>Ga0209702_10004471_pt1 | contig 20237 bp, 20 predicted proteins | sample FRY01_FD_187210 | JGI IMG/M metagenome (GOLD analysis project Ga0209702, IMG submission 187210) | Freshwater microbial communities from Lake Fryxell liftoff mats and glacier meltwater in Antarctica - FRY-01 (SPAdes) (version 2) | ecosystem: Environmental > Aquatic > Freshwater > Ice > Glacier... | reverse complement strand
ACGCTTTTTTGCTCTTCTTTCTTGTTCAGCTCTGTTAGCACTTCCTTCTGGAGCTAGTCTTACACCAGGTCCAGCATTAAGAGCCTTTTCTTTTTTTTCTAAATCAACAGGACCCCCTTTTTGAGCTTTTGGTGTTTTTTTAGTTTTACTTCCACCCATATCATTAGCAGATGCTTTCCATTTATCAAGTGTTTTATTAACAGCAGATCTAGGAACTTTAGCTGATTTAGTAGTAGTTAATTTACCAGGAGATCTAGTAATACTATTTACAGTAAATTCTTTTTTACCAGCCGCATATCCTATTGTATCCATTGATTTTTTAAAATCAGGAGTTTTTTCTAGATAATTTTTTGTAGTTTGGTAAGTAGGTTTACCTAAAGCCTCATATCTTTTATCACCACTCTTAGTATCGTAATTACTTATCCAATCTACTTTACCTTTAGAATCAGTACCTGTATATTTACTTTTTGATCCTGAATAAGTAGCAACACCCTGATTAGGGGCATATCCTTTTTTAACTGTACTTTTTTTAGGTGTTTTCATAATAGTAGCAACACCCTGATTAGGGGCATATCCTTTTTTAACTGTACTTTTTTTAGGTGTTTTCATAATTATATTATTTTTTTTAGTTTTTACTGATCCTCCTGATTGCATTTTTTTAGATGTTTTAATTACACGGTTTTCAACTTTAGCTGCTCTCCCTAAAAGTCTATCAGCTTTTTTCTCTCTACCTTCATCAACAGCTTTTTTTCCTTTATATACAAGGTTGCTTTCTTTTTTTTGTAATCTTGCTAGTTTGTTTTTTTTGTCCATTGTGCTTGCCATAACGATATTTTTTAATTTAAGTTAAATTATGAATTCCAATATTTTTCAACAGACTGGTTTAAGTCTTTTAAAATATCCTCATTTAAAGGGTTTTTTAAATGCTCTACTACATCAGATACATTTCTACCAAGCATTGCTCCTAGTTTTGTATGATATATATAACCATCTGCTTTACTAACTATATACTTAAAGAAACTAGAATCTCTAACAATTGATTTAATTTTTAAAGTTTCCATATCCATGTTAGCTGTATCAATAAATGATTTAGCAGCTCTTTCTAGATTTGTTTCTCCACCTATACCATTAATATAATTATCCATGTTTTCATAGATAACATCATTAGGTGTTGATTTTTTATATTGTGTACTATTTATATCTACAACTTTTGCAATATAAAATAATTTAGTACTGTTTTTATCAAATAATTTCTGAAGTTCAGAAAGTGCTTTATTACGCATTTTCTTGTATTCAGTTCTTACCATTACTGTTTCTTCTGTTTTATCTAAATAAAATTTAGGAGCAACAGGTCTTGATCTTGCATCATCATAACTTTTAGATACAATAGAAAAACCACCAGCTTCAATACCGTGTAATTTAATTCTATCATATGGATCCTTTGGGTCTAAGAATACAGGCTCATTACCACAAGCTATTGTAATTTTATTCCAAAAATCTCCATTATCAGGTTTAAGTAGTTTTACTTGATTCCAAAAAAGAGGATCTTCAACATCTAATACATTTGCAGCTAATTCTTTTTCTAGTTCTGCAACAGCACTTCTTATTTCTTTTATTCTTGCTTCTCTGTCATCTGCATTAAGCAATTTAATCTCAGGAGCAAATTCATTAAGACCTGTTAAGTATCTTACTACTCCATTGTTTTCTAAGCATGCTAATTGTTCATGATGTTTAACACCATCAAAAAGAGACATACCATAATCTTCTAACCCCATATTAGAGGCACTAGCATCAAAAAAAGGTCTAACAGCTATAGCGGTTTGCTTAACTGTACCCTTTCCTGTTTCTACCATTGTGAAATTTTCCATTGTTTTGTTGGTTTTTAATTGTTAATTATTAATTATTTTTTCTTTTTAATAGGGAATCCGTTTTTATCATAACCTGGTTTACCTTTATATTTTTGTCTACTCATATCTGTATATGCTTTAGTACCTTCGGAAACATATCTATCAAGCACCTTTTTTGTAGCACCTAATTTTGACAAAGATTTTCCTATAGCAAATTTATCATCAAACTTTTGTTTATAATATTTAGTACTATCTGCTGTAGCTTTTACACTAGTACCTTTTTGAGCTTTTGGTAAAGCTTTTTTAGCTTTTACTGTACCACCTTTCTTTTGAATAGGCATTGCTGGTCTAATTGGTAATCTACCCATTGGATTAGCAGTATCATAATCTCTAAGATATTTTTCTGCAGCCTGCATCCTTCCTAAAGTCATTTGTGCATGTTTTAAATGCCTATCATCTGGTTTATCAACATAAGCATCTCGCACCATACCAGGTTCTACAGGACCTAGTGAATCATAAAAAGCTTTATTTCTTGCATTAAGATGCTCTATACTATTATTTTTTATATAGTTTTTAAGTTGATCTTGAGTTGCAAAATTATTATCCTTCCTAAATTGTTCCATTACAGTACCTCTATTTGTAGTATCAAGGCCTTCTTGAGCTTTTGGTAAAGCTTTTTTAAAAGCCTTTTGTCTAGCCTCATTAGCTTTTCTAAAAAAAGTAAGAGGAGGGTCTTTTATAATTTTTTTCATAATTATTAATTTATTATTTCTAAATACTTATTATATTTTCTATCTAGGTACACTGTTGAATCTTTATAGAGTAAATTTAATACTTTTTTTCCTGTTTTATTTACAAAAGCCGTTTCATAATTATCTAAAGTCCCTTTTTTAAATCTTGGAGTTGTTACATCTGTAAGTATCATGTCTCAAAGAACCGCTTCCATTCATTAAGAGCTGTTGCTGAGATTGAGTTCTTATTTCTAATCCCTCAAGTCTCAGCACAGTTCTTACTGTTTTTTTGCTCATTGCCAGAGTTTCTACTAATTTTCCTAGTACTGCTGTAAATAAGTTACACCTGTACCTAGAAGCTCCCACCAGTTAATGGATTTCTCATAACAATCTTAAGAACCTTAGTCGGATCTTTAACCCAGATAGCTGGCATTGTTTGAGACATCATTACACGGTATCCATTAAATTGACCAGAAGACTGGAATCCTTGAGTACGTCCCATGTAATCCATAGTACCATTCTGATACCACCATTTTAATTGATTATCCCAAGATAACTTCAACAAGAAAATATTGTCATTTGTGTTATCAGTAATATCAAAAATAATGAATGAATAAGAAGATAAAGGGAAACCATCAATAATAGGATTCTCAATATCATTAGTATGAACATTATCAAATGCTGGATTCAATACAAACTTCACATTTGCTAAGAAAGGAATTACATAAGATGTATAAGCAAATCCAAAGTTCAAGTCCATACCTTTACCAGTGATAGCACCAATATCGGCAGCTTGAATCAAGAGACCAGAAGATACTGCTTCTCTTTTGATTGCTTCATTAACCATACGCATTCCACCCATACCCGTTTGAACAACTAGTGAACGTTTTGGATCTGGACCTTGGAATTCAACTTTTCCATTAAAGAAATTATAAATCTCTGAACGGAATAGATCCAATGTAAAGTTATTCTTGTTATAGATTCTTTTGAAAGAGTTATCCAACTGTTTCCAAAGACCTACAGATAATCTTAAATCATCTGGACCATCTTGTTTAACACGTCCACCTTGTCCCCACATTAAGTAAGTCTCAATGTCAGAAGCAATTTTAGATAAATGTGCTGCTTCCATTCCAGTAAGGAAAGTTCTAGATAAGTCACCATTATCAAATGCTTTCTTAACTTTATCTTTACCCATTACTTTAACCATGTCTTCTAATGAAGATACAGAAGGATCAATGTTTTTGTCAAATGTTCTCCAGATTTCAGTTACAGGAACTGTACCATCTGCGTTCATTCCCCCTTTAATCATCAAGTCTGCACGAGATGAAACAGAGTAATGAACATGAGCTTCAGCACCACCTACAAAGTTGTAGAATTCACGGAAACCTGTTCTTGTCTGAATATCAGAGAATCTTTCTCCATACTCACCACGTGCGGAACCTTTACGGAATACTTTAGTACCATTAGCCAAATACTTGTTATCAATATATTTGAAATTATCATTATTTACTAATTGTACTGTGTAGATAAATCCATCACCAAGAGGTAAAATATCCTCTGCTGTGATGTACATCTCAACACCGTTGTATTTATCATAAGTGATGATATCACCATGTCCAAATTCACGTCTGTTTAATTTAATACGGAATGTAGTACCGTCTATACCTTTAAAGTCATTTGCTGGTTCAATGTCTTCAAGAATGTAGGGAAGGTCAATAGAAACCGGAGTTTGCCATTTGTACTCTCCACGAGCATTATCAACATTGATTACATTTTTACCACCAAAACTAGACATTTGGTAAAGTGGCATTTCAACTTTTTGGGCCATTGCCCACAAATCCACAGGACCTAAGTCCATTGGTTCTGCATCTTTCAGCATGTTCACCAAGTGGTAAGAATCCACATGGGAACTTGCATTGTAAGCGGTATCTCTGAGGAATATACCATTGTTCATTACTGGAGTTGCCATTATTTATTTGTTTTTATTTGTTACTAATTAAAATTTTCTAAAAATATTTCCTGTATTTCTAGATATTGTTCTTTGTGGTTTAGATGTAGGTCTTCTTGTTTCTTCTTCATCATGTGAAGTTGTTGTATTTTTGTTAGCTTCTTCTGTTTTTAACATTCTTACTGTTTTTTCAGTAGCTTGTTTACTACCTTGCTCTCTTACTTTTCCTTTATATCCGTCAGGATCTGAAAGTAGCCAAAGAGCTTCAGCAATTAAATCATGTCTAGGTTCTACAAACTGATACTTTTCTAAAAGATGTCCAAGCATGTTTGTAGGTTTACCAGATATAGAAGAATAATTTGGCTGAACTAATCCTGAATACAATTGACTCTGAATCTTTTTATCTAGTTTAATTCCTCCCAACTCTCCTGTTAAAAGTGTATTATATACATTATCTGTATATTTTTGAGCTGCTGCATTTTGCTGTTCTTTCTTATGCTCTTGCTCTGCTAATTGTCTTGCAACAATCTCTTCTTGCATTCTATCTAACTTAGGTTTGAACTGATTTGCTTTTTGTTCTAACTTACCTAAATCATTCCAATCTTGTACTTCAGATTCAATTTCTTCCGGTGATCCAAAGTTTGTAGCATACAGATACTGTCTTGCAATTTCTGCTTGATCATACTCATTTGAAGGATCTAATTGAATCATTTCTTCTACTTGAGCAAGTGTTCTAAACAATCCTTTTAAATCTTGACCTCCATCAGCAACATACTTTGCTGCAATCTGAAGTTCTTCAGGAAGAGAATTGAAAAATTCTTTTGGAACTTTTGCTTTGATCTTAGCTTCTCTTTCTTCAAAATTAGCTTCAAACAATTCTCTAAAATCTTTAGTAGTATATTCTTCTAATGACTTATCATCATCAAAAGCTACTAAAGCTCCGTCTTCAATCATTTTTTGTGCTAAATCATAAAGACCACTTTTATCTACTTTCGGTCTGCCTTTATTTCCAGCATCTTCTTCTTGAGCAATTAAGCCATCAAGTTCAGCAATAGTTTCTTCAACTTCTGCTTTGTTTTCTTTTTCTATTACTCTTTCTTCACTAGTAATAGCATTGTCAAGGAACGCAATATCAATATTTTCCTTAGAAAAAACTGACTTTGGTTTACTAGATTTACCATCAGCAGGAAGCATAATACTTTCTGCACCAGGCATACCAAATAACTCATCAATATTTACATCAATCTGTTCTACCGTTGTAGAATCTTGTACCTCTTTAGTAAGGTCTTGTGTATCTTCACTCATTTTTTGTTGGTTTTTGTTTATACTTCAATATACAAATTAAACTTGGTACATTTAAAACACTTTATTTAATTTTTTGTACTATATAGCTAATTACTTTTTCTTTTTATCATTTGATGGTTTATCAAATTTATTTTTGTTAACCCTAGCAATTTCAAGTTGTTTATCAGCTATTTCTTTCTGAACTTGTAACTTCTGTTGTTCAAGATTCATTTTTTGAGAATTTCTTAAATTTTCAGAAGACAGTTTTTCTCTTTGAAAACTTGTTTGATCTTGATACTGTTGAGTTTGTCTAATATCTTTCAGACTATCTTGATAATCAGACATTTCATTTTCATTAATATCTACAGTAGCTCCAAATCCAGCAGCTCTAATCTCAGCAACAACTACATTATTTTCAAGTTGTTTATCTTGTTTTTCAGCATCTGCTTGAATTTGTAATTGTAATTGTTCTTGTTGAGCAGCCAATTGTTCTTGTTGTAATTGCTGTGCTTGTTGTTGTTGTTGTTGTTGTTCTTGTTGTTGTTTTTGTTCTGATGATTTAAGAACTTTATTAAGTTCAGCAATTGAATCAGATTGTACAATTTTACCAAGATCATAAATACTTGCTCCTGTTGTATTATTTTGAATAGCCATTTGTTTAAGCTGTTCTAATATAGCTCTGTGATTAGCAGTAGTTGTACAAAAGATATTTAAATCTCTCATTAACAAATCAGTACCATTTATTTCAAAATTTACTTTTTCATCGGCCCCTGTAATATATGTAAGTCTTGCTGAAGGTTTTGTAGAATTATAATACTGAGCTAAATCTGTTCTCATCTGATGTACTCTTGGCATTAGGTAATCACAATGCTGTATAAAAAATACTTCTGTTTGCGCATAAGAAGCACTAGCTGCTTGTTCTACACCAGTAGCTGTCATTTGTGATAACTGTTGTCCCATTCTTTGAGGATTAACACCAATTACTTCATAAGCTTGTTGTTTGAAATAATTTGCAATGTTAATTCTAGACATCAGTCTTTCTGTTTGAGAAAGATCTAATTTTTGAAAATGGTTAAAGTTTAATGCATTTTCTGTATTAGTTATAGAAGTATCTAAAGGTAACATTTGGAAATCTTTCATTGCCACATATGCTTTAGCTAAATTACCTTTACCCCAATCTTCACCTAATGAATGTCTTGGTAAAGTATTTTGATCAAGCATGATAATAGTACCTAATTCATCTACTAAAATATCGGCAATTTGATTATTTACAATATTATAGCCGATTTGAAAAGGTTTCATTAAATCTAATAAAGCAGTAGACTTAGTATTTCTATCTGAGAACACAGCTCCCTCTACAGGAAGTTTACAACCATATAATGTAGAGTCTCCTTTAAATTGAAATCTTAATGATCCCATTTTATTTTTATCTACCCCAATATATAAGGGAGAAAAGCCTCCAGGATTATTCATACCCCAAAAAGATGGAATATTTGGACCAATTTTTACACCACCCCATACTTCATTAATCCATATCCAATCTATATGATCTCCAAAAAGAAGATTATCTTTATTTTTATTTTTAAAAAGTCTATTATCATAAATAGGATTATTTACAATAGTATAAGCTTCAGATACAATTTCATTAATTACTTCACCGTTTTCAGTAACACTGGTTAAATGACCTATTTTTCTTTGAGATTTCCAATACACTGTAGATACTCTTAATAAGAAAGCTGTACCTTGATCTTGGTAATCTTCACTTTCCATTAGTATATCACTTATAATGTCTCCGTTATCTATTACACTTCCTCCCATAGCTGAAGTATACTGACGATATGCTAGTGAAGGCATATTAGTATTCCACTCATGTGATTTTGTACCGTCATAGAATGAACCATCATTCTGAAGACCTCCAATATTATAACCAGCAGATTTAACAGGATAGATTGCTTCTAATGAAGCCAACTGCTCTTCTGTCATAATATATCCATATCTGTCAATAACATCAGCAGCGGTCATCATATCAGTCTTGCCTACCCAATTAGATTGAGATATGTATCTTGAGTCAGGTGATTTATGATAAAATGTAATTGCTGGATTCCACAATTCAACTTCATAATCATCCTCCATCATCCGAAAATGCCAAAACTCTCTATCAGTAATAAGCATATCTCTAAAACCTCTTTCTTCTAACTCATTCATTTTGAATCTTTCAACATCAACTTTGTGTTGGTGAGAAGCCCATTCTTCTATCATTGATCTATAGTCTTTTTTAAAGAACTGTTCAATTTCGGGCAATGATTTAAGATTATCAGGAGACAATGCTTGTTGTCCTTCTTCTGACTCAGGATCTAAACCTTGTTCTAATAAAGCTGCTGTAAGTTTTACTTGAGCATCTGACAGTAAAGTTTCCTCCACCATACTTCTTTTTTGCTCCATCATTTCATTATATGAATATTCATCCACAGCATGATATGTAAGCTTAGTTGATCTTTTAGCAAATTCAGCTACTAAAACATTAATAACATTTGGGATAATTGGATAAAACTTTAACTCTAAAGCTGATTGATCTTCTTTAGTAAGTATTTCTACAATATCTCTATAATCATTATCCGTTTCTACTATATAATCAGATTTGTCAATTATACCTTTTGCAAGCTTATAATTTTTCATTAATCTACGAGAATTTCTACCAAGCTGTTTTAGTCCTTGCCACTCAATCCAATCTAAATTCCAAGCGGCCCACTCTTCATTCTTTTCTTTTTTAGAAAGAAACTGTAAAGGCTGTGTAATAGAACTCATTCTGTTTTGATCAGTTTTGGCTCCAGCCTTAGCTTGCATTGCATTTATGATTTGCATATTTTTTCTATTTTAAATTTTTAAAAGGAGATCCTTTAAATTTTTGATTCTTTGATGATTGACCTCTTCCCATATGTCTAAAAGGACTCTTATTTAAAGTAAACAAATTTGAGGACTTTTGCAAGTTTTTAGCTGAATCATCCATAATAACTCTTTTAGCATAACCTCTATTAGCTTGTTGAATTCTCATAAAAGCTACTAATGCACAAAAAGCTACGAGTCTATCTACATTGACTCCTGCTGCATATTCCTGCATTTCTACAAGAAGCATAGGGTCAGGGATTCTTTCAATACCATATGTAGTTCTTACAATAGTACCGTCTGTTTTTGTTTCTACGTCCAATTCTTCTTTAGTATATTCTATAGCATAATTAAGAAGATGTTGTTTAAACAATGTTCCTGTGTTTTTCCAACCATACTCTTGAAATACATTAGCATTAGCACCTAAATCCTTAAGAAATAATATTTGATTTTTAGGAACTAGATATTTTTGTTTTTTTCTTGCTATCATATGTTGTATAAATAATGAAATATTATTTTCAATAACAGTCCACGCATTGTACCATTCTATAATTAATTCTAGTCTTTGGTGTGTTTTATTTAAATCATCAAATCTACCGCACCAAGCTGCTACTATTTTATCAGGCTCTATGTAAGTTTCTGTTTCTATACCTGTAACACGAGTTACCTCTACAGGAGCTTTCATTACATATATGGAACATAGTGATTCTGAGGTTGTTGTGTTATGCGTAACAATAGCATGTTCAGTAACATAAAGATTATCAGGTGCATCAACAGAAATACACACTGCTTCACCATCGTCAACATATTCTATATTTGTAATATATTTACTAAACACTTTTGATAATTTATATTTTTCTTTTTTACGAGATAACATAAAAGGGCTGATCCCTCTTGGTAAATTAACTCTTACAATATAAGCATCTAAATGAGTAGTTTTTTTCATTCTAATTTTAGCTATTCCACCAAGAGATTGTACTAATTCTACTACATCATAAGCAAGTTGTTTAGAAGATGAATAAAATTCTACACCATGATTTGTACAAGAACCATCTGTATCTAGTAATCCTTGTAATAATATTATTCTTTGTGCGCAAAGAGCATACTTATAAACATCAGGTATGAATTTATGACTTGACTTTAAACCCATTAACCCTAAGTCTTTTAATTTTTGAGTTAATGAATTTCTATTACCTGTTTTTGTAACTATTATATAATCACAATTATCACCTTTTACTTTTTTTAATTCTAAATCTTCTGTAATTGTATTTTTAACTTTTTCAATAATTTCATTATCAACTGAACTAAATCTTACTGATTTTTGTGATAATCCACCATCTCCAATTAAAGCTCCTAATAAATAAGGGTGAATTGATTGTCTATTTACTGAAAAATTGTCATTAACTTTTTCTAATGTTTTAGGTTGAAAAGTAATAGGTTCAACAATGGGTATAGACCAAGCACTTCTATTTTGTTTATTTTTATAATAAGTATGAATGCTGTATTCTTTTTTTATATTTCTTCCCGTACCATTATAAGTAATTTTTTTTGTAGTATCTAATAAGTCTTTTACAGATAATGTAATAAATCCTTTTGTACCACCATATAATTTTACACTCCATAAATGATCTTCACATACTTTTATACTATGACCATCACTAAATGTTATTTTACATAATTTTTTTATTCCTTGTGGATATACACCAATAACGTTAATAGATTGTCCATTAGAACCAATTACTTTATCACCTATTTTAACATCACCTATTCTTTTTCTACCTATTGGTGTGTATAACATGTTTTCTATATACTCCGCTTTGCCCTCGGAAACTGGATCTATAGAAGCATAATACTGTCCAAAAGTAGGATCTGCAATAGGCCTTTCCCATACAACTAAACAACCTGTTTTATCTTCAGTCTTTTTAGTCATTGGGAATTCTTTAATAGGTTGTTTATTAGATGCTTTAACAATGACTTTACCATTCTCATCTGTCATAATATCTAAAAACTCATAAGAATATTCTTTTTCTTCTATTCTTCTTTGTTGTGCTGCAACAAGATGTGGAGGAAATACAGAAACACTTCTATGAGCAAAGGCTTCTTCTATATTTCTAGGATGCTGAGATATTCTTAATTGATAATCTTCTGGAGATAAATCAATTTTCCATTTAGCAAATTGAGTAGCCAAAGCTTTTAAAGCTTCTTTTACTAGCGAGTTACCATAATCATCAATAAAAGGAGGCATAGACCATTGTTCTGGAATAAATAAACCAGATGGTTTTACAGTACCTTTTTTATCTATAAGATTTGTTTCAACAGCATATATATCTTTTGATTCAGGATTGAGAATCATTTCTCTTAATGGATTGCATTGAGACAAATCCCCAACGGAGCCTGCAGCAATAAACATACCTGTAGTAATTAAACCAGATTTCATAGCAGGACGCATGTACTCATAAGTCTGATCCATTTTAGGAGCAATACCCGCTTCTTCATGAAAAAAATATTTAACAGGTCCCCCAACACCATTGGTAGGATCTTTTTCAAAAGACATTCCTTGCATAGTACCTTTAAGACCTACTTCAGTTTTTCTATCACCTTTTCTTACTTCAATTTTTTGTTGCCACATTAAAACTTTATCAGGAGACATTGGTCTATACCATGCTGTGTGCTCATTTAAAAATGCGGCATACTCTGACATAAATTTCCAAGATCCTTTTTCATTTATATAATCTTTTAAGCTAGCTCCCATTTTAAGAGTAACCCCTGATTCAAACCATAATTGATTAAGTAGTTTAGATATGTGAAAGTATGAGCTGGCTATCTGCCTCTTTTTTAAAATAGCTACATGTTGATGATTAAGTTCTGCAAGAAGCTCATACAGAGCCATATGATACTGAGCATCTCTAATTTTAGCAAAATCAAATAATTGTTGTTCTTTATCAAATATTGGTAAAAAGTTTAACCACATGTAATAATCACGAGTGATAAACCATTTTTTAGAATCTTTCATGTAAAAAACTCCTTTTCTACACTTATTTTTTTGATCATCCCAGTATGTTACAAAGTCTCTTGATTTAAAAGGAGCTGTACAATACACATGTTGCTTTCTAAAAATTTGGGCCTGCTCATTAAATAATAAACTGACTTCATCAAAGTGATATTCACCCGGTTCAGAAAAAATATCTTTTATAGCATTAGCAAATATTTCTCTAGAATCAAAACTAATTGTAGTCCATTCACCATTATCCCAACAAGGTATGTCTTGGTATATCTCACTCATATATAATTATTTTTGTAATAGTTATTGATCATACGCCATACCAATCCCTCCACGTACTTTACTAGATTGCTCTTCTAAAAGATCTTTAAAAGCTCCTTTAAAAGATTGTCTAATTGAATCAAAATCTTTAGCAATAGCTCTGATCTGATTTATATTACCATCTCTACCATCAGTAATAGCAGTATTACCCATATATCTTGCTATATTATCCAATGCTTTGGCTATTCCATGATAAGCTCTTGAAGTAGGTGTTTCATATAGTCTTTGACAAAATTGTAATGCCATAAATATGTCTTCATCTTCAGTAGAAAAAGAACCTTCAATTTGATTTATGATTAAAGATTCTTTATCAACTTCTGGAGTATGAAAGAAAGGGTTCATGTCAGGGTTTGGACACGTCATATAGAACAAATATTGGTATATTTTTAAATGTTCTTCTGGATAATTATCCATTATATCTTTTAATGCCTTTAAAGTATAGCAATGTTCTGTTGGAATAACAGCTCCATTTTGCACATCAAACAGTCTTATTATCATTTCTTTTTTATATTAGCTTTATTACTTCTCATGTAATGTATAATACTGAGTACTTCATCAATCAAATAAGGCATTGCTAAAGGAATGACTTCTTTAACTATTGGATCTCCGCTATCATTTAATTTAGCAATTGGGTAACCATACTTATCTTTACTGTCTTCTTCAAAACTGACATGATGTATAAATATTTTTCCTGGTTTTAAAGTAGGGTTATGCTTTAATATAATATACATATAAATACTGAGCTGTAAGGCATAGTGATTAAAGTTACAATCATCTATACCCGATAAAGGAGCCGTTAATTTTTCAGATAAACCTTCCCAATTTACAAAGGATTCTCTTTTTATTTCCTTATTTGTTTTATAATCTATGATGTTTATTTTACCATTCAGTACTTCTACTAAATCAGATTGACCACAAATTCCTGCAGATCTTAAGTAAACCATATGTTCAGGATAAACACCAGGTTCAAGTTTTTGATTAGGAGCATGCCTAACACCAGCTTTTTCAGAAAGAGGTGGAAATATAGGAATAGTAACACCTTCTCTTTCCATAGAAGCTAATGAACATAAGTCATCTTCTCTTTCATTATGATAATAAGTTCCTAATGTAGTTGCTCTGTTTGCTTCAGCTTTCCATATATTTTCAATTTCAACTGGGGCAATACCAAACCATTTAGATCTTTTGCTTTTAGAAACTCTTTGAGCAACTGCTTTAGAATCAAATGGTTTTTTAAAATGAGATACTAAAGTAGTCACACTTATCCAATCTATTTTTTCTGAATCATCAATACTTTTATAACTATGATCTTCTGCGTTAAATAGTATACTCATTTTTTTAATTTTTCTAAATCATACTTCCAACTACATACTGCACACACTCCTTCACGCTCAGACATAGATGATTTTTGAAAGTTTTGTCTACAACCAGAACAGTTGTAAATAGTATTAATATCTTTAAAATAGTCATTCATATCTGATGAATAGTTTTTACCTTTATTATTACAAAGCCAATTTGCTACAGGACTGCTGTTACAAACCTCAACTGGTGCAAATAAAGACTCCTTTTTAACTTTTTTATCAAATATTAAAAATTTAAATGTTTTGTTGAACATAGTAAATTCAAAACCTTTACCTTTATAAGGTATTGCTGGAGTTTGCTCAGAGAGAAACTCTTCCATATTTAAAATATCTTTACTCATAATATTAGTTTTTAAGATTATCTAATTTATTTTCTTCTTCTTCTGTTATTATAGCTTTCCATTTAGGACCTTCAGGATGAGGACATTCTGAAGATAAAGATCTTGTTTTAAAAGTTAAAGAACACCCGCAGGCATTACAACAAGGCCCTGTCCCAGGAATGGAACACTTGTCTCCTTTAAGAGAACATCTATCACACACCTCCATTCTATGACTTGCTACATCTTCTACAAATTCATCCCTAATAATTGAATTAGTTATACCTTCAAAAATTTGTTTTCTATTTTTCCAGATTGTTTTTAAATTTGTCCCCATACTTAAGTTTTTTAAAAGCTTCTTTTCTTAACTCCTGTTCTAAAATTTTTTTTTCTAATTTAATAAGAAGTTCTAATTTTGTTTCTGTTCCTTTCTTATTAAAATAAGCTGCAAATGTTGATGTGTCATGATTTTCTAAAGATTTAGTAAATCTAGGTATAGAATTTTTAACCATTTTTGCTTTAATAACAAATTGACCTAACCCATCAATATTTATCCGGGGTTCTTCTAAATTACTCAGCATTTGCCTTACATAATTGTAATAAAAACTTATAGTTTCTTCTACTAGTGAACTAGAAATATCTAATTCTTCAGCAACTTCTATATAAAGTTTACTTGCTTTTTTAGGATTCATATCCTAAAAATTTATAGTCTAGTAAAAGTGTACCAACCGTTTGAATCTTTAAAGCAGGATCGATCATGATTATTTTTTTATTCACATTATCTCTAACCACTAACTTGTTTTTTTCAGCTTTATTGATACAGTTTCTTACAGTTTGTGGAGACTTAAATATCCAATCTTCTTCTGAAGATGCATCATAACAAAAACCTGTAAGTTCAAGAGGTTGACTAAAACTTAACATTGTTAAGCAGTTTAAGTCTGCATCACTCATTGTAATCTTGTTTATGTAACAATGAGTAAGTATTTGAAACTTTACAATATCCCAGGCGGGCATCTTTACCCTTTTTTGAACTCTGTTTACTAAAGCCATGACTACACTTGTTTAAGCTTTCTCTCAGGAACAGGAGCTTCTGGATCTTCACTATCGGCTTCTTCTGGATTTTGCATCTGATACATATTCATAGACAACTGAGCATCCCACTGAAATCTTTTAAACTTAAACTCAGCTATATCAGATAGCAATTTTTCATACTTAACTTGAGCTTCCAGATAAGGAATTGACTCTTCAAAGTATTGCTTCATGTCTTGCTTTCTTGCTGTTAATTCATCAGCTGTTAAGTCTTCTAAGTGATCTTGTTGATTTTCTTTTTTCATTACTATACATTTAAAGTTTAAACAAATATACAATTTTTGTTTAAACAATAAAAATTTAAATGAAAAAATCCAAATACATTATATATTTGGATTTATGCAGGCCTGATGAAAGAATTTACTTTTTCTTCTTAACGGGACCTCCCTTTTTCTGTTTATCCAACATTTTTTTAATACCAATTCCCGCAGCAACACCTGCTCCTATACCTGCTACGGCACCTACTACTTTATCGGCTTTTTCACCAAAATTACGGAAAGCTTTTTGTCTTTTATTTTTTTTAGCAGCTTTACTATAGTTACATCCTCCACGTTGAAATTTATCAACATCAAATGCACCACCATTATTATAGCTTTTCATAGATCTTATGATCTGATTTTTATCATCTATCATGATTATCTGTTTTTAAAAGTAAAATTAAGTATAGTAAACATATAAAAGTTTCTAGATATGTCTAATTCAATTGTTAAAAAATCTAGTGAAGATATTCTAATCCTTAGTGATATCTTATCCCATTGTTTGTTTTTTAAGCCCCAGTTATTTCTAAATTTCATAATAGTTATTTTATAATGAATATACGTTATGCTTGTATTACATTTTAATATTTTTATAAGTATCTGAAATATTTTCTACTCCAACTCTTATTTTCTTTACCATCAAAGATACCGATTTAAGTATGTTACTTCCTGTAATATCAAACCAGTTTTCATTAATAGATGAAAATTCCATTAAACAAAATATACCTAATAAAATATTAGTATATATGGCTGTATTTGCTATAATAAAAGTAAAGCCTATTGCATGTATTACACCTGTTGTGAAAGGGGTTAGAACATAATAGTCTAAAGGAAACATTGCTCCTGCTATAATGTAATAACCGGCTGCTTTAAATATATAACCTTTTCTTAAGATTTTAGATTTAAAGACATCTCTAAATCTTTTCTTTTGCGCACAAGCAATTTTTTTTATTGATATTAGTTTTACAAAAGTGTCTATAAAGATCATAAACATTAATATAATAGCACAAAGTGCAATCGGAGCAAATACAGATAGAAGTGACAAAGTGAATAGTGTTAATTTAGTTTTCATATTAATTTTTTTGATAGTATTTTAATCAACACATATATTAATAGTATTAATAAAAATATACCACCAGTGTATGATAAGAAAATCATCCAGCTTGGGGTATATTTAATTTTTAAAGGTTTTAGTGTTTTAGTAATAACTTTTGTATGATATATATTATTACCTTTAAGGGTTCTGTATATAGTATCTACGTGAACTCTAGATGTATATACATTATTTTGTAAAGTAGTTTGTAAGCGTATTAATCTTCCTTCCTTATCTTTGATAATAGTATTAAGTTTAGATAATACATTTCCTAAAGAATCACAATAAAGAGTATCTTGTAGATAAATTGTCTCTCCGGGAATTACAATAGTAGTATCTCTATATGTTATTGTAGTTTCAACACTGTTATCCTGTATACATAAAGGACAGTATTTATCTAATCTTTTTTCTATTGAACAGGCCGTCAGGCTTATAAGCAATATGAAATATAAACAATGCTTCATAACTATAATATACAAAAAAAATTACAGCTTTCCTAGCATATATTTTTCTGCATTTTTAACAGTATCTTTAGTATTAAGCATTAGTTTAATTAACTTGGCATCAACATGTTTTGGATGAACCCACCAATCTTCATAATTAGAAGTATCATTTGGAGCAATGTCATTTACTACTAATATATAACCTTTGCTTATTAAAAAGTCTCTGGATTTTTTTCTAAAAGATCTTGTTACATCTGTATAATAGTCATGTTCATATGTAATTACTCCGAATGTACAAGTCTCCCAGTTGATCATAGTGAGTATTTCAAAAGTTGTAGCTGGAGGTTCACAGTCTACTTGTAAATAATCAGTATGTCCTGTAAGTGTAGAATAATCAAATTTGGTAGCATCACATAAAACAATGTTATTTTTTCTTTGTGCTTTAAATTTTTCTACTTCATTAGGTAATATTTCCAATGATGTACCTGTCCAACCAAACTGTTCTAATAAGGCGGTGTTATTTCCATGAAAAGGATCAGCTGCCCCAATCTCAAAATATGTACCATTCTTCTTACCATTTAACATAGTAAGAGTAAACATATCTTGATAGGTTTGGGAAAAGTTTTTTTTAATGCCCTCAGCTCCAGGAAACTTATATTTTAAGTAATTATAAAGTCCTTTATGATATCTTAAAAAAGGATCTGGACCTGAACCTAATGATGTTATATTAGATTGTACTAATTTTTTATATTTCTCATTTAATTCAGGTCCTTTATTTACAAGCGTAATAAAGGTATCTCTTGACTCTTGAGATTTACCTATCCACCAGGCTGATACAGCTTTTTGAAAATCAAGTTGATAGTTATGTTCATAACCTACATTTGAGGTCATTACAACAGCGTTATGAGCATTTTGAATTCCTATAGTTGCATAAGAGTAAGCTTCATGATAATCTTTTCTAGCTTCACACCATTCACTTAAAAATAAATATGCTTCAGGTCTCTCTGGTTTAAAAGCTATAGCATTTAACCATAATCCTTTTTCAGTTGTACCTCTCTGACCTTGTATAGATAAACATTTAGCTACCATGAGTAATGATGCATAAATTAAATTATCATCTTCACTATATTCAGCTGTTCTAAGATAAAAAGCTAATGCAGAAGCTGTGTGACCTTGATTAAAATAAAACTCTCCTAGATTAAAGGTATTATCATCTTTAAAAGGATTCATTATAAAATTTTCTAGTTTATAAGGCGTTGATGTTATAGTTTTATTTTCTAATTTTAAATCTAAGTTAAAATTAGTTATTGATTCAAAAGTACTTACAGGAAGTTTTAATATAAAAGCTGTAGAATCCTGGAAGCCAAAAGGAATAACAAAACTATTACCGTCAAAAATTAAACCACAAGAAAACTCAATTTGGGCAGTCATAAATTTAAACTCTTCTGAATGAGCTACCATATTCCATTCTTTATCCCATATAACAAATCTATGGTAATACTGAGCATCTTTTTTTTGTTGCTCGTTATGCCATAAATCTACTTCATGTGTAAGAGCAATATAATAACCACCTACAGAAATAACTTGAGAACCACCTCTTAAGTCTCTGTTAAATTTTATAGATTGTTCTACTAAGGCAACTGTTTCAGATTTATTTGTACCGGGAATCCATTTAACAACTTCTGTCGGAGAACACCATTTTACATAATGATATGGCATATCTAAAATCGGCATCCAATTCTTTTCACAATAAGAAGCTGTTGGAGGCTCAATCCTAATTCTTTTTATTTCTTTATAAGATTCATTAAGTTTAGATATTTCCATTCTACCCTCACCATCAGTTTTAGTATCTCTTCTAACACCTGTTAAACATAAATTGTTATCCCAGTGTACTACTCTAGCATCTTCTAAACCAATAAATTCCCAAACAGGTTTTATATCTAACTTATCAGTATCTACTTTTTCAAAAGTATCTATTGCTAAAGTATTAGGATCTAAATGACATATATAATTAGTAGTTCTTAAAGAAATATCATTTTCAGGATTAAGATATGCTAATGGCCCCCAAGGAGTTTGAAACTTTTGTTTATTTTCGCTATGATATAAAGTATACTGAACATGTCTTAAGTTTAGTAAATATTTGCCTTTTATATAAAGCAGAGAAGGATTGGTTAACCCTAATCCTTTTGTTATATTTGAAGGGATCATTAAATAATTAACTGAGCCTCCTTCTTCCAAGGCTTTTTTACATAAATTATCCATACTTTTGGTTTTTAACAAAAGTAATAATTTTATTTTAAATGCAAAATATTATTTAATAACTTCTTTAATTATATTTATTATTACACTGTAGCTAAATTATATTTCATACCATCTATTGTTAAAGTTATAGTAGCACCTCGGTCATTTACAGTTACCACTTCTAAATTTGCTAAATGGCTATTACCATCACGTCCATTAAAACCATCACGTCCATTAATACCAGTAGCTCCAGTAGGTCCTGCTACAGTTGATGCTGCTCCGGTTAATCCAGTTGGACCAGTATTTCCTACGTTCCCTTTTAATCCTGTTGGACCTGTTGGACCTGTTGGTCCAGTAGCTCCACTAGCTCCAGAGGAACCGGTGAGTCCTATAATACCCTGTGTTCCAGTACTTCCTACAGCTCCAGTAGCTCCAGAGGCACCTGTAGGTCCAGTAGCTCCAGTTAATGATATGTTAGTTCTATATTTTAGATTACCAGAACCATCCATTACTACTATTTTATTTTCGTTTGTTCCTACTGGAATTGAACTTAATCTACTATCGGCTGTATCTGCTTTAGATAGTCTACTTTCAATCCCTAACCTAGTTGTATTTAACTCAACTCCACCCCACTTTATTGCCATGTTTTCTTTCTTTTATATAAATATTATGAACTATAATTCTAACCAAGTATTATCTGGTTGAAATCTGATGATTACACCATCTTCAGGGTCAGCTATGTTATGCCCTATTAATCTTACAACTTCACCAGTAGTGGATGGAGCCACTTCTGTAACATCTCCAGCATTACCAGCAGCACTTGTTTGAATATATAATGGTTTTCCAGGGGATGCTGATCCATTTTGTTTGTGGAATGGAGTTATTATAATTCCATCTAATAGAACAGCAAACTCGTCATTTGTTTCTACAGTGTCTAAAGCTATACCAAGTAAACTCGTACTTAAATTAGGTTGATCAGCGTCTGTCAACAACCATTTTCCATTGGTAGATAAATGTACTAATTGTCCTTTTGTTATTGTTTCTCCAGCTCTACATCTTTCTAATGTTTGACCATTATATTTAGTGGTACTTGCCCAATCCGATGTTATTGATAGTACATCCGTAATAGAACTTATACCGTCAGATGGAGTGTATGCTATTGTTGATGCATCTGCGTTTCCTGCATATAGTGATGTTCCTGTGAATTTTAGGTTGTTGTTTGTTGTTTTTATATCTCCTGAAATTTCAAGTTTAGCTCCTGGTGTTGTTGTGTCTATTCCTACGTTGCCATTCAACAATGTCTGAGTAATACTCGTATTCCCAATAACCACCTGATTACTAGCCGTAGTATAAGCTCCATTACCAAGTGCCATAGAGTTTACAGCACTAATAAGTTGTGAAGCGTGATAGCCAGCAGAATGACC
>Ga0209702_10004468_pt1 | contig 20238 bp, 24 predicted proteins | sample FRY01_FD_187210 | JGI IMG/M metagenome (GOLD analysis project Ga0209702, IMG submission 187210) | Freshwater microbial communities from Lake Fryxell liftoff mats and glacier meltwater in Antarctica - FRY-01 (SPAdes) (version 2) | ecosystem: Environmental > Aquatic > Freshwater > Ice > Glacier... | reverse complement strand
TCTGCTGAACCAGGCTGGCCAGGGTCATGCGATCTTCAGGCTGGAGTTGCCTGTAACTTCTTGGGGTGCTTTGCATCTGCGGACCTTACTCGGTGGCAGGTGTTGCACTTCAGTTTTGAATCCGCCCTCTATGTAAACTCGGCTACTCCGCCGGTGTGCACAGGTCGGGATAATTTTCTTTCACTTCGTGACGGTTTCCTTCCGCGTCGTACCAGTAAAACTTATCGGGCTCTTCGGTCTTTGCGGTGGTTTTGTGAGTGCCGTCACAAAACGGCTGGTTCTTCGACAACCCACAGCCGCATATGTACTTAGTTTCCTCGCCCACTGTCACCGGATACGGAGTTGTCCGAGTTCTTTTAACGATCCTTGCCATGAGCTATCCTTGAAAATTGTGTATGCGATGAATTGAGACGGCGGCGTATCTTTGATGGTTCTTCCGGAATCATCAACCTTTCGGAAAAAAGAATGCGCCGCGAGTCATGGTAACGTTTTTTTCGTTGAAGAATCCAGTGGTAACCTGTTCCATTCGGAATCCGTTTACGCATTGCTGCCTCACGGATATCTTCGATACGCCGCTTCGCGCCTCGGTAAGTAGCCCTACGCGCTCATTTTTAAACCGGCCATTGCTCCTGCCGCCAGGCACTATCCCAAAACATAAATTCTAATTTAGCCGATGTATTAAAAGCCTGAGTCATAGCTTGCCTTTGTTGATGGGTGCAAACAGCAGCGACCTCGTTACAAATATCAATCGCTTTGTGTACAGACTGCGCAAAGGCCTCACCTGCATAAGTATCAATCCAATCACGGTAAGGATGCCGATTGTTAGTTTGATGTTTGTAAATATGATCGCCTACCTTTTTATAGATCCAAAAACAGGGAAGTACGGCAGCCATTGCCACTTCAATTGGATCTAACGCGGCTTTGGCCAACAGGAATTGTGTGTAGTGATGGCAGGCGGAAGAAGCCGCAGCTTCATCATTCAATCCGAATTTTTCAACCTGCAACGTCCCATTCATCAACTCAAGATTGAAAGGGTGCTGCAATATTGTTTCATACGCTGCACTGCTCTCCTGCTAGGCGGATTCACTCCTTTCATGGTTGATTAATTTCTGAGGACGGAAAAAATGATCAACCGGGCCATGAGCACTGCCTGTTCTTACGTTTTTACCGTGTTCGATGGCTATCAGGTTGCTGGAATCGTGGTTCGCCACCTTGAGCAGAACGGCGTATTCGCTCACACCACTGTTCCAAACAGAAATCCGACGCCAGCGGTCAAGCCCATAGCCAGCGCACCCTAGAATGTGACGCGCATTGCGCCCACCGTCACACGCGCACCGCCGGCGCGCGCAGCCACCCCACCCAGTAGCGCGAGGAACCCCAGCGAAGTAGCTGAGACGATAGGAATCAGGCTCGCCTCTGGGGCTAATGCGGTGACAAAGAGAGGCATGGCTGCTCCTTTCGGGTCTGCCGGGGTTCTGTCCGAATTGTAGGGACAGTGGTTGGGATGCTAATTGTTCTTCCTTAAAATTGTACGCAGGCAAGGTCGTGAGCCGACTGTCTTCAACCGGGGCGCCCACAGTGAAGTGGTAGAAACTTTGCCATTCGCGTGCTTCGATCCCGAAGGCCGCATGGACTGGATCGTCGAAGTAGCAGCCGATCCCGGTGGCGCGGATGCCCGCCTCTTCGGCCTCGAGGTAGAGCACTTGCCCCACCATACCGGCCTCCCAGAACAGGTTCCGGTAGAACGCGCTGCCATACGTGGCCAGGCTGTCCATGTAGTCGGCGATCATGGCCAGGCTGAAGGCGCCATCGCCGGCGATCTCCTGGCCACAGGAGACGGTGGTCGCCAGCGCTCGACAGTCCCCCTCCTGGAGGAGGTACAAGGGAAGTCCTGGCGGGCAGTCGGGCACTCGGTGCCAACAAAATTTTGAATGCATCACTCTCTTGATGATATCGACCTTGTCCGGATCTCGGGCGAGCGCGTAGATACCGGGCGCCAAGCCGTCAACGCGGTGAACGAAAAGCCCGATGTGGATGCGCGGTCGCCAGGGGATCGCGTCCCAGGGCATAGCTCGCCGCTCTTGTGTCGGAATCAGTCGGGCGAGTATACGGAAAAATGCTGCGCGCGAGATCGCCGTCGAGCCATCCATCGCTACTGCGCTGCGGCGGCCAAGAATGGCCATCTCCGCAGTGAGCAGGCCCTCACGGATGGGTGTCCCGAAAAGCTCATCCTCCGAGGGAAAGCCGGAGAAGTCCTCTTTGATAGGCGAGCTTTCGCATCGTCGCGTCGCCTGCGCAACAGCGTCGATCACGGGCCACTCGACGCTGTGTTCGGGGCTTAGCGTGTTGGCCCTGCCCTGCCACAGCACGCTACTGCCGTGCGCCTTCATCGGCTTAGATTCCGTCAGAAGCGGTGCTGGTAAGTCCGCTGAAATCAATGCGACCGGTGAAATCAACACGAGCAGATCAGCTTCCTCGCGCTCCGCCGCCGCGAAATCCTGATCGCGGTCAAGCCCAAGGAGACTGGAGAGGGTGCCATCGCTGACGCTGCCCTGGAGCACTAATCTCCAGCCGAGCGCCGCTGCCGCGATACGCAGGCTGGCCAGCGCGTGTCCAACGTCGTGCTGGCAGTAACGGAACGCGCGCTCACCGTACTTCCAGGCTTCCCGCCAATGTACCGACGACAGACCCACCAAGAAGGAGCCCTCAGGGAAAGACCCAGCCAGCTCGGTCCACCGCTTAGCATTGAGCACCGCTCGCCGTTCAAGCGCGTGTTCCCTAGGTGCATAGTGGTACACGGCGGCCGCATCGCCTACCTGGTCGAGCGCAGGCAGCAGGGCATAGCCCTCGGTCGGATGAAGATTTCCGCTCGACGGATTTGCGCGCAACGGCCACGTGGTAGCACCAGATTGCTTCCATGCCGTCAACGACAGTGCGTAGCGGAAAAAGAGCGAGACCGACGCCAACGACAGTGGCATAGTCGGCACGATCGCGCTCGCATAGAGCTGCCAATAGGGCAACGGGTGACCTGCTTTAGGCAGAGGGAGGCGAACCAGATCCGCTCCCGCGTAGCGCCGAAACGGATCTGGCTGTGTCGCCCAGTCCATGTAGCCAAGCGCGGCGGCGTAGCGGTGGAAGTGATGTTTTGTCCGCTCGTGGTAGGCGACGACCACCTCTTCGGCAGAGGCATTTGCCTCAACAAGACCGATCAGTTTTCGAAAAATCACGACGAGCAGCTCAAATGCGACAATCCAGCGACCTCAAAGAACTCAGACGGCTTCAGCCTATAGTATTTCTCCTCCACGTCCTTAGCCTGCTCGGCGTATGGCTGGGTCATGACTTCCTGTAGCTCTCGAACTAGCGCGTAGTTCCCCACGGTCGCTTGGCTGTACGCAGGCACAAGGAACCACTCGCGCAAACTGTATTTTGGGTTGACGAGTTTCATCTGCCTAGAGAGCTCCTCACGGGAGCGGGGCTTCGCCGCATTCGCGTCGGTCGTGCTGGCGCTGCCGATGAGCGATTGCCATTGTGTGAGCCATTCTGACCAACGCTTGTTCATCTCTTCCGAGTCCTTGTAGAAGCTTTTTTTGAGTGGGCCAATGTCGTCAGGTACCCCCGAGAGCTCGCGGAAGAAGAGGGTGTAATCGACAGGTGTTTGCACCATGAGCGTTTCGAGCTCACTGAACAACGCCGCGTGAAAAGTGCCTAGTCCAAGTTTGGCAGCCCACATCTTCTCCATTTGCGCTTGCATCACTTGCGCAAAGTCACTTCGAATCTCGTCGAGCTGTCGCAGAGCGTCCTGCTGCGACGTCAGCAACGGCCGCAACGCCGTCCAAAACATGTGGAAGTTGCCTTCCGCTGCCACGGGTTGGTTCAGGAACGCGAAGTAATGTCCGCCACCCGTCCAGGGCTGGTAGTGCGGGTTGAAGACCTCGCAGAATCCGAATGGACCGTAGTCGAGTGTGAAGCCACCGGCCGCGCAGTTGTCGCTGTTGAAGTTGCCCTGGCAGTAGCCGACGCGGATCCAGTTCGCCACAAGCGAGGTAAGGCGACTGCGGAACTCGCGCGCGAGCAACACCACTTTTTCAGCGGTGGTTAGTTGCTTGTCGATGACGTCACCGTACTCACGCTCGATCAAGTGCAACACTATCTTCTCGAGCTCCTCCAGCGCTTTCGGGTGTTCCTTCTTGCGGGCACGGCGACCGAAGAGCTCGAGTTGTCCGACCCGAATGAACGACGGTGCGACGCGCGTCGAGATGGCGACTGCCTCCGCTATAAGCATGTCGGGATTCTTAGCGCGCGAGCCCTCCGAGTACCACGGTCGCTTGACCTGCTCCGTTTTCGAAACGTACAAACTCAGAGACCGTGACGTTGGCACGCCGAGTGCGTGCATGTGCTCCTGTGCCAGGAACTCGCGGACACTTGAGCGCAAGACGGCGCGACCGTCTCCGCCGCGGCAGTAGGGCGTGCGGCCGCCCCCTTTGAGCTGCATTTCCCAACGCCTGCCGTTGATGACGGCCTCAAGCACGGAAACTGCGCGACCGTCGCCGTAGCCGTTGCCGGTTTGGAACGGGCACTGCTCGTAGTATTCAGTGCCGAAGATGGAAAGTGCGTAGCCAGTCGCCCAACCAACCTTGCGCATCGGCTCCGGAACGTGCGAGATGTCGCCGGAGAACATGCGGACGAAGTCGGGCAACTGTGCCATGCTGTCGACGAAGCCAAGTTCGCGAAAAAAGTTTTTGCTGTGCGCGACGTACTCGGGGTCTTTGATTGGCGTGGGATTGACGGGGACATAGTGGCCCGTGAAGACTTGTCGCGGCGCGTGGTCGGCGCCGTTTTCTTTCGCGTCAGGATCGCAGTTGAGTGTGTCCATGAGCGAGTAGCTTGCCAACTTTGCGAGATCGGCTAGCGTCGCGACGGTAGGGGAAGTTTCTTCCACCGGGTTTTGGTTGTTGCGCAGAACACCCATCAAAACACCCCTGCCGCATGCGCCTGTTCGTCGGCATGGTACGAGCTGCGCACCAGCGGGCCCGAGGCAGCATGCAGGAAGCCCATTTTGTAAGCGTCTTCCGCATACATCTTGAACGTGTCCGGGTGTACATAGCGGCGCACCGGCATGTGACCGCCGGACGGCTGCAGGTACTGACCGATGGTCAACATGGAAACATCGTGGGCGCGCAAGTCGCGCAGCACTTGCAAAATTTCCTCATCGGTCTCGCCTAGTCCGACCATCAAGCCGGATTTGGTCGGTATGTTGGGGTGCAGGGCCTTGAAGCGTTGCAACAGGTTTAGTGAGTTTTGAAAATCCGCACCGGGGCGCGCTTCTTTGTATAAACGTGGCACGGTTTCGATGTTGTGGTTCAACACGTCCGGCGGCGCGGTGCCGAGGATTTCGAGCGCGTGGTCTAGCCGGCCACCAAAGTCGGGGGTCAGGATTTCGATATAGGTATTGGGCGTCAGTGCGCGGATGTGCTGAATACATTCGACGAAATGGCCGGCGCCGCCGTCGCGCAAATCATCGCGGTCCACCGAGGTGATGACGACGTAATTGAGTTTCATCAACGCGATGGTTTGGGCCAGGCGTTCCGGCTCCTTGGGGTCCAGCGGATTCGGACGTCCCGTGCTGACGTTGCAGAACCTGCAGCGCCGCGTGCATTTGTCGCCCATGATCATGAAGGTTGCGGTGCCTTTGCTCCAGCACTCGCCGATGTTGGGGCAGGATGCCTCTTCGCACACCGTCACCAACTTGTTGGCGCGCACGATGTCCTTGGTCTCGCGAAAGCGCCCCGAAGGCATCGCCGCCTTGACGCGAATCCAGTCTGGTTTTGGCAATCTTTCGGCAGGATCAATCTCGTCGCGTTTAGTCTTGAGAGGACCTCTTTGCTTGTCAAACCGAATGTCGATCACGTCAGCGCTCCAGGTACTGTAGTTTGTCCTGCACATCCTTCCAGTCCTCGGCTTCCGGCAGCGGCTTATGGGTCCTGGTGATCGTCGGCCAGTTGGGCGCAAGTTCGGCGTTCAACTTGATGAACTGCTGCTGATCGGCCGGCACGTCCTCTTCCGCGAAAATAGCGTTGACGGGACACTCGGGGACGCATACTGCGCAGTCGATGCATTCGTCCGGATCGATGGTCAGAAAATTTGGACCTTCGCGAAAGCAGTCCACCGGACACACATCAACGCAGTCGGTATAACGGCATTTGATGCACGATTCTGTCACAACGTAAGTCATAAAAACCCTATCCCCCAAACCCCTGAAAAATTACGCCTCACGCCCCAAAGCAAGAAATTCCGTGCGCAGTGCCAGATTGGTTAGAAGTTCGCCGAGCATGGCTGATGTGATGGTTTCCTCTCCCTGGGTGCGAATGCCGCGGCTTTCCATGCACAGGTGCCGACAGCGAATGACTACGCCAACCGCTTTCGGCTCCAGATGCGTCATTAAGGCGCTGGCAATTTGGGTCGTGAGGCGCTCCTGTACCTGCAGCCGCTTGGAAAAACAATCGACCAGGTGCGTCAACTTTGACAGGCCCACCATTTTTCCGTTGGGAACATAGCCGATCGTGGCTTTGCCAAAGAAAGGCGCGAGATGGTGCTCGCAATGGCTATAGACTGGGATGCCTCGTACCACGATGAGTTCGTTGTAGTCTTCCGCCCCGTCTTCGAACACTTTTAGACACTCAGCCGGATTTTGGGCATATCCGGCAGTCCAGTGCTTCCAGGCCTTTACAACGCGGGACGGTGTTTCTACAAGGCCGGCTCTATCGGGGTCCTCCCCCAAACTGGATAAAAATCGGCGCCAGTCCTGCTCGGTAAATTCTGATTCTGACATCTATGCGTTTCCTGTCGAGGTTGATGCATGCCCGGCTTCTTCCAGGGTCATGGCGATGATGTTCAGTGCATGCACCCGATCCGGCATCCAGTCGGACACGGCGTCATAGACCAGTCGATGCCTGGCGATGCGCTGCAATTCATTGAATCTGGCGTCGATCACCCGGACTCGAAAATGACCAGCGCCACCTGCGGCACCGGCGTGGCCGACGTGCAAATGGCTCTCGTCCTCAACCTCGATCGCGGCCTCGGGAAATGCTTGCCGAAAGCGTTCCAACAATGCCTCGTGCGTAGGTTTCAAGACGTTTTCTTCCTGCATGATTTCCAACCTAAACCGCCACCACTTCGATGTCCGGCTCAATCGAATTCACCAGATTCTGGATGCCCCTGAGGGTGCCGGATATCGAACTCGGACAGGTGCCGCACGCGCCCTGGTAGTGCACGCTGAGCAAGTTACCGTCGAGGCCGACTACGTGGAGGTCGCCGCCGTCGTTTTTCAGATGAGGACGGATCTGCTCGTCAAGCAGCGTGTTGATCGCATCAAGGCGTATTTGATCCTCCTCGCTGAGAGCAGTAATCGACGTGCGGGCCGCAAACACGGCCGCAGCAGATTGGGCCTCGGCCGCCGGTGCGGCGCGGATCGGCACAGCCACCAAACGGACCAACACCGGCCAATCGGCACCGCCGTCCTGTGTCACTGTGAGCCATTTATCAACGTAAAACACATTGCTGACATGCGCAATGTTGAACAGCGCGCAAGCGAGGGCATCGTCCTTCGCCTGCTCGGCGTTCTCGTACGAGCGCGTAATGCCCCAGGTCAACGGCTCGTGGAGGGTGAACTTCACCGCGTTCGGATTGGGTGTGTCTTCAATATCTGCAATTTTTGGCATTTCCAGCTCCTTAATCAACCCACCGCTGAATTGATCAACTGCTGCAGTTCACCTTGGTTGTACATCTCGCGCACAATATCGGCGCCACCGACAAACTCGCCCTTGATGTAGAGCTGCGGAACGGTCGGCCAGTTGCTGTAAGCTTTGATGCCATCGCGGATTTCCGGGTCGGCCAGCACGTTCACGGCGGTAAAGTCCTGCACACCGCAGGCTTGGAGTATCTGCACCGTTGCGCCGGAAAAACCACACTGCGGGGCCTGCGGCGTGCCTTTCATGTAAAGCACGACGGTATTGGTTGTGACCTGATTGAGAATTTTTTCCTGTACGTTCATTTTTCATTTCTCCAAAGTTATTTGATGGCTGATTGCGCCCAGGCATCGGGCGTGAATGTGCGCATGGCCAGCGCGTGAATTTCCGAGCGCATGCGATCTCCGAGTGCCAGATACACCAGCTGATGCTGCTGTACCTTATTTTTGCCGGTGAATTGCGGGCTCACGACCACCGCCTCGAAGTGTTGGCCGTCATCGCCTAGCACTTCCACGTGATCGCAAGGCAGGCCATTCATGATGTAGTTTCGTAGTTCATTCGCTGTCAACATCTTGTCCTTTCAAAGGGGGGATTCTGTAGAAAAAATAGAGAGCATCACGCGTTGCCGATAGGCGCGTGCATCGGGTCTTTCTCGGCTTCGGTCGAGGCACTGGCGACCGAATTGAACGCGGCGTGCAGCGTGTGCCAGGGCAAAATCGCGCATTTGACGCGCGTTGGCAGGTCGCACACACCGGCGAATACCGCGAGCCGTCCGATCTGATTCGGGCGGTCAAGGTCGAGCTTGCCGGTGGCCATGGCGAGAAATTCCTGGATCAGAATTTCCGCGTCCGCACGCGTTTTTCCCTTGACAGCGGACGTCATCATTGACGCCGACGCCTTGCAGATCGCGCACGACTCACCCTGGAACGCGATGCAGTCTATGCACTCGCGATCAAAATTGAGCGCCACACTGATGTGATCGCCGCACAGCGGGTTGTGGCCCACCGCCTGGTGGCTAGCGTGCGCTAGCGCGCCGTAATTGCGCGGCTTCTTGTTGTGGTCGAGGATGACCTCTTGATACAGCGCTTTATAGTCAGCCATTATGCGAATACCTTCTGCACGCTGCGAATGCCGGCGATCAGTGCATCGACCTCTGCCAGTGTGTTGTAAAACGCAAACGAGGCGCGCGAGGTAGCCGGTACTTTGAAGCGCTGCATCACCGGCTGCGCGCAATGATGCCCGGTGCGCACCGCGACGCCCTCCTGATTGAGCAGGGTGCCGATGTCATGCGGGTGCACGCCGTCAACGGTGAACGATATGACCGCGGCCTTGTTTTTGGCGGTGCCGATAATGCGCACGCCCGGCATGCGGGTCATTTGCGCGGTGGCGTAATTGAGCAGATCAAGTTCGTGCGCGGCGATGGTGTCCATGCCGATGGCCGACAGGTAATCGACGGCGGCACCCAGCCCGATGGCGGCTGCGATGGGCGGCGTTCCGGCCTCGAATTTATGCGGGATGGTGTTGTAGGTGGTTTTTTCGAAGGTCACCGACAAAATCATGTCGCCGCCGCCCTTGAAGGGCTGCATTTTCTCTAACAGCTCGGCCTTGCCATACAGAACGCCGATACCGGTCGGGCCGCACAACTTGTGGCCCGAGAATGCGTAGAAGTCGCAGTCCAGATACTGCACGTCGACCTGCAGGTGCGGCGCCGCCTGCGCGCCGTCAACCAGCACCGGCACGCCGTGCGCATGCGCAAACGCGATCATCTGCTTGACCGGGTTGATGCTGCCCAGCGCGTTGGAAACATGCGTCACGCCGACCAGCTTGGTGCGCTGGTTGAACAGATTTTCATATTCATTGATCAGCAGTTCACCGGCGTCGTTGATCGGTACCACGCGGATCTTGGCGCCGGTTTCTTCGGCCAGCATCTGCCATGGAACGATGTTCGAATGGTGCTCGAGCGTGGTCAGAATAATCTCGTCGCCGGCCTTGATGAACTTGCGGCCGTAGCCGTGCATCACCAGGTTGATGGCATCGGTGGTGCCGCTGGTGAAGATCACTTCGCGCTCTTCGGGTGCGTTGATGAAACGTTGCAGCTTGCGTCTAGCGGCATCGTATTCGGCGGTCGCTGTCTCCGACAAATAATGCACCGCGCGGTGGATGTTGGCGTGCTCGCTGGTCTGATAGCGCACCAGGCGGTCGATCACCGGCTGCGGCATCTGGCTCGATGCGGCGTTGTCGAGATAGACCAGCGGCTTGCCGTCGATCTGGAGTTTCAGAATCGGGAAATCGGCGCGTATGCGCTCGACATCAAAGGCTCCGATGGCAGCGGTCGTGCCGGCCGCCGGCGGGCGGCTGAGTTCGAGGACAGTGTTCATGACGGGCTGCTGGTTTGTTCGAGCACCGTCTGCTCAAGCCGCTGCTTGAGGGACGCGACCGGGATGCGCTCGATGATCTCGGCGCCGAACGCATAGGTCAGCAGATTGCGTGCAACGCTGTCAGACAGTCCACGACTCTTCAGATAAAACACTTCCTCGCTGTCGAGCTGGCCGATGGTCGCGCCATGCGCGCATTTCACGTCGTCAGCAAAAATCTCCAGCTGCGGTTTGGTATCGACGTGGGCCTTGCCGGTGAGTAGCAGGTTGCGGCTCGACTGTACCGAGTCGGTGCGCTGCGCACCCTGACGCACCATAATCTTGCCGTTGAACACTGCATGCGCGCTGCCGCCGACGATGCATTTGTGCAGTTGGCGGCTCACGCCGTGCGGCTGTGCGTGGTCGATGCAGGTATGGGTATCGGCCAACTGATTGGCTGCGATGAGTGCCAACCCGTCGACCGCGCACTCTGCTCCCTCGGCCAGCAACACGTTGAGGTTGTAGCGCGAAATCTGCGCGCCCATGGCGACGCTGACGGACTGGTAGTTGCTCGATCGCCCAAGGGACACCGCGCAATTGGCAATATGAAACGCTTGTGCGCCTTCGCGCTGAATCCGGATGTGATTCACACGCGCATTGTCTTCCAGCGCGATTTCGGTTACAGCGTTGGTGAAATGGGCTTCTTCTTGCCAACCCGGTTGGTGCAACACGACGTAATCCTCGATCACCGTCACTACGCTACCGGACTCGGCAACCACCAGGCAGCGGGGTGTGCTGACAAGCTCTTTTTGCGTCGCAATAAACAGCAGATGCACCGGCGCTGCAAGCGCCACGTTGCGCGGCACCAGAATCACTGCCGCGTCATGCAGGAAGGCCGTATTGAGAGCCGCGAATACGTTGTCACGGAAGGCCGCGTGACGGCCGAGATGTGCTTCGATCGCTGCAGCGTGCGTGGCAAGTAGCGTCGGCAGGTTGGACACCACCACGCCGCTGTTTGAAGCCGCACTTGACAACTGCGGCGCATAGAGTCCATCAACAAACACCAGTCGGGTGCTGGCTTCTTCAATATAAAAATGCGCGATATCGGCGGCTTCCAGATGGGTTGCGCTGAGTGCCTTCGATAACGACAGTTTGGTAAGCTGAGAAATATCGGTAAAGCGCCACTCCTCGTCGCGCAGAGTGGGCAGCGCCAGCACGTCGAGTCGATTGACCGCCTCGACGCGCAGCGCGTTGATCCACGCCAACGGACTGGTCGGTAACTGCGGCTGGTCTGCCAACAGCGTTTCGAGGTACCCCGCAACGGGTCGGCGAATAGAGGTGACTGTGCTCATGCCGCCCCCTCCGCGGCCCTCGTCTGACTCGCCGCCTGGTGCTCCGCAGCGACCCAGTCGTAGCCCCGCGTTTCGAGTTCGAGCGCCAAGTCCTTGCCGCCGGTCTTGATGATGCGACCCGCCTCCATCACGTGCACGAAGTCGGGCACGATGTAGTTCAGCAGTCGCTGGTAGTGCGTCACCAGCACAATCGCGTTGTCCTTGTTGGCGAGCTGGTTGACGCCCTGGGAGACGATCCTGAGTGCGTCGATGTCGAGGCCGGAATCGGTCTCATCGAGGATTGCCAAGCGGGGATCGAGCAGCGCCATCTGCAAGATTTCGTTGCGCTTTTTCTCGCCCCCCGAGAAGCCCTCGTTGACACTGCGGTCGAGAAAATCCGGGCTCATCTCTAACAGCTTCATCTTCTCGCGCACGAAGTCGTCAAATTCGAGCGGGTCGAGTTCTTCCTTGCCACGCTGCGCCTGCACCGTGTTGTAGGTGAGGCGCAAAAACTGGCTGTTGGCGACACCGGGTATCTCAATCGGATATTGAAAGGCCAGAAACACACCGGCACGGGCACGCTCCTCGGGCGCCAATTCAAACAGATCCTTGCCTTCGAACAGCACGCTGCCGCCCGTCACCTCATACGCCGTGTGACCGGCCAGCACCTTGGCAAAGGTGCTCTTGCCCGAGCCGTTCGGCCCCATGATGGCATGCACCTCACCGCTTTTCACGGTGAAGTCCAGTCCTCTCAGAATTTCGATGCCGTTCACGGTCGCGCGCAGCCCGCGCACTTCGAGCAGGGTTTTGCTGTCTTGCAGAATCATCCGACACTTCCTTCTAATTTGAAACTGAGGAGCTTGGTCGCTTCGACCGCGAACTCCATTGGCAATTGTTGAAATACGTCTTTGCAGAAACCGTTGATGATCATCGACACGGCAGCTTCGGCGCCGATCCCGCGCTGCGCGAAATAGAACAGCTGGTCCTCGCCGATCTTCGAGGTCGAGGCCTCGTGCTCAACTTGGGCGCTGTTGTTGCGCACCTGGATGTAGGGAAAGGTGTTGGCGCCGGACTGGTCGCCAATCAGCATCGAGTCGCATTGCGAATAATTGCGCGCGCCGGCGGCGGTCGGTGCAATCCTGACCAGCCCGCGGTAGCTGTTGTTGGAACGTCCGGCCGAGATGCCTTTGCTGACGATGGTGCTACGGGTGTTCTTGCCGATGTGGATCATCTTGGTGCCGGTGTCGGCCTGCTGCAGGTGATTGGTGACGGCGACCGAATAAAATTCGCCGACCGAGTTGTCGCCACGCAGCACGACGGACGGATACTTCCAGGTAATCGCCGATCCGGTCTCGACCTGGGTCCAGGAAATGCGTGAGTTGACGCCTTTGGCCAGGCCGCGCTTGGTGACGAAGTTGTAAACGCCGCCGACGCCGTTTTCGTCGCCCGCATACCAGTTCTGCACCGTCGAGTACTTGATGTCGGCGTTGTCAAGCGCCACCAGCTCAACCACCGCCGCATGCAACTGGTTGGAGCTGAATGCGGGTGCCGTGCAGCCTTCAAGATAGGAGACCGACGCCCCTTCCTCGGCAATGATCAGGGTGCGTTCGAACTGCCCCGTTTCCTCGGTGTTGATGCGGAAGTAGGTCGACAAATCCATCGGGCACTTGACGCCCTTGGGAATAAAACAGAATGAACCGTCGGTGAACACCGCCGAGTTGAGCGCGGCGTAAAAGTTATCGCCGGTCGGCACCACCGTACCGAGGTATTTCTGCACCAGTTCGGGGTGATCTTTTACCGCTTCAGAAAAGGAACAGAAAATGACGCCAACCTCGGCCAGCTTGTGCTTGTAGGTGGTGGCCACCGACACGCTGTCGAAAATGACATCGACCGCCACACCGGCCAGCGCCATGCGCTCGTGCAGCGGCACGCCAAGCTTCTCGAAGGTGCGCAGCAATTCAGGATCGACCTCGTCCATGCTTTTCAACTTCGGCTTCTGCTTGGGTGCCGCGTAGTAGCTGATCGCCTGATAATCAATTTTCTTAAAGTGGACGTTAGGCCACGTCGGCTCTTCCATCTTGAGCCACGCCGCATAAGACTTGAGCCGGAACTCGAGCAGCCACTCGGGCTCGTTCTTTTTGGCCGAAATCATCCGGATGGTGTCTTCACTAAGCCCTTTCGGCGCGACATCCGACTCGATGTCCGTGACGAAGCCATGCTTGTAGGGCTGGTTGACGATATTTTGCAGTACTGCGCTCATGATCTTGTCCTTATTTAGCCGAGAAGGACGACCCGCAGCCACAGGTAGACGAAGCACCAGGATTGTTCTTGATGACGAACTGCGCACCTTCCAGATCGTCTTTGTAGTCAATCTCTGCCCCCACCAGGTACTGGTAGCTCATCGCATCAATCAATAGCGACACGCCGTTCTTGGTCATCGTCGTGTCGTCTTCGTTGGCGACTTCGTCAAACGTGAATCCGTAGGAGAAGCCGGAGCAGCCGCCGCCCTGAACAAAAACACGCAGTTTCAGCTCCGGGTTGCCTTCTTCGGCAATCAATTCAGCGACTTTGGCCGCCGCGCTATCGGTAAAGATAAAAGCTGCGGGCATTTCGAACTCAATGTTTTCAGCAACTGCGCTCATAGTGTTACCTCTGTATTTTTTACATCAAGCTTGGACTTTTTCACGTTGAAACTCTCGCCGCAGCCGCACTCGCTTTCGACGTTGGGATTGTCGAATTTGAACATTTGCTTGAGCCCTTCGGTGACGAAATCGATACGTGAGCCGTCTAGGAATGCCAGGGCGTCGGCATCGATCAGCACGCGGGCGTCATGCGACTCGAAGCTGTGATCGGTCGGGCGAATTTCGTCGGCGATGTCGAAGGTGTGCGCCAGGCCGGTACAGCCCACTTTCTTCACGCCGATGCGCAGGGCAATCCCTTTGCCGCGCTTTGCAAGCTGGCGCTGAATCTGTTTTGCCGCATTTTCAGTCAATGTAATTGCCATAAGTCAAGCTCCAAAGTAAGCCAAGAGAACGCTAGGATAACCGAGAAAGAGAGGTGGATGTAGTATCGATTCGAAATTACATTCTTGCCAACATGGTTTTTAAACGCTATCATACTGGCATGATCAAGGAGTTGAAAATGAACAGTCACTCTATTGCGGAGTTGGTCTTTCACTTGGGGCGCATAGCGTCCGGCGAGGGGCTTGTGGAGGGGCTGACGGCAGCCCAGTGGGCGGTACTCAGATACTTTGCCCAGGCGAATCGCTTCTCGCGAACGCCGTCCGCCTTCGCCGCGTTCCATGCGACGACCCGGGGTACGGCGTCACAGACCATCAAAAGCCTCGAAACCCAAGGCTATTTGACACGCATGCGCTCAGAGGACGACAGGCGCAGTGTCCGGCTCGCTCTGACCGAGAAAGCCAGGGGCATTCTGGCGAACGACCCCTTCGAATCCCTGGTCCGTGCTGCGGACTCCTTACCCCCCAGTGTCCAAGGCCACTTCGCCAGTGCCTTGCAGCGCATGCTCGGTCAGGTGGCGCAAGAAAGAGGCAAGCCTCCCTTCGGCACCTGCACCTCGTGTCAACATCTGGAAAGCGACTACAGCCCGGATGAACAGACGCACTATGCGTGCGGGTTGACGAGCGAGCCGCTGCGTCTGGAAGAGCTCGACGGGGTCTGCATCAACTTCATCCCGGGCAAGCCCATGACGCTGAAGGGCCCTGTCACCGGAGCCGCTCTGCGATGAGTCCTGTTCCCACATCAGCGATCAGCATCGACGACAACCCGACTAACGCGCTCGCCCGCCGACTTCGAACGCATCTTCAAGCGATCGCCAGATTGCGCTTACCGATCACCTATCAGCAGGTGGCCAAAGGGCTGCTGCTGTTACCTCCGAACACGATTCATCAAGTCACCGAGGCGCTGGAGCAGATCATGGCCGAGGACGCGGCGGCCGCCCGCCCCTTCATCGCGGCCATGGTCATCAGCAAGTGGCGCGGCGGCTTGCCGGCACCGGGCTTCTTCGACTGTGCGGCTCGGCTCGGACGCTTCAGCGGCGATGCAACGGGACCGGACGCAAGGGTATTTCATGCAGCCGAGTTCAACGCGGCGCTCGCCTTGTGTGATTAGCCCGCAACCTCAACTCGGCGAGACCTGAGCGGGGTCGATGCGGTCGCTGGAATAACCGGCGCCTGATCCGATGCGAAAAGGTTTCATCGAGTACGTCGCACAGTACGCCTTCAGGTTGACGCTTTCTGCGCCGCCAGCACCTTGACCACCACCGGGTCTTCCAGCATCCGCCGCTGGTGATCGGCCACCTTCGGAAAACGATGAATGTCGACCCCATCGCCTGAGAGCCATTGCGACAGCGTGAACAGATACATATCGCAGACACTGAAACCCTCGCCCAGCACCCAGGGCGTTTGCAGCATCTCACGCTCGATCAGCTCGAAGCAATCGCCCATCACCTGCGGCACTTTGGTTTTCATCGCTTCGATGGCCTGCGCGTCATCGGCCCAGCGGTTGCCGCGCGTGCGGTGGGCATGCGCGACATGCACCGTCGAGCACAGGTAGCTGTTGAATTCGTTGACGCGGGCGAGCAGAAACGGGTCATCGATCGGAGCCAGCTTCGCCTCGGGGAAGCTCTGGCTGATGAACTGCAGCAGCGCCGGTGTCTCGGTCAGCACGCCGCGCTCAGTCACCAGCGCGGGCACGCGCCCCTTGGGGTTGAGCCGCAGATAGTCTGGCGAGCGTTGCTCCTGCTGGCTGAAGTCAACCCGAACGACCTGGTACGCGGCGCCAGCGTATTCAAGCGCGAGGTGCGAGGCCAGGGCACAGGTGCCGGTTGCGTAGTAAAGGGTAAGCATGCTGCATGATAGTACGACTTCCATCGGCAGCTACTCCCACGTTCGAAACCGCTGGATCGACTGATGCCGCTGCAGTTTAATGTTCGCCCGCAACGGCCCTAAGCTTATCCTTCTTGCTAGGCCGCTTTCCCTTAATCCCCCCAGTCCCAGCCGGGTCAGCCGCGTTCACCGGCGCCACCTCCACAGGCTCAAACCCTGCCACCTGCTCACGCGGCACGCTGATGCCCTGGCGCTTTTCTATCAAGCGCCAATGCGCCTGTGTGGCGGCGCTGACAAAGCTGATGGCCATGCCTGCTTCGCCTGCTCTGGCGGTGCGACCTATGCGGTGGGTGTAGTCGTCGGCAGAGCGGGGCAGGTCGTAGTTGACGACGACGGGTAGGCGTGCAATGTCCAGGCCGCGCGCGGCTACGTCTGTGGCTACGACGACCTGCACAGCCTTGGTTTTGAAGTCCATCAGCACCTGTCTGCGTTTGCCCTGACTGAGTTCGCCGTGAAAGGGTTCGGCCTCGATGTGTACCTTGCGCAGTTTGTCGGCAACGATTTCTGCGGCGTGTTTGGTGGCTACAAACACCAGCACGCGGCTCCACTTTTCGGTTTGAATCAAATGCCGCAGCAGCTGGGTGCGGCGGGGTGCGTCTACCTCTATGACGCGCTGGGCGATGTCTAACTTTGTCTCAATTTCTGTTTGCACATTCACCCGCAACGGCTGGTGCAACAGTCTAGCGGCTAGAGTCTCGATGGCGGGCGGGAAGGTGGCTGAGAAAAACAGGTTTTGCCGTTTGGCGGGCAGCACGCTAATGATACGATTCAGCTCTTCGCCAAAGCCCAAGTCCAGCAGGCGGTCGGCCTCATCTAACACCAGCATGTGCACGCCATCGAGCTTGAGGGCGTTGTGCGCTAAGAGGTCAATCAGCCTGCCGGGTGTGGCCACCACGATATCGGCACCGCTGCGCAGGCCCATCATTTGCGGGTTGATGGATACGCCGCCAAACACCACCGTCACTTTGGGTAACTGCGGTAAATATTTCCCAAACACCACGATGGCCTCACCTACCTGCGCAGCCAGCTCGCGCGTGGGCACCAGCACCAGGCCGCGCACGATGCGGGTTTTGGTGAGTGGTGCATCCATCAGTAGTTGCAGCATGGGCAGCGCGAAGGCGGCGGTTTTGCCAGAGCCGGTTTGCGCCGAACCCACCACGTCACGCCCTTGCAAGATGGCCGGGATGGCAGCCTGCTGTATGGCGGTAGGAGCTAGGTAGCCCTTGTCATTTAGCGCGCGCTGGAGCGCAGGCAGGATGGCGGGTGAAAAACCGAGGGTGCTAAATGACATGCAGGATTGAAGAGGTGAGGGGTGTTTGAGGGTACCCTTGAGTTTAAGCCTGCGGCAAATGCTAGTGTTGACCCAGACACACCGACCATTCGATAATCTTGTTGACTGATTCCAAGGAGTTCCATGTTTTTGACGTATTTCGACACCATGCCGCGCCGCCTGCTGGCGCTGGTTTGCGCGGCCTGCATCGCCATGCTGGCCTTTGGCTTGTACCTTCAGCATGTGGTGGGGCTTGAGCCTTGCCCGATGTGCATCGTGCAGCGTTACGCGCTGGTGCTGGTGGCGCTGGTCTGCGGGCTGACGACTTTTAGCAAGCGCAAAGGCGTTTTGATGGGCGGCGCTTTTGCGGTGCTGTTGGTGGCAGGTTTTGGTGCGTTCGTGGCGGCACGGCAAAGTTTTTTACAGTGGTACCCGCCTGAAATTGCCTCGTGCGGGCGTGACTTTTACGGAATGATTGAAACCTTTCCGCTCAAGCGCGCCATTCCCATGATCTTCAAGGGCAGCGGTGACTGCACGAAGATAGACTGGACTTTTCTAGGCGGCTCAATTGCGAACTGGTCATTTGTGAGCTTTGCGGCGATTGCCATCGTCATGCTGCTGCTGCTACAGCGCCAGTGGCGCAGGGGCTAGTTATTTTTTGAGTACGAAATCCCAGGCCATTTTGGCCAGCACTGGCGCACCGGCAGCCGAGCTGACGGCCTGCGCGCTTGAGGCAGTACCGGCCTCAACCCGCTTGGCAATGCCCTGCAAAATGGCGCTTAAGCGAAACAGGTTGTAGGCGAGGTAAAAATTCCAGTCGGCCTTGAGGGCTTCAGGTGTGGTGATGCCGGTGCGGTCGCAATACAGCTTGATGTAGTCGGCTTCAAGCGGAATGCCCAGGCTGGCTACGTCAAGCCCGCCAATGCCTCGGAAAGCGCCGGGCGTGATGTGCCAGGCCATGCAGTGGTAGCTGAAATCAGCCAGCGGATGGCCTAGGGTTGACAGCTCCCAGTCGAGCACAGCCAGCACGCGTGGCTCGGTGGGGTGAAACATCAGGTTGTCCAGTCTGAAGTCGCCATGCACGATGGAGGTCATGGCTTCATCGCGTGCGCTGGCCGGAATATTGGCTGGCAGCCAGGCTATGAGTTGATCCATCTCGGGGATGGGCTGGGTGATGGACGCTGCGTACTGCTTGCTCCAGCGACCAATTTGGCGTTCAAAGTAATTGCCGGGACGGCCATAGTCGGCCAAGCCGCGCTCTGCAAATTTGACTTTGTGCAGGCTTGAGATGACGCGGTTCATTTCGTTGTAAATCTCGCCGCGCTGGGTGTTGGTCATGCCGGGCAGAGCCTGGTCCCACAGCACGCGGCCTGCAACAAACTCCATCACGTAAAACGCCCGGCCTATGACGGATTCGTCTTGACACAGGCAATACATTTTTGGCACCGGCACGTCGCTGCCCTGCAAGCCCTGCATGACTTTGAATTCGCGTTCAACGGCATGGGCCGACGGCAGCAGTTTGGCAACCGGGCCGGGCTTGGCCCGCATCACGTAAGCCTTTTCAGGGGTGAGCAATTTATACGTGGGGTTGGACTGGCCGCCCTTGAATATTTCCACGCTGAGGCTGCTGATGCGCGGCTCAGTGGCTGGCATGTGCTGGTTTAAATAGTCCTGCAGCGTCTGGATGTCAAAGGCCTGCTGGCCGGTAACGGCACGGGTGCCAACGAAGTGGTCAAAGTTGCTCATGGTCAATCGTTTTGTCTTTGCGTTTCAGTTGTTCTTTTCGTGATCGGATTCCGAGATACGCAGCAACGCTTCGCGGCTACGCACCACCAGGCCGCCTGGCTCGATACGGATGGCGTTTTCGCGCTCCATGGCTTTTAGCTCCTGGTTGACGCGCTGGCGTGAGGCACCCAGCAGCTGGGCCAGCTCTTCCTGCGCCAGTTGCAGGCCGATACGCACATCGCTGTTGCCCTCTAGGCCGGGCACGCCGTAGCTGCGCGCCAGATGCAGCAACTGCTTGGCCAAGCGTGCGCGCAGTGGCAGGGTGTTGAGGTCTTCGACCAGGCCGAAGAGCTGACGGATACGGCGCGCGTGCAGGCGCAGCATGGCTTCGTAAAGCTCGACGTGCAGACTTAAGATTTTGCGAAAATCGGCTTTCGCCACGCACAGGATGGTGGTTTCCCCGTGTGCATAGGCATCGTGCGTGCGGCGGTCGCCGTCGAAGATGGCTACATCGCCAAACCAGATGCCTGGCTCTACATAGGTCAGGGTGATCTGCTTGCCCGAAATGGAGGTGGAACTGACGCGCACCGCGCCCTTGGCGCAGGCTATCCATTGCTCGGGCGGGTCGCCGCGTGCGGCGATGAGGTCGCCGTCCTTGTAGCGTTGAACATAAGCGCATCGAAGTATGTCGTGCCGCAGCGACGGGGAAAGGGTGGAGAACCAGCGGCCTTGGTTAATGGCCGAGCGTTCATCTAGCGTCAGAATGGGCTCGTCCATGCGCTGTCTTTTTAGCGGTAGTGCGGCGTGCGCTTTTGCAGAAAGGCATCAATGCCCTCGCCGCCATTGGCGTGGTGCAGGTTTTTGACAAAGTGGTCGCGCTCGCTGGCGAGTTGCTGGCTCAGGGTGT
>Ga0209702_10004466_pt1 | contig 20247 bp, 16 predicted proteins | sample FRY01_FD_187210 | JGI IMG/M metagenome (GOLD analysis project Ga0209702, IMG submission 187210) | Freshwater microbial communities from Lake Fryxell liftoff mats and glacier meltwater in Antarctica - FRY-01 (SPAdes) (version 2) | ecosystem: Environmental > Aquatic > Freshwater > Ice > Glacier... | reverse complement strand
AGATATTGGAGTTAGCCAATTACGATATTGTAACAGCGGAGGACGGAAAAAAAGGAGTTATCGCGGCAAAATCCGAACGTCCAGACCTTATCATCTGCGATGTAATGATGCCCGAGCTAGACGGTTATGGTGTGCTTCATATTTTGGGAAAAGACCCGATTACCTTGGCCATTCCTTTTATTTTTCTCACCGCCAAATCAGAGTCCATGGATGTGCGCAAAGGCATGGGAATGGGCGCAGACGATTACATTACCAAGCCATTTGAAGAAACAGACCTGCTCGATGCTATTGAAATGCGTTTGAAGAAAAGCGAAGCACTTAAAGCGGGTTCAACAAGAAACATTACAGGAGTGCAAGGTTTTATGGCAACAGCTTCCGGTCAGGTAGTAGATCAGGTAACAAAAAACCATCGAACCAAGTATTTTTCGCTTCGGGAGTATGTTTTTCGCGAAGGCGATACCCCAATTTATCTCTATTTCTTGAATAAGGGAAAGGTCAAGACCTTTAAGATGAACGATGATGGGAAAGAATACATTACAGGGCTTTATAATGCTGGCGATTTTTTCGGCTATGCGTCTTTACTAGAGCACGCCAATTATACCGAATCTGCTCAGGTAATTGACGATGCCGAAGTACTTCTCGTTCCGAAAGAAGATTTCTATCACTTGATGAATTCCAACACAGAGGTCATTGGCAGTTTCATTAAGCTTTTGGCTGATAATATTCATCAGAAAGAGGAACAGCTTATTGAGTTGGCCTACAGTTCTGTGCGGAAGCGCGTTGCGAGTGCTTTGGTTAAGGTTTATGAGAAATACAATACTGAAAATCGCGAAGAATTTACAATAAGCCTTGGTAGAGAAGATTTAGCAAGCATTGTCGGAACCGCTACCGAAACCGTTATTCGTGCATTGTCTGAGTTCAAACAAGATAAATTCATAGAATCTAAAGGCCGCGATATTCATGTGCTGGATATTCAGGCTTTAAAGAATTATCGCTTCTGATTTGGTCGGAACATTTTTTCTTTCATCTACAAGTTTGCTGACTTTAGTCGCAGGGCAAACGCACTAAAAAAATGATGGGCTGCTTATTTGCACAGCCTTATGAAGAGACTTTTTCCTAGCCACAGAAACACAGAATTCGCTGAGGTTTTCACAGAGAAGAGACCAAATTTTCAATGTTTCTGTGGCTATCCTATGTCTTTTTCCTCATGTTTGATTATGCATGAGCTCATGGATAAAGGTTTTGATGCGTTTGTCCTGACTTTAGTCAGTTTTAGCTTTGATGCCGCTCACGGATTAATAGGAAATATGGCATCACCTTGCGCTAGATTTACCATCCTTTCATGCCAAATATTCTAGAAAAAACAAATTGTTATCATTGCAATGACGATTGCGTGGACGAAACTATCTACCTCAATGGTCATTCGTTCTGTTGCAATGGTTGTAGCACGGTTTATCAACTGTTGCAAGACGTTGGTTTGGATGAAACCTATGCAAACGGGCCACTAGGCATCAAACCCAATGCACAGAAAATTGAGGGGCTCGCTTATTTGGATGATGCGGAGGTAAAAGAAAGCCTCCTCGATTTTTCGGATGGAACGCTGGCACGAATCTCATTCGAGTTGCCAGCCATTCATTGCAGTGCTTGTGTTTATCTGCTGGAACGTCTGGAACGATTGAACAAAGGCGTGAAGCAGTGTGAGGTCAACTTTCCTAAGAAAACCGCCAATATTCTGTTTGATCAAAAACAGGTTTCCCTCAAAGAACTGGTGGTTTTGCTGCATTCCATCGGATATGCGCCCAATCTCAATTTGGCCAAATCGTCCGAAACAAAGGATAAGCCCGTTGTAGACAGAACCTTGATTTATAAAATTGGAGTGGCAGGATTCTGTTTTGGGAATATCATGCTGCTCAGTTTTCCGGAGTATCTCATTGGCAATTCTGAGTTAGAATCGAAGTGGTCGACCCTTTTTAATTACCTCAATTTGGTGTTGGTTTTGCCTGTGGTGCTTTATGCAGGGCGAGATTATCTCGTTTCGGCATACAAAGGATTGAAGGTGCGCCACGTGAACATGGATGTGCCTGTTTCAATCGGGATTCTCGCGATTTTTAGCCGCAGCGCCTTCGATATTCTTACAGGAGTAGGTCCGGGTTTTCTCGATTCGTTGGCTGGTTTCGTTTTCTTTCTATTGATTGGCAAATGGTATCAGGCCAAGACCTATTCTGGGCTTTCGTTTGAGCGCGATTACAAATCATTTTTTCCCATTGCTGTGAATAGAATTGGAGTTGATGGTCAGGTGAATGCCATCATGATTAAGCATCTTTTGACTGGCGATGAGATTCAGATACATAATGATGAGCTCATTCCTTGCGATTGCGAATTGCTTTCCGAAAAAGGCTCCATCGACTACAGTTTTGTAACGGGCGAGGCTGCGCCATCTTCCAAAGCCGAAGGAAACCGCATTTACGCGGGAGGCAAGAATCGCGGGTCTGTAATTCGGTTACGCGTGCTGAAACCAGTTTCGAGTAGTTATCTCACTTCGCTATGGAATAGCTCCGATGTAGACAAGGATACAGAAGCGCCACCACTGCTCAACTTCTCCAATAAAATTGCATCATGGTTTAGTGCAGCAGTGCTTTCCATTGCTACGATTACGGCCGTTTATTGGCTTATTGTTGACCCAACCAATTGGTTGAATACAACAACAGCGGTGCTCATTATTGCCTGTCCGTGTGCGCTGGCACTGAGTATTCCTTTCACCTACGGAAGTATGCTTCGTCATTTTGGAAGACATGGCTTCTTCGTTCGTTCGGTAGAAGCTATTGCCAAACTTGGGCAAATAGACAGCATTGTTTTTGATAAGACTGGAACCATCACCATTCGTCAGAAAGGAAGCGTAATGTTTGGTGGTGAAAAATTGACCGAAGATCAGTTGGACGCCTTGGTGAATGTAGCTCGGCAGTCGCTGCACCCCCTGAGTAAAACATTTGCTGCGGCATCTCCAAAAACGCCACAGCGGCAAGTAGTTGGCTTTAACGAGAATGCTGGAGTTGGTATTTACGGTATGGTGAATGGGATACTGGTGGAACTGAAAAATCCGAACAACCTTTCGGAAACTGAACACAATCAGTTCGAAAATTGGCAGACAGATTACCACGGAATGGGAAAAACTGCCGTCCTAATTAACGGTCGTTTGCGTGCACGCGTGGAGTTTACTACCAACTACAGAATCGGGCTACATCAAACCATCGAGCAATTGAAGGAAAAGAATAAGGTCTGGTTGCTTTCGGGCGATAATGATGGTGAAGCAACAGCGCTTTCTAACCAATTGATTGCGGGGTTTGAAAAAGACCACATGTTTTTCAACATGAATCCGCACGAGAAAAAACGCTGGATTACAGAAAAGCAATCATCAAACGAAGCCAAGGTACTGATGGTGGGTGATGGATTGAATGATGCAGGCGCTCTGAAAGAGGCACATTTCGGTATTTCTATTGCAGAGGATAATAGTCAGTTTACGCCTGCATCGGATGGTATTCTTACGGCTGATTCGTTTCAGAAACTGCCTCAGTTAATTACACTTTCTCGGCAGGCCAAAAACATCGTAATTGCTGCGTTTTCACTTTCGATGATTTACAATGTAGTGGGAGTTTCCATCGCTGTTCAAGGGCTTTTGTCTCCCGTTGTGGCCGCCATTCTCATGCCTTTGAGTTCTGTGACTATTGTGCTTTTTACAACCGTGAGTACGGCTGTTTTGGTGCGGATGCGGTTGCGGTGAGTGAGTCAATCACCGTCATTGCGAGCGAGGCACGAGCGCGGCAATCTCAGTGGTAATACCAATTGAACAATAGGTTTAGCTACGCAGAACTTCGTTTCTCCGCTCCATTCGGTAGAAATAACGAGACGCGATTATTATTCTCCCCGCAATTGTTTCAACTGCTGAATGTCTAACAAGTCTTTTAGTCTGTCTGATTTGACCTTGCTATTGATTAAGTCTTCATAACCCAGCACGCGATACTTGGCAACTTCAAGCCTGTTGAGCATCGTAATTTCTGCACTTTTAAACGCCTCATCAAAGGTTTTCCCAGAGTTGAACCGGGTAATTAGTTCAATTTCCTGAATGGGCGAAATCTTAATGGGAATGTTCTGTTCTGCTTGTTTTACTTCTTCGGGAAAATCGTCAAAAGAATAGCCCATTTCTATTAGTGCTTTTTTCAACTGGTCGAGGTTTTCTTTTCTGAGATCAATCCAAAAATCAACGTCCGCTGAATGCCGCTGGTAACCATGAAAATTGACTGCGCCACCGCCAACCATCAGCATTTTTACATTGTGCTTATTCGAAAGTTCAATGAATTGCTGAACCTTATCGTCAAACTCCATCTTAGGGTTTTGTAAGAACGAAATTCCCTTTATCAATTGGTTTTGTCTTTGTTCCAAACTTGCCGAATTCGCCTATCATTTTCAAGAAAACCTGTACACGCTCGGCAGGAGATAACGCCAAAAATTCAGCTTGCCGCCTGAGGTTGTTGTTCTCTTTTGTATCGAAAATGAGTTTGGACATGTGGGGTAAAGTTAAGGGGTGTGATGGGAAAGGTTCTGTTAAAACTAACCTGCGTCCATGAGTTTTTCAGCCTTATCATAGATGGCCGTTTGTAGGATTTTAATAGCCTTGGATGAATCGTCTGAATTAATATCAGAATCATATCTCCCATACCACGTGACAATGGAAACGTTATCGACCAAAAACTGAAGTGAAAATTGGTCGGATAGGAATTCAACTTTTAAAAATGCTTTAATTGGCTTACCTGATTTAGAATTCTTTAATCCGTAAAGCGTGTATTCCCACTCTGCTTCCTCAAGAGGCAAATTGTAGATATTATGACCTAAAATTTCCGGTTCGCTATCATCTATTGAAACAATCTTCTCCCTAAAAGGATCTACAGAATCTAAAAGTGATTTCTGCTTTCGCTGACCCGTTTTACCATCGATACTTTTTTGGATTTTGGTTTCGCTAAAAAGTTCTTCAAATTCGGTCAGCACGTTTACGATAGCTTCCCACAATTCATCATCAATCTTATTATAAGATTTATAAACCAGCTTTGGTGACTTTGCTTTTCCCTTCCCAGAAACTTTTCGCTTCAAAAGCGACAACTTCTTATCCACATCACCTTCTTCTTCCAAATCTTCTCCTTTGGCCGCTTTCAGATTCAACTCTAAACTCCAAATGAGTTGTTCTGCCATGTAGGAATGAAAAGAATCTCTGTCGCCAACATCTGCTTTTTGCAAAGCGGTGAGGTATTTCGCCTTTTCTGCACTTTTAATAACAACGGGCGGAAGGTCGTTCAGCATGAGCACATAATTGACGAGCAAGCGTGCTACACGTCCGTTGCCATCATCAAACGGGTGTATTGTAATAAACCGATAATGCAATTCAGCAGCAAGAATTGCAGGATCCAAATCTGAAGACGAACGATACCAATCCATGAGTTCCTGCATTTTCATGGGAACTTCTTCGGGTTTGGCGTAATCGAACATTTCTCCGTTGGGCAAACGAACCGAGTTTGGATGCTCTTTGTATTCACCAATCTTGATTTTTCTGCGTGTGTTCTGGCCATCGAGTGTTATGGCTTCTTTCCAGAACGGCTTAATCAAAATCACTTTGTTCAATTCTCGAATGTCGGCTTCGGTCAATGTGCGCGTTTTGTCTTCTGCCCAATCTCGAACCATGAGAACAGCAGCATCGTGCGCTTCCATTTCATCATATTCGCGCTTGCTATGGTCACCAGTTGTCTTGTCAAACATTAACAACAACTTGGTTTCTCCATACGTCAAGGTATTCCCTTCAATATGATTGGAATTGTAGTTCCATTCCAATCGGAGTTTTTTCCAAAGTGTGTCCTGCGCTTCTTTGGATAAGGGTTGAAGTGTAAGAAGTTCTTCTTTGAGGCTTTCTATTCTATGAATGATGGATGCTTGTACCATGACTGTGAAACAAAGCTAATCAACAGTTACGTGATGTCTAGCGCGGAACGAAACAATCTCTTCCTTTAATAAGAAACAGATTGCCTCACTCATTCCTCGTTCGCAATGACGTTGGCGGATTGCGCCCAGCGTTAGGGATTGCAGCGGCATCCTTTTTTGTTTTTCACAAAAAAGATATAGCGTAAAGCCCGACCCCGATTTTTCATCGGGGAAACGCCCATCAACTTCTTAATCTGACCAAGGTCAGTTTTGACCGTGACTGCACTCAGCGCTTGCTCTCCACTTGGAAGATTTCTTTGTCAAACCACCATGGAAGTCATTTTTCTCCTTATCGCCCTCAGTATTATAGTTGCAGTCGGATTTCTGGCTGCTTTTCTATGGGCAGTGAGGTCGGGGCAGTATGATGACGATAGCACACCAGCCATGCGCATTCTCTTTGACGATGAACAATCAACAGAAACCAATAAATAAATCAATGGAAAAGGAAACATTCCGTTACGACAATACCATTGTCCGAAAATTTGCCTTCGCCACCATGGCGTTTGGTCTTATCGGCATGCTGGTAGGCCTCACGGCCGCACTTCAAATGGTGGATCCATGGTTCAACTTTTTGACACCATGGCTCACCTTTGGTAGAATTCGCCCACTGCACACAAATGCAGTGATTTTTGCGTTTGTAGGAAACGGAATTTTCATGGGCGTTTATTACTCACTTCAGCGTTTGTTAAAAGCCAGAATGTGGAGTGATGCGTTGAGCAACATCAACTTCTGGGGTTGGCAGTTAATTATTCTTTCGGCTGTGATAACGCTTCCGATGGGGCTTACTTCAAGTAAGGAATATGCCGAGTTAGAATGGCCAATTGATATTGCCATTACGTTGATTTGGGTGGTGTTTGGATTGAATATGTTTATGACCATCCTAAAGCGTAGGGAGCGCCATTTGTATGTGGCCATCTGGTTCTACATTGCCACGTTTGTCACTGTTGCCATGCTTCACATTGTAAACAGCTTTGAGCTTCCGGTATCTTTATTTAAGAGTTACAGTTTTTATGCAGGGGTGCAAGATGCATTGGTGCAGTGGTGGTACGGACACAATGCGGTTGCATTCTTCCTTACCACGCCTTATTTGGGATTGATGTATTACTTCATTCCAAAGGCTTCCGGACGACCTGTGTACTCGTATCGACTTTCTATTGTGCATTTCTGGGCACTGATTTTCATCTACGTCTGGGCAGGTCCGCACCACTTGTTGTATTCTTCTTTACCAGAATGGGCACAGAATATCGGTGTTGTATTCTCGATAATGCTTCTTGCGCCAAGTTGGGGTGGTATGCTTAACGGCCTGCTCACATTAAGAGGTGCTTGGGATAGAGTTCGCGAAAGTGCGGTACTGAAGTTTATGGTTGTGGCGATTACCGCTTACGGCATGAGCACATTTGAGGGGCCGATGCTGTCACTGAAAAATGTGAACGCCATCAGTCACTTTACCGACTGGACAGTTGCTCACGTTCACATTGGCGCATTGGGCTGGAATGGTTTCCTGACGTTCGGTATCCTATACTATTTGATTCCTAAAATGTGGAAGACAAAAATGTATTCCGACAAGCTTTCTAATTTCCATTTCTGGATTGGAACACTAGGAATTTTGTTCTACGCATTGCCGCTTTACTGGGCAGGTTTCACACAGAGTTTGATGTGGAAAGAGTTCACAGAAGAAGGCTTCTTGGCCTATCCAAACTTCCTGGAAACAGTAACGCAAATTAAGCCGATGTATGCTGCAAGAGCATTTGGCGGCACTTTGTATATCACTGGTGTGATTGTAATGATTTACAACCTGATTATGACTATGAAGCAGGGAACTTTCCAGAAGGAAGAAGAAGCTTCTGCACTGCCGTTGACTAAAGATTACGAAGCACACAAAGGCGAAGGATGGCACAGAGTCATTGAAAGAAGACCAGTTCAAATGTTGGTCTTTAGTCTGGTGGCGGTTGCCATTGGTGGGGCAATTGAAATTATCCCAACCATGTTGATAGACAGTAATATCCCAACCATTGCAAGTGTAAAACCATACACTCCGCTTGAATTGGAAGGTAGAGACATTTACATCCGCGAAGGTTGTAATAACTGTCACTCTCAAATGATTCGTCCGTTCCGTAGTGAAACCGAACGATATGGAGAATACTCTAAAGCTGGCGAGTTTGTTTATGACCATCCACATTTATGGGGATCTAAGAGAACAGGTCCGGATTTGCACCGAATTGGAGCGAAATACTCTGACACTTGGCACTACAACCACATGATGGATCCAGGCAGTATGTCGCCAGGCACCATTATGCCATCTTATCCTTGGTTGTTTGAAGATGAGTTGAATACGGAGCTTACTCCTAGGAAGATTAGAGCCATGCAAACCCTTGGAGTTCCTTATCCAGAAGGTTATGATCAGATTGCTATTGAGGAGTTGACCTATCAGGCAGAAAGCATTGCCAAGAATCTAGAAAAGGATGGGCTTCAGGTTCTGCCAAACTCTGAGATACTTGCGCTTATCGCATATCTACAGCGATTAGGAACAGACATTAAAGTGAAGGACAGTCAAGCCGCCATGGTAACCAACTAAAAAGACAGAATCATGCTAAAGTTCATCAAACATCACATGGAGACCATAGTTGGGATAGAGATTTATCCGATTATCTCCTTCATCATTTTCTTCACATTCTTCATTGTTGTCTTGGCGTATTTGGTTATCCAGCGCACAGAATATTTCGACAAAATGAGCATGATGCCTTTTGACGAAGAGAAGCCATCAACCGATAAAAAATAAATCATGAAAACAGATTGGTTCAATAAATCAAAGTTGTTTGGCGCAGCGGCAGCATTCATATTGCTTGCAACTGGCGCACATGCTCAAGAATCGAAAGTTTCAGTGCCTTGGGAAGGTATGGTGAATGCCGATGACTCAGCAGTATTTTGGGTTTTGGCAGGGTTTGCAGTTCTACTTATCATTCTTATTTGGGTTGTTGCCAGCGTTACAAAAGGCTTGGTTTCAGACAAGGAACTGTGGAAAGGAAAGTGGTCGGCTAAAAGTGCCGCTGCCTTAATTACAGGAGGCGCTTTTCTTTCGGCTACAAATGCCATGGCTCAAACAGAAGCGGCAGCAGCTCCCATGTTGGAAATGTCTGACGGCCTATTTTGGATTATGATTATTGTGAACGCATTCTTGCTAGTGGTGCTTTTGGGAATGCTTTACAACCTAAGCAGTTTAATTAAGTCGCTTCGCTCCAAAGAAGCAGAAGAAGCGTTGGCAGCCGTTCCCGAAAAATCTATTTGGGAAGGTGCGCTTTCTGCTGCTGTTCCATTGGATCAAGAAAACGACATTCTGATGGACCATGAGTATGATGGCATTATGGAGTTGGATAACAAGCTTCCACCATGGTGGTTGTACATGTTCTATTTTACAATCATTTTTGGTGTGGTTTATCTTGGTTATTACCAATTTCAGGGCGGTCATGGTCAGTACGATGAGTACAACGCAGAAATGGCCGTTGCAGCAGAAGCTAAAGCTGAAATGCTAGCCAACTCAGCTAATAATGTAGATGAGAATTCAGCTACATTCTTGACAGACGCTACATCAATCGGCAACGGAAAGGCCAAGTTTGAAACTTTATGCGTTGCTTGTCATGCTGCAACAGGTGGTAGCTCACAGATTCCACTTGGGGTTGGGCCTAACCTAACCGATGAATACTGGATTCATGGAGGTGGCATCAGCAACATCTTTAAAACCATCAAGTATGGTGTGCCAACTAAGGGTATGATCTCTTGGGAAGCGCAACTTACCCCAGTTCAGATTCAAGAAGTTTCTTCCTACGTGATGTCGCTTCAGGGTACAAATCCTGAAAACGGAAGAGAGCCTCAGGGCGAAATTTGGAAAGAAGAAGGTGCTGCTGACGCAGCACCAGCAGATACAACGGAAGCTCCAGTTGCAGAGGCCACAGCGGCCAATGCAGCGGAGTAGTTTCGCTTAATTGGATAATTATTATCCAACCTCTACGTAATTGAAAAGAGATGGAGACGAAAGATGAAAAAGGGTCGTTTAGGGACCACCTCTCAACATTAGACGATAGCGGAAATCGGAGGTGGATTTATCCGAAAATGCCATTTGGTAAGTATTACAATTGGCGAAAGTGGCTGAGCTACGTGCTAATCGTTTTCTTATTTGCAGGACCACACATCAAAATTGGTGGCGAGCCATTGTTGATGATTAATGTCCTAGCTAGGAAGTTCGTCATTTTTGGAAAGGTTTTCTGGCCGCAGGATTTCTACCTGTTCGGGTTGGCAATGATCACATTCGTGCTGTTCATTGTCCTTTTTACTGTAGCATTCGGACGTATTTTCTGTGGCTGGTTCTGTCCACAAACCATCTTCATGGAAATGCTTTTTCGCAGAATAGAGTATTGGATTGAAGGCGATTGGAAACATCAACAACGCTTGGATAACTTGCCTTGGAATGCGGAGAAGATTCGGAAGAAGAGCATCAAGCATATTTTGTTCTTCGCTATTTCATTCGCCATCTCCAACACTTTTTTGGCATACATCATCGGAAACGATGAGTTGTTCAAGATTATGACCGATCCGCCTTCCCAACACATCCTTGGGCTGATTCTGATTACCGTGTTCACCTTCGTTTTCTATGGTGTTTTCACCAAAATGCGAGAGCAAGTCTGTACCAATATTTGTCCGTACGGACGATTGCAAGGCGTACTGCTTGATAGGAACTCCATGATTGTTGCCTACGACCACAAACGTGGAGAGGCAACAGAAGGTAGAAGCAAATGGCGAAACGGAGAAGATCGCGCTGCAGAAGGAAAAGGAGATTGTATCGATTGCCACGCCTGTGTGGATGTTTGCCCAACGGGAATCGACATCAGAAACGGTACCCAATTAGAATGCATCAACTGCACCGCGTGTATGGACGCTTGCGACCATGTGATGGAAAAAGTTGGCTTAGAGCCCGCGTTAGTTGGCTATAAGAGCGAGGAGACTATTGCTACAGGAACACCATTTACGTATACCACTCGACTAAAAGCGTACACAGGCGTTTTAAGCATTTTGATGCTGGCCATGTTCGCGCTCATCATAACACGTGCAGATATTGGCGCCACAGTTCTCCGAACGCCAGGAATGCTTTTTCAAGAAGGTGAGAACAATACCATCACCAATTTGTACAATTACAAGGTCATCAACAAAACAGCCATTGATATGACGTTAAGTCTTAAAGTGGTAAAAGGTCCAGGAGAGGTGAATTTGGTGGGCGATATGCTAAATTTAGAATCACAGGGCACATCTGAAGGTGTGCTATTCATTGCGATTCCGAAAGACGATTTGACAGAAAGAAACACATCGGTTACGGTTGGTATTTTTGATGGAGAAAAACTCCTAAGAAAGGTGAAAACCAACTTCATTGGGCCGCTGCAAATCACTAAAAAATAGACTTATGGGTTGGGGATGGCGCATTACAATATTATATAGCTCATTTGTCGTTTTTATGATTGGCATGGCTGTTATGGCTTTTCGTCAGGATTTTGATTTGGTCTCTGATGATTACTACGAAGAAGAGATTGCTTATCAAGGACGAATAGATCAGATGACAAACGCATCTGAAGACCATCAAAAAGTAAAGGTTTTTAATACTGCGGATGCCGTTCAGCTGACTTTCTCATCTCCGGTTCAGGACGTGAAAATTCACTTCTTTCGTCCATCAGACGATACAATGGATTTTAAGGTGGAACTGGCCGCGGTAGATTCTAATTTCAATGTTGCATTAGACCGTTTTTCTAAGGGAAAATATCTCATCAAAGTAGAATGGAAAAACAGTGGTAAAACCTATTTTCAGGAACAAATGTTACTCATAAACTGATGTTTCTCACTGCCTTTGCCATCGGAGCCCTTGGGAGTTTTCATTGCATTGGGATGTGTGGGCCAATTGCACTTTCCGTTCCAATGGGAGGGAAGTCGGGTTTAATAGGAATCATTCGCGCATTGACTTACAATTTTGGCCGAATTGCAACTTACTCGTTGCTAGGGCTTATGGTTGGATTAATAGGAGAGCAGATAGCCGTAGGTGGTTATCAGCAAGCACTTTCAATTGCCGTGGGAGTGCTAATTATCGCCTTTCTCATTCTCCCCAAAACCATCACCAAAAAGCTTGACCCAACATCAACTTTCGCTCGGCTGTTCCTAAAATTGAAATCAGCATTTCGAGGACTTTTTCAAAGCAAAAATGCCTTTGGCCCATTGGTTCTTGGGTTAATAAACGGGTTGTTGCCATGTGGTTTGGTTTATGTTGGTTTGGCTGGAGCATTGGCACTCGGAAATCCGATTGAAAGTGCACAATTTATGGCTGCATTTGGCTTAGGAACCGTTCCTATTATGATTTCTATCATGCTTTTTGGTGACCTGATTTCTCTGCAATGGCGCGGAAAAATCCGAAAATTGATGCCAATTATGTTTGCCATCATGGGTACACTTTTCATTCTACGAGGTATGAATCTCGGAATACCGTACGTCAGTCCAAGCATGGATATGACAGAAGGAGGTGTGCCACAGTGCCACACTCCATGAACACGCATCTTATTCAGAAATACAATATTCCCAGCCCACGTTACACCAGTTACCCAACTGTTCCGTATTGGAATACAGCCGAATTTGATAAGGATGAACACCTGAAAAGACTGGTTGCCAGCTACAAAAAGGACAAGCACGAAGGATTGTCGCTCTACATTCATTTGCCTTATTGCGAAAGCCTTTGTACGTACTGCGGTTGCAACAAACGCATTACCAAAAACCACAAGGTTGAAGGGCCTTATATTGATGCTGTTCTTGAAGAATGGAGAATGTATGTGGAGGTTTTGGGAGAAAAGCCGAAGTTGGCAGAGTTGCATTTAGGGGGCGGAACACCCACTTTCTTTTCAGCAGAAAATCTTGGTCTGCTGATGGATGGAATTCTAGCCCATGCTATTGTTAGAGACAAGGCGCAATTTAGTTTTGAAGGCCACCCAAACAATACAACACCCGAGCAACTGAAGCTGCTACGAAGTAAGGGATTCAACAGAGTTAGTTTCGGTATTCAGGATTTTGACCCAGTTGTGCAGCGCACCATCAACAGGATGCAATCGTTTGCTCAGGTTCGGAACGTAACTCAAGACGCAAGGTCTCTAGGTTATCGCTCCATCAATTACGATTTGATATACGGTTTGCCAAAGCAAACAATGGAAGGCATGTTAGACACCTTTGATAAAGTTCTTGTGCTAAATCCAGACCGAATTGCTTTTTATAGTTACGCGCATGTCCCATGGAAAAGCCCATCGCAACGCGGATATGATGAAAGCGACCTTCCGGATGAGAATATGAAAATTGCCTTGTACAATGCAGGCAAAGAAAAATTACTCAATAACGGTTATGTCGAGATTGGTATGGACCACTTTGCAAAGCCCAATGATGGCTTGGCCGTTGCTGCTCAACACGGAGAAATGCACCGCAATTTTATGGGCTATACCGAGGCAAAAAACGACACGCTTATCGGCCTTGGTGTTTCGGCCATTAGCGATGCGTGGAGTTCGTTGGCTCAGAATCCAATTTCGGTTGAGGCTTATCTGGGATGGATTGAGAACAAAAAATTACCCTTAGTAAAAGGACACCTGCACACAGAACGTGACCTCGTTATTCGAAGAGCAATTCTGGATTTGATGTGTGCTTTCAACTGCAAGCTTGATTTCCTTGCCAAATCTGAGATAGAATTGGTTGTAAGTAGACTTTCAGAACACGTGGCAGATAATCTTCTTACCATTGATGAAGATGGCATAAAAGTGAAGCCAGAAGGTCAGGCATTCATTCGCACTATCTGCATGGCTTTAGATGAATTTGTTTGGAACGAAGATTCAGGCAAGCAGATGTTTTCTAAGAGTGTATAGCACTTTCTTTATTTGACGTATTCGCCCTAGATTTAGGTGAAAAAAAAACTCCATTGCAATTATTGCAATGGAGTTTTAAATGTGACCCGACTGGGATTCGAACCCAGGACCCTAACATTAAAAGTGTTATGCTCTACCAGCTGAGCTATCGAGTCTTGCTTTTTTAAAGCGGTTGCAAATATATACCCTTGGTTTTGGAATCGCAACCCTGTTTTTGAATTTAAAACAAATGCTTTGAAACCCCCTGTTTATGGGCTTTCCGGCTATTTTTCTACCTTAATGAAATGCCCCATTTTGTCGCGTTTGGTCTGGAGATAAAAGCGATTATGGTCGTTGGCTGTAATCTCAATTGGTACGTTATCCACTATTTGAATGCCATAACCGATAAGACCAGTACGCTTTTTTGGGTTGTTGCTCATTAGCTTCATCTTCTTAACACCAAGGTCGCGCAGTATCTGAGCTCCAATTCCGTAGTCGCGTTGGTCCATATCGAAACCCAAGGCAAGGTTAGCCTCAACTGTGTCCATTCCCTTCTCTTGCAGTTCGTATGCTTTGAGTTTATTAAGTAGTCCGATTCCACGTCCTTCCTGATTCATATACACAATCACGCCTTTTCCAGCTTCTTCCACCATTTCCATGGCAGCATGGAGTTGTGCGCCACAATCACAACGGCATGAACCGAAAATATCTCCTGTAACGCATGAGGAATGCACACGGACAAGGATTTCCTCGTCATCATCCCATGTTCCTTTTACCAACGCTAAATGCGTTTGGTCATTTGTGGTTTGGTTGTATGCCACCAATTTAAAATCGCCCCATTCGGTTGGCATTTCTACACGGATTTGTCGTTCAATTAATGATTCGTGCTTTATGCGATAAGCAATCAGGTCTTTAATGGAAACCAATTTGAGATTGAACTTCTTTGCAATTTCCACCAAATGTGGAAGACGTGCCATGGTGCCATCCTCATTCATAATTTCGACAATAACCCCAGCAGCTTCAAAACCAGCTAAACGTGCCAAATCAATGGCAGCTTCGGTGTGGCCTGCCCTTCTCAAAACGCCACCTTTTTTCGCTTTTAGCGGAAAGATGTGACCAGGCTTACCTAATTCTTCTGGCTTCGTATCAGGACTGACAAGTGCTTGTATCGTTTTCGAACGGTCGCTGGCCGAAATTCCAGTAGTGCAACCGTGTCCCATCAGGTCAACAGAAACCGTGAATGGTGTTTCGTAAGCAGCATTGTTGTTCTGAACCATCAGGTCCAAGCCAAGCTCAACGCAGCGGTCTTCTACCAACGGAGCGCAAATAAGACCGCGACCGTGGGTTGCCATAAAGTTTATCATTTCGGGAGTAACCGAACGCGCAGCAGCTACAAAATCTCCTTCGTTTTCGCGGTCAGCATCATCAACAACAATAACGATTTTCCCATCTTTTATATCCTGAATAGCAGATTCAATACTATCTAGTTTTATCTCTTCTTCAGCCATGTTTTTAAATTGAGCGCAAAAATACTCAATCGAAACGCCTTAGTAAGTCTAACTGTTCATGGCACAAGGCAATTACATTTAAAATTCGAAACTTTTGAGCAGGTAACTTTCCTTAACGAAAGTCCAATTTTATACTCGGACATCGAAACCATTAGTTCTTGTTTTGACATGAAATAGCCACAGATGCACAGATTTTCACGGATTACTTAGATTGTTTTTTTTTCTCTGTAAAAAATCTGTGCATCTGTGGCAAAAAACATGTTCCATTCATCTTCTGATGAGACATATAAGGCGGACACAGTGACGGTCACATTATTTAAGTCGAAATCTCATAGAGGAAATTGTCTTTCCGTCAAACTGAACGATGGAAACCTTGATTTGACGGTTTTCCAAAGCTGTATTAGAAGAGCCTGTGTAGGTAAAAGATGAGCTTGTCTTTCCAAGATTGCGCTTTTCAAAATCAACCGATTCAAGTTTCAGGATGTGGTCTTTTACCATCTTGTAATCCATTCCTAATTGGAATCCGAAAGGGAAGTCCTGCTTGTAACCTCCCGAATCTGTGAAAGCGGTCAACTCAACCATTATTACTTCAAATTGGGGTAATGTAAACTGGTCTTTTGCCTGATTGATAAATATGACTTTAATTCCGTTTTTCTCTTGTGACCATGTTTTGGTCATTCCATCTTTAGAAACCGCTTCTTCAAATGGCCCACAATTATTCCTGAATTCGGTAAGTGTTTGGTAAATATCGCGTTGAGCGATGAGTTCAAGGAAGTCCGAACAATTCTGAGATTGAGCGATGCATGGCATAAGGAGGAAAAGGGTGAACGCACGTAGCATGGTCATTGAAGGAAATTACGGCATTAATACGAACAAGGAGTTCAAATAATCAATCTTACACCGCCTAATTGTTCCACTTTATACGGAAAGTGGTCGCCAAGCGAGCCGATGAACACGAAGTTAACGGGGATATTCCATTCTTCCGAAAGTCGATCAATCAATTCTGGTCCGAAGGAATCTTCCAGCACAATAAATTCAATCTTAATGGCAGGATATTCCCGGTCGAGCACATCTAAATCAGATACGAAACGTGCTGCGGGTTTTTCTCCCTTCTCTACAGCCGTCACGATTTTCAGTTTTTTGGTGTGTTCGTTATTCTGAATGTATTGCATTACCTTGTTTAGTGTGGCCACATCATCGTCCTTGGTGAAATAAACAAACTCCTGCGAATTGATTTCCTCAATCAGACTCGTCAAATTGGTGTTTGATTTGATGAAGAAATTTTGAACAGGAGTGAATACGTAGCGCAATACACCAAGGAGGAATCGAAGCAATACTGTTCGATTGAGCATGATCATCACTATCACAAACGTGGGTACGAAATACTCGAAGAATACCGCCAAATACGCAGGATTGAGAATGGCGTTTCCCGCAATGGCAATAAATACGGCAGCAATAGCCACTAGCAACGAAATCCAAGAAGAACGTTCTGGGCGAGGTAGATTCTTACGTCTCACCTTCAGCAGCACATTCCCGAAACCGAAGAGCACCATCACCGAAAGAAAGGCGATGGTGTAAACGCCTGCCAGCGCACTTAATTTACCTCCTGTTATCAGTAGAATAGAGACGCATAATAGGAAGAACATGATGGAGATGTGATAGGAACTCCCGTGTTTGTTCTTCTTAAGCAAAGATTGCGGAAGAATCCGATCTAAGGTCATGCGTTCTACCAATCCGCTTACCCCAATGTAGGATGTAAGCACTGCACCGCTCACTACCAATGTGGCATCTATGGAAATAAGGATAGAAAGCCATGTGCCGCCTGCCAGGTTGCCCATATACGAGAGTAAGGCCTCCTGATTGTTCTGAACATCAGCCATTGGCACAATGGCCAAGGCCAAGAATGCCATCAGTGGATTGAAAACCGTTACTGCAATCCACATGTTGCGTAGTGTTTAAAAGTGCGTTATATGCCCCACCATTCAGCGGCAGCGCACCAACCACTTCGCCATAGATTTTACGGAAAAGAAAAAGCACGACTCCGACCATAAGCAGCGAAATCCAAGCGTACGGCCCAGCATAAATAATCGCTAGTGCGGAAACATAAAGACAGGAAGAGCTAATGTCGTTGCCAGAGATGGCGGTGGCTGAAAGTTCGTTCAGCTTACCGTGGACTGCTTTTTTCATTTAAAAGCGAGAATTATGAGAGGTAAAACGTGGCCGAATCTCAATCGGCTGTTTCGTGAGCTTGCAAGCTAAACAAGTTCAGGATAAAAGGAAATGATTTGAAGACTTCGCTTCTCGTATAAGTCCGCAGTTACGCTTCCAACTCACTCAACTCCAACCACCGTAATTCTTTTCCTTCCAATTCGTCTGAAACGCGTTGAAATTCGGATGATATGGCCAATATTTTTTCGTGGTCATCAACCACGGCATCCAATTCTTCGGTCAGTTCTATTTTGCGCTTTTCAAGCTTAGGGATTTCTACTTCGAGCAATCCGAATTCGCGCTTTTCGTTAAAACCCATTTTGCCTTTTGCGGCAAGGCTTTCGGTTTCCTTCTGAGTCTTTTTTGCAGCGGTCTTTTCTTTTTTCTCGTCCTCCAATGCAAAACGATATTGGTCGTAGTTGCCCACAAAACCACGAATTTGGCCGTTTCCTTCAAAGATGAAAAGCTGATCTACCAGCTTGTTCATGAAGTGTCTATCGTGCGTTACAATCAGCAGACATCCTTCAAATTCCATCAGAAAATCCTCCAAAACATTCAATGATAGAATGTCGAGGTCGTTGGTAGGCTCATCCAGAATAAGGAAATTCGGATTGGCCATAAGCACCGTAAGCAAGTAGAGACGTTTTTTTTCTCCACCACTTAATTTCTCCAAATACTGATAATGCTGATGACGTGGAAAAAGGAAACGTTCGAGCAATTGAGCAGCTGAAATGGATTTCCCCTTTTTTAGCGGAATGTGGTCGGCAATGTCTGTGATTACCTCAATCACGCGTTTGCCATCTTTCATCTCCAATCCATCCTGACCGTAGTAACCGATTTTCACCGTGTCACCAATCACAATTTTACCACCATCGGGCTCCACTTGACTCATAATCATCTTGAGTAGCGTGGATTTTCCACAGCCGTTGGCACCCACAATTCCAATGCGTTCGCCTCTGCGGAACTTATAATCGAAACCATCCAAGAGCAACCTATCTCCATAGGCTTTGCGCACGCGATGGAACTCAAGAATCTTGCTTCCCATGCGCTGCATATTCACTTCCATGGTTAGCTGATCTTGCTTCAGGTTTGTTTTTGCAACCTTCTCCGTGTCGTAAAATGCATCCTGTCGTGATTTGGATTTGGTGGTTCGCGCTTTCGGCTGTCTGCGCATCCAATCCAACTCTTTGCGGTAGAGGTTTTGCGCCTTGTCCACATTGGCGTGTTCCACTTCCATCCGCGTGGCGCGGTTGTTCAAATAGGTGGTGTAATTTCCCTTGTGCTTGTATAGCTGTCCGTTGTCCATTTCCAGAATGGTATCACACACTTTATCTAGGAAGATTCTATCGTGTGTCACCATCAGAATGGTTCTCTCCGAAGCAGAAAGGAATCCTTCGAGCCACTCAATCATCTCGATGTCCAAGTGGTTGGTTGGCTCATCCAGAATCATCACATCAGGCTGTTCGATTAGCATTTTCGCCATTGCAACACGCTTAACCTGTCCGCCAGAAAGCGTGCTTACACTTTGGTCAAAATCGGTGATGTTCAACGAAGTGAGAATCTCCTTGGCCTGCGCCTCAATATCCCAAGCGTTGTTGCGGTCCATGGCATCAAAAGAGCGTTGCATCCGCTCAGAATCAGCCTCATCCGCCATGGCCAGTTCGTATTCACGAACCACTTGCATGATGGCGTTGGTTGGGTCGAAAACCGAATCCATCACAGTATGTTTTGGGTTCAGTTGCGGTTCTTGTTGAAGATAACCTATGGTGATGTTGTTCCGAGTCACTGCCTGACCTTCTTCCGATGGTTCTAAACCAGCAAGAATGCGGAGCATGGATGTTTTTCCTGTTCCGTTCTTGGCAACCAAGGCCACTTTCTGCCCACGGTCGATGCCGAAGGTGATGTCTTGAAACAGGACACGTTCTCCGTAAGAACGTTTAAGATTTTCGGCTGATAGGTAATTCAAAGTTGGATGTCAAATGAGAGAATTCAGATGTCTGAATTTCGCGCGAAGGTCGTTAAATCTATGGTGATGCTGAATTTGTTTTAAAGCCAACGATTCTATGGCTTTACCCATGAGATTCCAAGCGATATTCGAACATATTCATTATAGGTTTTGTCTGAACAGCCTGATTGAAGTGGAAGAAAAGCGTACCGATGTTCAGGGCAAATTACCAGTTCAAATTGTTTATTTGGCATTCTCCAGCTTCAACTTCTCCAGTTCGCCATCATCCGAAACAGTGGTTGCACCACGTTTCCCAAGTAGAAAACCCATAGCAGCACCAAGTGCCAGACCGATAAATAAAAATGCAAATTCCATTGGGCAATGAAGGTAGGGGTTAGTCTAAAGACTATTTTTCAAATTCAGCCATCAGAGCTTGAGAGAAAATATTGCTTACGTTTGATGCAATTGAACTCGCCACGCTTCCCATAAGAATAGCGTACCAGGGCGAGTTTTTTTTTATCATGTCATGCAAAGAGGACTACCCTAAAAACATTATTTCATTCGATAAACAAATCGAATTACTGGAAAGTAGGGGAATGATGATTGAAGACAAAGTTCTAGCAAAGGATTTTCTGAAGAACATAAGCTACTTCAGGTTACA
>Ga0209702_10004463_pt1 | contig 20253 bp, 20 predicted proteins | sample FRY01_FD_187210 | JGI IMG/M metagenome (GOLD analysis project Ga0209702, IMG submission 187210) | Freshwater microbial communities from Lake Fryxell liftoff mats and glacier meltwater in Antarctica - FRY-01 (SPAdes) (version 2) | ecosystem: Environmental > Aquatic > Freshwater > Ice > Glacier... | reverse complement strand
AATACTTACCTAATTCAATAATAGTATCGTTCTTCATGTTAATATAGCCAGTTGTGTAAGAATCTTCATCAATAACACGTATTAAAAAATCATTCTTATGTAAGATATTCGAACAAGAAATACTTAAAACAAGCATTAAAAAAAACCAATTATTTTCATTGTATTTTTTATACGTTTGCATTAAGTATGTCACCTCCCCTACCCTCCTCGAGGAGGGAGAATTATACCTACTAATCTTCCTTCCTTACAAACCTAGGCTTTTCAATCAGCCAAATCATTGCTAAATAAACGACAACTATCGAATTATGAACTAAAAACTGAGAGGTAGAACTTTCTTCTAAATTCAAGAAAACCGTTACAAAATAAAGTGCGATAGCTACTCCTAAATACAAGAAGAACTTTTTAACGTTGTACGGAATTGGATAATATTTCTGACCTAAAACATAAGATAAAACCATCTGAATTGCGTAAACAATCATAGTTGCCCAAGCACTTGCCATGTAACCATAAGTAGGTATGAAAATCACGTTGATTAAAACGGTAATTAATGCTCCTATGATTGCTATGTATGCTCCGAAACGTGTTTGATTACTCAACTTGTACCAAATACTTTGATTGAAATAAACTCCTAAAAACACATTGGCGAGCAATAAAATAGGTACTACTTTTAATCCAACCCAGTAAGCTTCATTTGGAATGAAAAACAATTTAATGAAATCTACATTTAAAGAAACAACCAAAAACACAATACATACAACCGCCACAAAGTAATTCATCACTTTCGTGTAAATTTGATTTTTATCCTCATTTCTCATTTGAGAGAAAAAGAACGGTTCTGCAGCAAATCGATAGGCTTGGATTAGAATCGTTACCAGCATCGCTAATTTATAACAAGCACTGTAAATTCCAACTTCTGCTTTTGCTGCAATTAAAGAAGCATCTGACCCATCGTATAATAAATGAACTAACAAAATTCTATCAATTGTTTCATTTACGATACCTGCCAAGCCTCCAATCATTAGAGGCAATGCGTAAATCACCATCTCCTTTGCTAATCGGGAGTCAAACTTTAATTTAACATGAAGAAAGTCTTTATATAAGAAAAGTGGTTTTACGAGCGATGCGAATAAATTTGCTGCAAAAATGAAAATCACCCCCATTCCAGGGTCATTATCATCGAAAAAAAACAGCATTAAAATTAGGTTCAATGCAATGTTTACAAATATAGAAGTCGATTGAATACCCGCAAATTTTAGCGCTTTTTCATCCGACCTCAATTTCGCTAAAGGCAAAGCTGAAATAGCATCAATGCAAATGACAGCTCCTAATAAGATGATGTATTCATAATGCCCCGAATACAATAACGCATCAGCAATTGGTTTACTGAATATGAGTATAGTAATAAAGAAAACGACGTTAATCAGTAAAACTGTCAGAAAACTATTGTTGAATACCTGATTTCTATCTTCCTTTTTATTCTGTAAAAAACGAAAAAAAGCAGTTTCCATTCCAAAAGTCAGAAACACAACCAAAAAAGCAACCCAGGCATACAATTCGGAAACAACTCCATAATCGGATGTTTGCTTGAATTTTGAAATATACAAAGGCACCATTAAAAAATTAAGCATCCTGCCAACAATACTTGGCAAACCATAAATGGCAGTTTGACCTAATAATTTTTTAATGGGATTTGACATTAATTTCTAAAATTAGCTTTACGTTTTTCAACAAATGCAGTTGTTCCTTCTACGAAATCTTTTGTTCCAAAACATTTTCCAAACTCTTCAATTTCAGTAGCGAAACCATCTACTCCATCCACTAACGAAGCATTTACGGCTCTTATTGCAGAAGCAATAGCAATTGGAGAGTTCCTTAAAATTTTAGAAGCCATTCCTTCCGCTGTTTCTAATAATATATCTTGCTCTACAACATGGTTAACTAGTCCCCATTTCAATGCTTCTTCCGCTGAAATCATTCCTGCTGTGAAAATCATCTCATTTGCTTTCCCTTTCCCAACAAGTTGCGTTAGACGTTGCGTCCCTCCATATCCAGGTATTACTCCTAAAGACACTTCAGGCAATCCCATTTTTGCATTCGTTGAAGCAATACGAATATGAGAAGCCATAGCTAATTCTAATCCACCTCCTAAAGCAAAGCCATTTACAGCAGCAATTACTGGAGTTCCTAGATTTTCGATTACATCAAACAAAACAGTTTGACCATTTTTAGCCAATTCAGCTCCTTGTTCTACGTTAAAGTCAGCAAATTCTTTGATATCCGCTCCAGCAACAAATGACTTCTCACCTGAACCAGTCAAAACAATTACTCCAGTATTGGAATCTTTATCTGCCGTTTGAATAGCTTGACTCAATTCTAAAATTGTTTCTTTGTTTAATGCATTCAATTGCGCTGGTCTGTTAATCGTTATGATTTGAATTTGACCTTTTTGTTCTGTTAAAATATTATTATACATAGTTTTATTTTTTTAGATTCTAGATTGTAAAATAAAAGACCGTTTCATTCAAAGAAAAAGCACGTCTTTTAGTCTTTATTTTTGATTCTATATTTTTTATAAATTTTAATTGCTACCATTAAGCCTATCGCTACTCCGAAAAAGCCAAGTGTACCTTTGATCCAATTTAAATTGTCTTGTAATTCTACTAAAAAGACTACCGCCACTAAAACTAAAGTAGCTAATTCATTCCATAAACGCAATTGATTTGATTTCCAATTGAACACACCTTTTTTCAACTGTTTCATCATGTGTTGACATTTAAAGTGGTAAAACAATAAAATAGCAACAAACACTAATTTAATGTGAAACCAACTTGCAGCCGACGAAAAGTAATAACCACTATTCAAAACGGTCATCCATGTTCCAAATACGACAGTCAAAACCATAGCTGGAGTTGTGATAATCCACCACAACTTTTTCTCCATGATTTGGTATTGATCTGAAAGAATCTTTTTAGCTACCTCATCTCGTTCTTGTGCTTCTGTATGGTAAATAAACAAGCGAACAATATAGAAAAGTCCTGCAAACCAACTTACTACAAAGATAATATGAAGCGCTTTCACCGTATTGAAATCCATGGTACAAAGATACAGTTTTTTTTAATTTTGAATGTTGAGTTTTTAATTCCTGTGCTTAAAATATCATGTTTTGATTTTTTTTATAAAAATTAATATTCTGTTAATACAATATTTGCGATTTTGATTCATCTTTGTAACATGAATTTATTCAACAGAGAACTAAGCTGGTTATCCTTCAATGAAAGGGTATTGCAGGAGGCTATGGATAAGCGTGTCCCTCTAATTGAGCGCATGCGGTTTCTTGGAATTTATTCGAATAATTTAGATGAATTTTTCAGGGTTAGGGTAGCCAATCTGAGAAGAATTATAATGGTCGGAGAAAAATCTGTTGATGGATTTAACGGCACACCTAAAAAACTTTACGCTACAATACGCTCAGAAGTAGTGAAACAACAAACGTTATTCGCTTCTGCATATCACGAAATTTTAGAAGAATTAAAGTCTCATAATATTGAGCAACTGGATGAAAACAGTCTAAATGAAACGCAATTAAAAGAATTATATGACTTTTATAATTTAGACTTAAAGCATGAAATTGTTCCAATCATTCTAACTGCTAAAACACCGTTCCCACGGTTAAAAGATTATGCTATCTATTTAGCCGTGAAAATGATAAAGGATGAAAAAGAACAATATGCTTTAATTAAAATACCTAAAGAATACTCTCGCTTCTACCTATTCAAGGGGGAAGGGAAAAATAATTTCATTTTATTAGATGATATTATACGTGTTCATTTACCACAAATATTCGCCATTTTTGAATTTGACACTATCGAAGCACATACATTTAAGTTTACAAGAGATGCTGAACTAGATTTAGATGATGATATTGCTATTTCTTTCATTGAAAAAATTGAAAAAAGTATCAAAAACAGAAAGAAAGGTGAGCCCGTTCGATTTGTTTATGATGAAAATATGCCAAGTGATTTATTTAAATATTTGGTAAAATCCTTAAACTTAAAAACGGGAATGAATTTAATTCCTGGAGGGAAATACCATAATTTTAAAGACTTCACTTCTTTTCCAGATTTTGGACACAAAGAATTACTTTTTGAGAAAAAAGAACCATCCGCTCATCCTCTTTTAGAAAGTCAAAAAAGTCTAATAAAAGTTATTTTTAAGCAAGATATATTACTGCATTTTCCATATCAGAAGTTTGACTACGTTGTTGATTTATTAAGAGAAGCTGCTATTGATCCAAAAGTCACTACGATTAAAATAAATGTATACAGAGTTGCTAAGAACTCACAAGTAATGAATGCATTGATGAATGCAGTGAGTAATGGAAAAGAGGTATTTGTTGTAATGGAACTACAAGCTCGTTTTGATGAAGAGAATAATTTATATTGGTCGAATAGGCTTAAAGAAAATGGTGCCAGAGTATTACATGGACTTCCACAGCTTAAAATACACTCTAAACTAATTCAAATAAGAAGAGTTTCAAAAGGAAAAGAACAATTTATCAATTATATTGGAACTGGAAACTTTAATGAGAAGACCTCTAAAATTTACGGAGATTTAGGGCTTTTAACAGCTTCCCCTATTATTTCTAGGGAAATTAAAAAGGTTTTCCATTTAATAGATAATCACTTTAAAAGAGGCTTATTTAGACATTTAATGGTATCCCCATTTAATACTAGAAGAAAAACAAATTCACTAATTCAAGAAGAAATCAATCTTGCTAAAAAGGGAAAAGATGGATTGATCCGAATTAAGATGAACAACTTAGTAGATAAAGAAATTATTGAAAAACTCTATCAAGCTAGTAATGCCGGTGTTAAAATTGAACTTATTATTAGAGGTATCTGCTGCCTTGTTCCAGGAATTAAAAATCAAAGTAAAAACATCAAAGTAATTAGTATAGTAGATCGCTACCTAGAACATGCACGCTTTATGATTTTTGGAAATGGTGGAAAACCTATATACTACATTACTAGCGCAGATTGGATGGAAAGAAACCTCGATAAAAGAATAGAAGTTGGTTGTCCCATTTTAGATGAAAACATTCAAAAAGAATTAGATTTAATTTTCGAATATCAATGGAGAGGAAATAACAAAGCCCGTATTATTGATGCAAAACAAAAAAACAGCTACAGAACTAAAACCAATGAATCTTGGCACTCTCAAAGAGAATTATATAAACATTATGCAATTGATAATGAATTAGAAAATTCTTCTCTTTCTTAATAACCTACCAGTGACGTATTTTTACTGCTTTACACACTTCATCTATTTGTAAATCAAGTTCTTTTTCAATTTTTTCACCATTAAGGCTGAGCTCTGCATACTTTTCTAAGATTGACAAGGTCAATTATTAATAGAAACTAAGGTGCTTCAGCTAAATAAACAAAAACGATTATGCATTCTCTTTGAGGTAAAAAAAAGAGTGCTCCTTAAAAAAGAAGACACTCTTACAAGCTAACTCTTGGCTGCATTAGATGCAAAACTATAAAAAAAATTACAAGGGAATTATTATTAATTTTTGAGGATATAACAATCTCTTAAAATTCTATTGAAACTCCAAAAGTTAAAGGATACACTTTTTGAGTTGAACCAGCATCAAACATAGGAATTAAACTGTATTGAACAAACAAACCAAATTCATCAAAACCAGCTCTAACCATAGCATCTAAACTAAATGGATTTAAATGGTAATCGTTTTTAATTTTTTGCTTAAACGTATTTCCTGATGCATCTTTTCCTTCGCGCTTTGTCTTTGACCCTAAACGAACACCTCCGACAACTCCAGCAGATAAATAAAAACCATCATCATACTTGCTCGCACAAAACTCTAACAACAAAGGAACCCTTAAATAAGTTGACTTTAATTTGTTTTTACTGTACTGTAAAGAAGGCTCAGTTACTGCAAACAAGGTGTCTTCTGTACTAGCCAACACGTAGTTGTTTTTGAAAGTATAATTATTAAAAATTAAACCCAACCCAGTTGTAATTCCAATGTAATTTTGATATAAACTTATTTTTTTCTCCGAAAAATTAAAGCTGTAACTATACGATTTTGAAGGGTCTATTTCCCAATACTTAGCAGAAGGAAAAGTGTAATTCTGATTCTCATTCATTAATAAGTTCATTCCTACAGCAAAACTTGACCAATGAGGATAATTTTCAGTTTTATATTTCTTCTTTTGATTTGAAGAAGAATCGCTCGGTTCAAAATTAATACGTACAATCTTATCATCTACTTTAATGATTTCTACTTCATTGTGTTTTCCATAGTTTCTCTTAATGGTGTCAGACTTTTGTACTTTTAAAGTATCTGACTTTTCTATTTCAGGAGATTCTTGCGCAAACATAAATTGCGAAATTGTAATTAATGCTATTGCTAAAAATATTTGTTTCATTGTGTTTTGTTTTTAGTTAAAATTTAAATTGATTATTGTGTTTTCAAAAATGATACCGTATTTAGTTAACTCAGTTCATACAAAACAGGTCTACTTGGACTAGCATCATTTTCAAAAGGTGCTACTTGTAAGTTCAATATGTAGCTTCCATCTTTAACATGATCATCTACATAAATTAATTCTGTAATTGTTTTATCAAATTGTGGGTTTTCAGGCACTTGCCAAAAAGCGTGATGAAAAGCTAAAACTCCTCCGTCCGACTCCCTATCAACAGAAGGTAAATCGATTAATAAATGTTTAATGCCACATTGGTTTAAAACGTCTATACCTCCTAATTCTAAATAAGGTGGGTTTGATTCTGTATAATTCAGGTGTTTTTTCGTAATATTATTAGGCAAAGTTCTAATAACAAGCGCTTCACATTTTTTTCCTTTTAATAAAATTTCTAGTTGATTTTTTGTAACAACTAAATCTGTCGAACCATCACTATTTAAAACTTTATCAGGAGCAATAGAAATTAATTCAGCAGTGAAAAAATATTCCTTTAAAGACTGATTTACTGAATAAACTTCAGGAGTAATATGACCTAAGCATTCGGTATGTGTTCCGTGTCCATGTGGATTAAAAAATATATTTCTAAAATTAACACTTCCACCCTCTTTTACAGAACCAACAAATCCATTTTCCATTACAGGCTCTATCTTTGGTAAATCAACATACCAAGCTCTCGGATTTTCTTCTGTATTTGATAATGAAAGAGAAATGTCTAAAGGTTTAGATGTATCTATTTTTCCGATTGAATCTATATTTATTATCATTCTGAAATATTTTCCGCTAAAATAAAGATATAAATCCTAGTATTTTTTTAATAAAATAAAATCCGAAGTTAAATATTTGTTAAAAAATCATTTTTTAGTTACCTAGGTAACTAAAAAAAGGTATATTTGAGTAAATATTTAAAAAAATAAAAATGAAATTATTTAACGTTTTAGCTGTTGCTGCTGCAACTACAGCATTGGTTTCTTTCCAATATGTAACAAATTCAAAGCATGAAGGTGATGAAGTACATTACCAAATTGACAAAGAGCATTCTATCCTAAAATGGAAAGGTGGAAAAAGTGCAGAATACTTTCACACAGGAACAGTAATGTTCAAAAGTGGTGAATTAGAAATGGATCACAACATGATCGAAGCAGGAAAATTTGAAATTGATTTAGCATCAATTAAAATTACAGATAACTTACCTGACGCTAAAAAAGTAATGTTAGCAGGACATTTACAAAACGAAGATTTTTTCAATATCGCAAAATATGCTACTGCAGCAGTAAACGTTGGAGCTTATAAAGATGGTAAATTACATACTACCGTTACTGTTTTAGGAATGGCAGTAACACACGATATTCCTGTAAAATTAAAAGCTGATGGAAAAACTGCAGCAATTGTAGGAACATTTGACTTCGATTTCACAGATGCAAAAATACCTGGTACAATTCATCAAGAAGGAGATACTGAAAGTATTTCTCCAGTATTTTCTTTTGACTTAAACTTAATGTTAAATGCTCAGCACAGCCATTAATATTATATAGATTAATATAACAAGTGAATGAAGCTGTCCGTAAAGGGCAGCTTTTTTTTGGATTGATTTTTAAATACAGAGTTTCACAAAGATTTTAGGCTAATTTAGTCTAAATATCTAATGTCTATGAGTGCAACGGTCTAAAGTCTTGTTTGTCTTGAATCTTATTTAACCACAGAGTTTCACTGAGTTATTTTCACAGAGGAGCACGGAGTTTAAGTCTATGAACGTAGTGGTCTAATATCTTTTAGTCTTGAGTCTAATTTAACCACAGAGTTGCATGGAGTTAATTTCACCGAGTAATACCAAATGTATTTATATTCTAGTACAAAATTGATCTAAAAATATATACTCAAACGCACAGATTGATATCACTTGATTTTGAAGTGTTTTCATAACTATTTCACAGATAAAAGTTCGACATCAATTAATGTTTTAAATATTTTATTGGTAAACGTTCTTTTGTATTTTGCCCACATTTTTTCAGCTGGATTCAACTAAGAACTGTATGGAGGTATAAAAATTAGTGCAATATTATCTGGAATAATTAACGCTTTCCCTTTATGGAAAGCTCCGTTGTCTAAAACTATAATCTTAAATTCAGAAGGGTTTATTTCTGAAAAAGCATCTAAAAAGTATTGAAAATTATCTCCATTAAATTTTGGTAATATTAGCTGAAAGTGTTCACCATTAATTGGATAGAAGGCGCCAAAAAGATAAGTTGATTTAAAAACTTGTTGAAAAGTACAAATTGATTTTACGCTTTTGGCTGTAAGTGATTTCCCGTTTTTAGTTAGTGCCTGGTCGGAAATTGACTATTTTTATAATGAAATAAATTGTCGAGGAGATTTTTAATTTCTTTATATGAGTTGATGCCTGAGCATCAATCGAATATAAATAATTGAAAAGATTACGACAAGAATTTTATTTAATTTAGATGAATTTACGTCCAGACACTAGTTATTAATCCAAAACGAGATTCATCTTGAAAATATAAATTTACGAATTCATATTTTTCTTTTTTAACAAACCATTGCTCTTGACAGAGTCTGCCGAAGTTTTTTTAAAAATATCCACCGCTTCGACATCTTTTTTAACATGACTTTTTCTAGCAACTTTAACTTTTGATTTAAAATTTACAACACAATAATTCCATACAGTTCTGTAGTTAAATTTTTTATTAAATTCAATCTCAATCCATTCTTTTAATTCAACATAACCTTGAAGTCCATTTTGTGGGTCATTCAATTTATCTTTTATTTTCTGATGTTGTTCTTTAGAAAAAACAGATGGCCTAAAGCCAGTTTTATTATGTTTTAATATTCCTTCGATGCCTTTATTAATATAAATAGTTCTCCAATTTTGAACACTATTTGGATCAACGCCTACAAGTTTAGAAACTTCTCTTTTTGAAATTCCATTCGTCTCATTTTGCTTAATCACTAGTAGCACTCTTAATCTTTGAGCAATAAATGGAATAGATTTCTTTATGAGATTTTTTATTTCTTGTTCAGTTTCTATTATTTTAATTTGTTTTGGAATCGACATAATAATGATTTTATAATATAATCCAAATCTAGTAAAAAAAACAAAACAGTCCAAACAGACTATATTATATTGTCATTTGGTATAAAACAGAGTTTTTAGAATTAATCATTCAACATTATTTCTAAAGTCTATTAGTGCAACGGTCTAAAGTCTTTTTTGTTTCTTTGCAATTATGATAAAAGAAAATAACATAGAAGCAATTATTTTTGATTTAGGAGGGGTGATCTTGAATTTAAATTATCAATTGACAATCGATGCATTTAATGATTTAGGAATCGACGATTTTGAAGCGATGTACACACAAGCAAAACAAAATGATTTGTTTGATAGATACGAAACAGGTCAAATCTCTTCTCAACATTTCATTAATTCGCTATTGCCTTTTTTACCGAAAACAACAACAGCAAATAGTGTAGTTAGAGCTTGGAATACTATGATATTGGATTTCCCATTAGCAAGATTAGATTTTCTAGATTCGTTAAAATCAAAATACAGAATTTTCCTACTAAGTAACACGAACGATATTCACTTACAAGCCGTGAAACGATCACTTTCAAAAACAACAAATAGAACACTAGAAAGTTATTTCGAAAAAACATACGTTTCTCATGAAATGAAAATGAGGAAACCAAATAAAGAAATATTTGAAACTGTTTGTTTAGAAAATAACTTAAATCCGGAAAGAACCCTATTTATTGACGATACAATAGGACATATAGAAGGAGCTCAAAAGATAGGATTAATGACACATCATTTAACAAATGGACAAATCATTGAGGAATTGTTTTGAATCACTTCTAATTACTAATCCAGCGGAGCTGGAATCTAATTCTAGGATACTTCAAAATTATTCAAACCCCATAACCGTCCCGCGTATGGCCATCGAAGCACTGGTCAATAGACTTTTAAACCGCAGCTCCGCTATCGATACTCAGCGTTTAAGGCTTATATGTTAGCACAAGTAATTCTTTTTTTGGTAAAAGCAATTCTTTCTTTTATTTGTTTGTCATAGTTATTTAGTAGTTCTAAGTTTTTTAACTTTTTTTCTAATTCTAATCGTGAAGAGTCATTATTTAGGTCGTTTGATATTTTATAATCGTGTACTATTTTAATTGTGTCGGTGTACTCTTTGATAATTACAGGGTCGCTCGGAACTATTTTATCAAATGTCTTTGTAATAATGATTGTCGTAATAACACCTAATGTAAAAAAGAATGCTGTTCTAATGCTAGTTCTTGTCTTTTCCGATAGTTTTTTAGGACAGTATCCGGCCATGTTTTTTTAGTGATTCCAGCTCGTTTCACGGTTTCTTAAAAAATTACAGGTATAGAAAATCGTCGAGGCACAATGAAGCGCTTCGACGATTTTTTTTGTATTTTTGAGAGTAAAAAGCATTAAAAGAAACAGAACGAAAGATTCAATTAATTCTTCCAATCGAATTAAAAGAGCAAATTATAGTAGCAAAAACGAAAGTTAGCCAAGGTAAGTTCAATTAGTAAATGCGACAAATTAGCAAGAGTATGAACTTCAAATATTAACCTTCTTGTTATTGGTGTTGTTTATCAAGGTGTTGCTTTTCCTTTACTTTTTCAAATGATGGATAAATTTGGTAACTCAAATACAAAAGAAAGAAAAGAATTGCTTGATAGATACAACAGGCTATTTGGATTTGAAACTATTGAGACTTTGGTAGCTGATAGAGAATTTGTCGGTTCAGAATGGCTGGAATATTTAAACATCAATAAAATTCCTTATCATATAAGGATTAGAGAAAATTTTGATGTCATTATGCCTCTAAAAAACAATACGGTAAAAGCGAGTTGGTTATTTAGCGGTTTGAAAATGGGTGAATTTAGACATCATCCTAAAATCGTATTCATAAATAAAGTAGCTTGTTACTTACCAGCTAGCGTAATTAAATCTAAAACTGGAAAACCAGAATATCAGTTCCTTATTTCATTTAATAATCCAGCAAAGTCGGGAGAGAGTTACAAAAGAAAATGGAATTTATGTTGACAGTTATATAAAACCGATAACCATTAAAAAGCATGGCTGCCGAGCTAAAAGCTTATTCAAATACGGGTTGGAATTTATCGCAAATATTTTATTAAACCCTAAAAATCAAAGAGGTGTGAATATTTTTGAATTTTTGTCATGTAGTTAAATATATTTGACTAATAATTTAACTTAGCTTATTAATTTGATAAACGTAAATATTTTAGACTAATGGAAAACAAAGAACTTAGAAAACTAAAAGATTACAATCCTGAAAATTGTCCTGTGATTTATTTCTTAAATAAAATTGGAAATCGTTGGAAATTATTGGTGATTCATTATATAAAACAAGGACATAATAGATACAGTACTTTACAAAAAGTCATTCCTAATGTAAGCAGACAAACACTTACAAATCAGCTTAGAGAATTAGAAGCCGATGGTATACTTGAACGGACAATTTTTCCACAAATCCCTACTAAAGTAGAATATAGTTTAACAGAGCTTGGAGTAAGTTTACAACCAATAATAACCGAAATAAGTAAGTGGGGATTGAAATATATTGATACTAAATCGAACACAAGTAAGTAAGCTCTCAATTTAGAACTCAATTTAGAAAGAAGCAAAATTTGAATTGCTGATTCTCTATTTTTTTGTATTTTCACAATCAAAAGAAAAAGAATGAAATACCTGTTTTTAGTTGTGTTATTGTTTGTTGGATTTGCGTGTTCAGATTTAAATAAAGGGAAACAATTAAAGGAAATTGGAGACCTCGAACAAACACTTGACAGTATTGAGGTTGTTCTAATTGAAAATAAATTTGAAGAAATAGATCGCTATTTTAAAGATGCTAAAATTGTTGAAAGTCGCATAAAAGAAAACTATAAAAGTGACACAATTTCCTTAGAATTAGCTTCTAAAATTGACCGTTACAAAGAGATGTTACAACGAACTCCTCTTTTAAGAAAGGGGTATAAACAATTACTAAAAGACATTGAATTACAACAAAATTCAATTAATTTTTTATACGATGATATTGAACATGGAAACGGAGATCGGTCTAAATATGAGGTGTATATTTTAAAAGAACGAGAAAACTTAACGTTGATTAGAATAAGTTTACTAACCTATATTAAGCAACGTAAAGAGGTAATTGACGGATTTGAAACACTTCATAACGATGTCTATAATTTCTCATTTGAACTAATAACAAACTAATACTATGTCCAAGTTTGTCGTAATTATATTTTCATTTTTCGTTTTTCCTATCCTTGCACAAGAAGGAAGTGATTTACAATTGGCTCAATATTACTATGCAAATGGTGAATTTGATAAAGCAGGTACATATTATGAAAAGATTTATGAGAAAGATCCTTCTAAAATTAATTTTGACAGGTACTACGATTGTTTAATTCAAACTCAGTCGTATAAAATCGCTGAAAAAATATTGAAAAAAGAAGGGGCTAAAAGAGAAAATGATGTGCCTTTTCAATTAACGATTGCTCAGTTTTATGAGACGATTGGAGAAGTAGATAAAACAGAAAAAATATATGAGAAAGTAATCGATCAAATGCTTCCTTATGCTACAGAAATCACAAAAACCTATGATGCATTTGTTGCAGTAGATAAGTTAGAATTAGGATTAAAAGTTCTTGAGAAAGGGCGTAAAATATTAAAAAAAGATTATCCCTTAAATATTCAGTTTGCAAGTTATTACCAAAAAAAGGGCTTAAAAGATTTAGCTCTAGATGAATATTTCAATCTTATTGAAGATTACCCAATGTACCTCAATTTAGTACAAACTCAAATGAGTTCATTTTTGGATTTAAGTAGTAGTACAACTTCTGATTATGAATTAATAAGGGTGCGCTGTTTAAAAAAAGTACAATCTCAGCCAGATAAAATTCAATATTCGGAGCTAATCATCTGGTTATTTTTAAATGGTGGAAATTACAACGGTGCTTTACAACAGGTAACCGCTATTGATAAAAGACAACAAGAAGAAGGAGGTAAAGTGCTTGAATTAGCGAATCAATGTTCAGAGTTAAATCAATTTTCAGTTGCAAAAAAAGCGTATCAATATGTGATAGATTTAGGGAAAGAGAAGAACTGGTATCCTGCTGCTAAATTTGGTTTACTCAACGTTTTGTACAAAGAAGTTACAACATTTCCAATTCCTCCAAAAGAAGTACTTACACAAACAATTCAATCTTTTGATTTAGTCATCAATGAACAAAAAATTGGAAGAAACACCTTAAATTTAGTGCTCCAAAAAACATATATCCAAGCATTTTTCGCAAAAGATATAACAGCAGCTGTAAGCAGTTTAGAAAGTTGTCTATTACTTCCTGATTTGACGGACGTTCAAAAAGCGACTGTTAAAATGCAATTAGCTGACATTTTGGTGTTGAATGGGGCTATTTGGGATGCTTCACTTTATTACATGCAAATTGATAAAGATTTTAAATTTGAAGCAATCGGTCACGAAGCAAAGTTTAAAAATGCACGCATTTATTATTATGATGGAGAATTTGAATTTGCACAATCGCAATTAGGGGTTTTAAAAGAATCTACTTCAAAATTAATAGCAAATGACGCGATGGAACTTTCGTTATTAATCACAGAGAATTATGGACTTGATAGTAATTATCAAGCGATGCTATGGTTTGCGAATGCAGATTTACTCATTGAACAGCATAAATATCAAGAAGGATTTAATTTGATGGATAGTATTACAACCTCATTTCCATACCATAGTTTAACAGATGAAATTTATTTAAAAAAGGCGTATGCTTTATGCGAACAAGGAAAATGGGAAGATGCTATTTCATATTTAGAAAAAATAGTTACTTATTACCCGCAAGATTTATTAGCCGACGACGCCATTTTTAAACTGGGTGAAATTTATGAATTCAATTTAATAGACAAAGAAAAAGCTGCATCTTATTACAAGAAAATATTATTTGAATACAAAGGTAGTTTACATGTGGTAGAAGCTCGAAAAAGGTATAGAACGCTAAGAGGTGACTTACCCGAAAAGGAACTTAATTAAAAGAAAATGAAAAATTTATACTTTCTGCTTTTTACTTTTCTGATTCAAATTCAACTTAATTCTCAAATACAGAAGGGGAAATTAACCTTTGAAATAGAGCTCACATCAGAAGAAACAGAATTGTCATCAGTCTTAGAATTACTGAATGGATCTCAGATGATTATTTTGTTTGATAAAGACAAGACAAGGTCTGAAGTAACACTTGGAAGTATGTTGTCTATCGCTACAATTACAGACAGTTCTGCTGATGTTGCAATTGTTTTGATGGATGGAATTAGTGGTAAAACAGCTTTGAAATCTTCCATATCTGAAATGGAAATGATATTAGACACCACCGAAACAACTCCTATTTATTTGGAAGAATATAAAAATATTTTAGGGTATAATTGTCAGAAAGTAAGTTTACAAGATGTTTTTGGTGAAGAAACTATTTTTTGGGTTACGAATGAAATTCAAGTTTTAAAATTAGGACAACATTACCTTCCTGATGAAATTCAAGGATTCCCATTAGAATTTGAAATCATTAATAATGGTTTAAAAATGAAGCTTACTGCAACTCAAATAGAAAAATCATTAATTGATATTGATTACGATGTTGTTTTCAATACGTATATCCCCAAAGATTATAAAATAGTATCTAAAGAGCAATTATTTCAATTAGGGTTTTAGTCTAAAAATTTCTGTTCAACTCCTGAACCTGTATAATGAGGTGTCCAGCCAGTCATATCAATAAAAATACGGATTGCTTTCACAAATGGTTCTGATTCACCAGCATCAAACCAGTGCTTAGTTCCTGCAGGTACAGAAATTAAATCTCCTTTTTGACATAAAAGATTGAAAATTTCTCCATTCTCAAGGTGAAACCAAAACGTGCCTTCACCATCAACAAAAAAACGAATTTCATCTTCAGAATGGGTATGCTCAGCTAAAAATTTAGTACGAATAGCTGTATAATTTTCCGTAAGTTTATTGATTGAGATGACATCTGCAGTTTCATAACCACCTTGTTCCATAAAAGGTTTCAAGTCTATTTCATAAGCCGTTAAAATCTCTTCTTGAGAGGCAGTATCTTCAAAAACTTCATCACAAGACCATTGGTCAAAAAAGATATTTCGCTCGTTGAAAAAAGTTCGAATTTCAATAGGAGAAGTTATTACTTTATTTTCAGAAGGAATTGTAAGAATTGCCATATTATACCCAACATATTTATATTATAACTCAATGCGAATAAAGTATACTACCGATATTGAATACATTAACAGCAGTCTATCATTTACACATTCAAAAGTACATTAAATTAAATAGATTTCATTTAGCATTTGATATTTTTTGACCTTTTTGAATGAGAACAAAAAATATTCAGATTAACTTTCAACTGTATTTACACACTAAAAGGATACTCGTTTTTATCATAAACCCTCTCCAACATATCCCCAATCTCCTTGTAGTTTGAGACATTTCTTTTTTGGGAAAGGGAAAAGAGATTCGAATTGCTCTTTTAAAGGAAAAAAATTGACATGTTCATCAAGCGTGTAATAAAAATAACGCTGACAAGGAGTGACGATAATTATTTTTTTTCGTGTGATTCTAACTAATTCTTTGATGCAAATATCTAATTTCAATAAATGCTCAATAGTGTGACAACATAAAACGACATCAAACGAATGATCTTCAAAAGGTAAATTTTCTAGATTTCCTTGTACATAAGTGAAGTTTTCTGTTCCTTCTGCTTTTTTAATATCAAAACCAGTTCTATTTATATGAGGGAATTTTTCTCCAATTAAATTTAATAAATAGCCACTACCACAACCAATATCAATTATACTTTCATGATCGGTTATTATTTCACTTAAAATAAAATCAATCGAAGCTTCATTTAAATCTGTTTTTCTATTTCTAGAAATAGAATTTAGATTATTGTAAAGTTTAGCATATTGTTCTGGCGTATAATTGTAAATATTGGATTTAAACTCCATCATTTCCTTTATATTTCTACCTCTATAGGCTAAATAAAAAAAAGGATACATAAATACTTTAGAATCCCTTATAAAAGGAGGAATTAATTCATCCATTACAAAACGAATGGAGTTTGTAAATTTTCTATTCATAATTTGTAAAATCCCTTTAATTGATTTATTTTAATTTTAAAAATGTCAAATAACATTCCTATACCGTGTTTCAAAACACTTACTGAATTGCCATCTTGACTCCTTAAAATAACAGGTATTTTTTTGATATCGTAATTTCTTTTCAATGCAATGTAAATAAGCTCAACATCAAATGCAAATCCATTTAGTATTGATTTATTAAACAAGTCAGCAGCTATTTCTTTTCTAAATCCTTTAAATCCACATTGTGTATCAGAAAATCCAGTAGTAATAAATCTTCCAACAATTAAAGTAAAAAAACCGCTACCAAATCTTCTTTTATTTGAAATCTTAGAGAAATATTCTGAAGCTTCTAATCCCCTATCGCCAATAACTAGGTCGTATTCTTTGAATGATAAATAATGAATCGCTTTTTCAATTACATCCGTTTCAAAAGGAATGTCTGCATCTGTGTAAAAAATTAAATCTCCAGAAGCTTTTCCTACCCCATATCTAACAGCTCCACCTTTACCTAAATTATTAGGATATGAATAATAAAAAACTTGATTTTTATTGGCTACTATTTCACATTTTTCAGAATCTTGTGAGCCGTCATCAATTATAATGATTTCAACTACATCTGGAAGTTTATCACAATAGTTTTTTAAGTAAGGTAAATTTACTTCCAAAACATCAGCTGAGTTATAGCTTGGTATAATTATACTAATTTTTTTCATAGATGAAATCCAAAGATTAAAATTATAAATAAAATAACCATTTGTATGATTTTAGTTTTATTTTTGAGTGGTATGTATAAAATCAATCAATTTTTATCTATTCAAAATAAGCATTTTCTACTGTTGTTAATGCTAACAGTGTTATTGTTTTTTCCATTAAGTTTTCATCTCTATCCGATGAAATATGATGCAATCGATTGTTTTTTTCCTTGGAGGTATTTTATAAGTAGCGAACTTAATCAAGGGAGGTTTCCTTTTTGGAATCCATACCAAGATTTAGGTTACCCAATTAGTGCTGATCCTTCAAGTGGTGCTTGGTATCCTATTGTTTGGATTTTCAGTCTTTTTGGAAAATATTCAATCTATACCATTTCATTAGAATATTTATTCCACGTTTTTATTGCTGGTATTGGCAGTTACTTATTATTCCAACATTTCTACAAAAGAAATGAAATCAGTTTATTTGGAGCAATTGCATATATGACGAGTGGTGTTTTTATTAGTAATGCACAACATTTACCGTACATTGTTAGTGTTTGTTGGTTGCCATTTGTTTTACTTTTCTTTTTGAAAATTAAATCGGATAATAGGATCAGAAATTCAATTTTTGGTGGAATAACACTTTCGCTAATGATTACCGGTGGATATCCAGCATTTGTGATTATTTTATTTTATCTATTCGGTGTGTTTTTTGTCGTTTACACAGTTGATTCAGTAAAACATAAAACTTCTAAAGCTTTTTATCTATGGCTTTCGAGAATAGGATTATTTGTTTTGATTGCTATTATTTGTTCATCTGGATTGTTTTTTTCAATCTATTTAGTTCAACCTTACTTATCTCGATTAAATGGGTTTACAATAGAAAATGCATTGTTTTCACCCTTTTCAATTCAAAGTTTCATATCATTCATTGCTCCCTATGCAACAAGTTTAAAAAGTGACATTTTTAACTCTGATTTATCAATGCGAAATGGATATTTTGGTCTAATTCCTTTTATCTTTTTCATTTTAAGTATCTTTTCTAAAAAATCATCTGATTTAAAAATCTTGTTTTGGTTCAGCCTTTTTTGCTTAACTGCATCAGTAGGTGATTTACTTCCAGTAAGAACATTTTTATTTGATCATATTCCAATGATGAATTTATTTAGATTCCCTAGTGTTTTTAGAGGATTCTTCATTCTAATAAGTTTATTAGTCGGCTTAAATTTTTTAACCAATTTGGATGATAACAAAATCAAACAGCTTAAAAATTCAGTACTCGTTTTTATAGGTATATTTTTCTGCATCGTCATCATCACAAGAATGAATGGCTATTTAAACTTTAGTTATTTCATTAACAATGACATTCATTCAAATGAAGAAACCGTAACGATAGCGCAACATCTCGTTTTATCAAGCATTTTAAGTATTTCTTTACTTTTAGTCTTTTTAGCAGCTCTAATAAAAAAACGGAATATTTTAAAATGGAGTTTAATTCTGTTGATTGTAGATTGTTTTATTACCATTCAACTTGTTGGACCATTTACAGTTTACAGTCCTGAATTTAATTTAAATGAAATTACTGATAACTTTAATCGTAAAACTCCTTCTAAAATTAATTACAACAATATCACAATAAAAGAGATAGATCATTTACAAGGTATCGGTTCTCCTTTTTGGAAAAATGAAGGAATGTTACAAGAGCTACTAACATCAAAAGGATTTAACTCATTTTCATTTACAGAATATGAAAACTTAGAAAACAATTTTCCAAACTATTTTGACAAACTAATTCAAAATAAAATTTTCTTACTGTCTGATACTATTTTCAAAGTAGAATTTATGTCGAAATTTGAAGCAGATACTTCTAAATTGATATCAAATTTTTTATTCTTCGATGAAAAAGAGTTTAAAATGTTATCCTTGAAAAAATTTCATTCCGATTTTCAAGAAGATAAGGTTGTAGTAGTTCAAATTTCACCTCAATTAATGAAATTCAATATCAATATAGAAAACCAACAATTATTTACAATTTTTCAAAAGAATTTTAAAGGCTGGAAAGTTTATATTAATGGTGAAAAAACAATTATTTACACCTCATCAAAAAACTTTATGACGATAGTTTTACCTAAAGGAAAAAATGAAGTAGTTTTTGAGTATGATTTATTAAGACATTGATGTTCATTCAATTGATTTAAAGAAACATTCGTTCAGAGTAGGTTCTGCTACTTCAAATCAAAATAATTTTCAGAAACGAGCTCACCTTTTTCAAAAAAAGACTTTTTAATTTGTAGGCGTTTTTCTAATTTTTCAATTGTTTCTTGACTTTTTGGCTTACTCATATCTATACAAATATCTCCTAAATAAGCAATTTTAGACAAATCACCGCTTAACCACCTTCCTTCTTTACAGCCATTTTTAAACCTTCTAATTTCACGAAGTGAACCATTTTCATTATAATATTTCCAAACACCTTGAGGTAATCCATTTTTGTTCAATCCGGAACTCTGTTTTACTCCATTTAGATAGAAATGAGTGACATTACCATTTATTAGATGTTGACTCGTATCTTTTTTATAAATCGTGAAGTAGGTGTTGATGTCGTAGGTTTCATTTTGACTACAATTATATAGTTGAGTTGCATCAAGAATATATCTTTTTGATAAAAGAATTCCATTATCATCTTTTTGATTAAAAACAGGGTTAAAATTATTTTGAGGTGCTGGGCTTAAATGACTATTGAAATCCTATAATGAAAAAAGTCTAAATCTCGGCATCCTTTATTCTGGCGAATAGCTTCTTTGATTTTAGCATTTACACTTTCGGC
>Ga0209702_10004460_pt1 | contig 20266 bp, 21 predicted proteins | sample FRY01_FD_187210 | JGI IMG/M metagenome (GOLD analysis project Ga0209702, IMG submission 187210) | Freshwater microbial communities from Lake Fryxell liftoff mats and glacier meltwater in Antarctica - FRY-01 (SPAdes) (version 2) | ecosystem: Environmental > Aquatic > Freshwater > Ice > Glacier... | reverse complement strand
GCATGAGCGTAGAGGCAACATTAGGTTACGGCGGGGCTATCGTCATAGCCATTGTGTCCGGTTTTTTTGCCTTTTCCACCCTTATTGGTTGGGGATTTTATGGTGAAAAGGCATTAGAGTTTCTTTTAGGATCTAGGGCGGTAATCTACTATCGATTAGTAACAGTTGCTTTAGTCTTCGTTGGCTCAATTATGAGCTTGAGCCTTGTTTGGAATTTTTCGGACATTATGTTTGCCATGATGGCGATACCCAATTTAATAGGTTTAATTTTTCTTACTAAAGTGATTAAGTCGGAAACCAATCGATTCTTTTTGGAAGATCACTAAATACATACTGGAGATGATAAAGCTGACTATAAAGCCAGTCCAAAGAATGTGTGTTAGAAAATGTTCCCCCCTAAGAATCTGAACACCACTTAATACAAAAGCAATAATAAATACTCCTATATAAACGCCTGCCTTTAGCATATTGTTTTGAATAAATACTAGCGGTATGGCTAGTAACCAAAAAAAGGCCGACGCGTGGGCTGATGGCCAGCATCGACCATTGGTCCATTGCGAAGGAATGATGTCAAACAATTTAATATACAGATGTTGTCCATTAAACAATACAAGATCATTGGGACAATAAGCTGCGGAATAGTCTCTTATCGCATGAATAATAAGGGGTGTGATAATGGCGACAAGAGAGACAAAGTGCACCTTTTTTATAATGAATGGGTCTGGTTGAATCCTTTGGGTTAAAAATAAAGCAGACAACATAAAAAAACCGAACCCGACTACAAGCATGAATAATTTAGTGTAGTCGTGCAATTGATAACCTAGCGTATTTTGAAGAATAAATTGACCCGTATCAGCGTTAAAAAATTTTGTCGATATACCAAGGTCAGTATTTGATGATTGCTCTAAGAGTATTAAAAGTAAAAATATACCTAGATGCGCTATTACAGATTTATGGAGTCTGCTCAAACTCTAATGCTTATCAGACAGAACGATTAAAGGTTTTTCATAGGCGGTATACATATCCGTATCGACTTCAAAAAGTTGAAAGAGGGTATCAGTAAATATGTCATGCGAATGGGGTTGATCCTTGAGCAATCGCGTTTTTGGGTAATCCACATCAGAGTTTTTACCTGTCCAAATAATCAAGGGTATATGGGTTTGTTCTTTAGGAGCGATTGATGATGGCATCCCGTGAAGGTAAAGTCCTTTTTCACCCAATGACTCCCCATGATCGCTGACATAGATTAGGGTTATTTCATAATTATTATCAAATTGCTTTAAAAAATTAATGGTGCTCGCAATAAAATAATCTGTGTATAAGATTGTGTTGTCATAGGCGTTAATAATTTCGTTTTGAGTGCAGTCCTCCAATCCCTTTTTGCACGCAGGGGTAAATTTTTCAAACGACTTTGGATATCTTTTGTGGTAGGCGGGACCATGACTTCCCATCTGATGCATGACGATGAGCTTGTTTCCCGGTGCCTTGTTTATAAATAAATCTAAATCCTTAAGCATGCCAATATCCCGACACTCCGGATCACAAATAGGGTTCCTATCTTTTGCTTTAAAATCTTCATAAACCAAACGATCAGCAACATGCTTTGAACTGGAATTATTATCTCGCCATAGTATTTCGATCCCCGCTTTGGCAATTGTGTCCAAAACATTTTCCTGGTACTGGGCATCCTTAAGCTTGAAATGCTCTTTATCCATAAATGAGAACATACACGGTAATGATATGGATGTTGAGGTGCCACAAGAACTTACATTGGTGAAGCTTATCAGTTTTGACTCTTTCGATAGCATAGGATTCGTGAGCCTACTATAGCCATTTAATGAGAAATGATCAGCACGTGCCGTTTCACCAATAATAACAACAATCAACTCTGCCATGGCTTCATTTTTTGGCAGTTCAAATTTAGCTGATAAATTTTTATACTGCTTATTCCGCGAAAAAAATTTGTTCTGAATAACTCTTATAGAGGAATAGAAGGGGTATAGAGGTATTATATAGGTACGTAATTCCTTGTGGTATCTAATAAAGCTCGCATATTCTTTTGAAGAGAGGGCAATAAGGCCTGCAATAATTAGAGTCGATAACAGGGTGGCGACTAAAATTCTTCCTGCACTTTGAAGGTACGTGTTATTTAGGATAGTAATTCTATATAACAGCAAACTTGGGAGCACGCCTAAGAAAAGAAGGTTTAGCGTGAAGTTTATGTTAACGATATCGAGCGACTCATCAAGGGTAGTTTCCATTACATTAATGATCATCACGTCATTAAATATTGTTCCAAAGTTTGAAGCGAAGTAGTTGGTAACTGCACCGATAAGTAAGAATAAAGATAGTAATGGGCGAAGAGGGATGAAGAGATTTAATAGATTAATCGTTATATTAAAAAGCAATACGACAACTATAATCAAAGAAATTATAAAATAGGCATTATCAACAAAGGGAAAAACTTGGAGTGTCGCTGATACGAAGGGCCAGTTCTGAAAAAAAACAATAAATAGTGATACATAAAAAATTAAGTTTAATTGCGATAACTTCAATTTTTTTATTTTGGACAGCACGCGGGAATTCAGTCTTAGAAAAATAAAATCAGCAACCAAACAATAAAGCAGTTTAAAAAAGCAATCAGGACTGCCGCGCTACCGATATCTTTAGCTAACTTCGAAAGCTCATTTTTATCCAAAGATACCCTGTCAATTATGACCTCAATACCGGTATTAATAAGCTCTATAACAATCAATAAAATCAATGAAGATACCAACAGTATTTTTTCAACTGTAGTGTCTCCGGTATAAAACGCAACAGGAATCAATATAAGCGCTAAAAAAATCTCCTGCCTAAAAGCTTCTTCATTTTTAAATGTAGCTTTTAAGCCTTTGAATGAATTATTCAATGCAGCAGAAAGGCGATCAAAGCCTTTTTTATTTTTATGTGGATTTCTCATCTGTTTTCTCGATTAAGGGGCAATTAAATACCAAAGTAATCTATGCTCACAATTATCATTAATAGGTTTTAGTTTGTGCCTAGAGTTTATCTAGTTAATAAGGATTATTACCTATTTTACGTAAATTTACAGGGATAAATAATAATAATGAGATTGAATCGTTAGATGATAATGCAGACAAAGTAATAAAAGGTAGTAAATCACCATGAAGACTAATTATTTATAATCAATAATTTACATAATGAATAGAATCACCTCCAGCCCACCCAGTAAATTGACGACACCCAGCATTGGCGATTTCAAGTGCGCCCTAGTCCATAAGGTCTGTTGGTTACGACCCGGACAGTTTGCCCTTGAGTGCGTTGATGAATGGTCCGAGCTTGGGTGGATGCGGTTCGATATCGACACTGACGCCAAGCTTGTTCAGCGCTGCCGTACACACCGGCCCGATCGACGCCACTAGGGTGTGGCTCAAGCCGTCCTGTAACGCCTGCAGCCGTCCCTTCTGTTGCGCGACGCTAAACAGGTTACTGACTTGCGAAGCACTAGTGAAGGCGACGGCATCGATATGGTGGCGTTCGAGCGCGTCCATCAGGTCGATCAACGGTGCAATATTTTCCGGCAGGCTCCAGCGATAGGTGGCGATCTCGATTACCTGCGCACCTCGTTCTTCAAGTACTTTCTGCAATTCCTGATTGGTTTCACCGTAGCGCTGCACTACCACCTGCTTGCCCTGCAGTGGTGTCATGTCGAGTTCGGATAGTACTTCAGCGGTAGTGTAAGGATCTTTGGCGCTGCCATCGATGCGCACCTTGCGCAAGCGCAATGCAGCGGTCGGCTTGGGGCCACGCACTACTACTTGTGCCGCTTCCAGTTGGGCCAGCAGCTGATCCGATAAATTCAATGCATCGGTTGCCGAGAATAGTGCCTTGACGCCAACACCAGTCTGAAAAATGAAAATATCCGGCGGCGCCGTGTCCCATTTGTGCAAGAGCTCGGCGATATGCGTCGGATCGATGTCGGGAATCTCGGCCAACGCTGGTGCAGAAAATGGGATTCCACCATGTTTCCCCACCAGATGGGCGATACTCTCCCCAAGGCGACTTTCCAGTATGGCGATGGTTTTATTACGCACGGCAATTCCTCCAGATGGGTGATGAATATTCATCAACATGGCTAACTCCTTCCTAAATTTCCGCACTGCTCTCGATGAGTTCGACCGCTTCGTATTCCATTCCGGATCTCGGGTGAACTAAGTACATCTACCGTTTCGTAGCTTGGCTGCAGCTCGTCGAATATCTTCACGACCTGGGCGGAGAGGTTCGCTTAGGGACGTCGTTGTTCCTTTCGGGTTGGTTGTGGTTCTGTTCCGATTGTCGTGACAGTGCGTGGGATACTCATCGTTCTTCCTTCAAATTGTACGCAGGCAAGGTGCTGAGCCGTCCGTCTTCTACCGGGCCGCCCACCGTGAAATGGTAAAAACTCTGCCATTCGCGTGACACGATGCCGAAGGCCGCATGGACTGGATCGTCGAAGTAGCAGCCGATCCCGGTGGCGCGGATGCCTGTTTCTTCGGCCTCCAGGTAAAGCACTTGCCCTATCATGCCGGCCTCCCAGAACAAGTTGCGGTAGAAGGCGGCGCCGTAGCTGGCCAGACTGGCCCTGTAGTCGGCAATCATGGCCAAGCTGAAGGCTCCATCACCGGCGATGTCCTGGCCGCAGGAGACACTCACCATCAGAGCGCGGCAGTCTCCTTCATTGAGAAGGTATAAGGGGAGGTCGGATGGGCAGTTTGGCACGCGCTGCCAAGCAAATTGTGCATCCATTGCTGCCTTGAGAGTCTCGACCTTGTCGAAATCTCTGACGAGTGCGTAGAGGCCAGGCGCTAAGCCATCGACGCGGTGGACGAAAAGTCCAAGGTGAATGCGCGGTCGCCAGGGAATCGCGTCCCAAGGTATCCCGCGCCGCTCATGCGTCGGAATCAGACGGGCGAGCATGCGAAAAAATACGGCTTTCGAGATCGCCGTCGAGCCATCCATCGCTACCGCGCTGCGGCGGCCAAGAATGGCCTTCTCCGCGCTGAGCAGACCCTGGCGGACGGGTGTCCCGAAGAGTTCCGGTTCCGAAGGGAAGCCGGAAAAATCCTCCGTGATCGGCGCGCTTTCGCAGCGGCGTGTCGCCTGTGCAATCTCATTGATCACCGGCCACTCGACGCTGTGCTCGAAGCTTAGCGTGTTGGCCACACCCTGCCAAAATACAGCAGCGCCGTGCATCGTCATCGGTTTCGAGTCGGCCGCATGCTGCATCGGAAAATCCGGTACTATCACCATGAGCAGCTCAGCTTCCTCGCGCTCCGCCGCCACGAAATCCGCATCGCGGTCAAGCCCAAGCAGACTGGCGACGGTGCTGTTACTGACCCCATCAAGAAGTACCAATTTCCAGCCGAGCGCCGCTGCCGCGATACGCAGACTGACAAGTGCGTGGCCGACATCGTGCTGGCAGTAGCGGAACGCACGCTCACCGTACTTCCAGGCTTCGCGCCAATGCACCGACGACAGGCCCACGAGAAAGGAGCCCTCAGGGTAAGGGCCAACCTGCTCGGCCCACCGCTTCGCCGCTAGCACTGCGCGCCGTTCAAGCGCGTGTTCCCTCGGTGCATAGTGGTACACGGCCGCCGTCTCGCCGAGGCGATCAAGCGCAGGCAGTACGGCATAGCCCTCGGTCGGATGAAGATTCCCGCTCGACGGATTTGCGCGCAAAGGCCACGTGGTCTCGCCGTCTTGCTTCCATGCCGTCAGCGAAAGTGCGTAGCGTAAAAACAGCGAGATTGACTCCAGCGACAGTAGTGCCGGCGGTACAGTCTCGCGTGCATAGAGCTGCCAATAAGGCAGCGGGCGGCCCGCTTTGGGTAGCGGCAGGCGAATCAGGTCCGCTCCCGCGTAGCGCCGAAACGGATCGGGCTGCGTTGCCCAGTCCATATAGCCCTGCGCGGCGGCGTAGCGGTGGAAGTGGTGCTTGGTCCGCTCGTGGTAGGCGACGACCACTTCTTCGGGAGACGCATCTCCCCCGAGAAGGCCAGCTCGAACGAGCGGGTCTGGCTCCCCCGATAGGGGTGAAAGACGATGGGGTGTGATGGCAATTTTCGTCATACGGTGATGTACTCAATGAGTTCCTGTGCGCTCGTCACCGGCAGATCACAGCTGCGGTTTTGGCACTCGTAGGTGCCGGGTAGGCCGCCTGCGGTGTGTCGTCCCTGGCCGATCAGTTTACGAAAAATCATGACGAGCAGCTCATATACGACAATCCAGCGACCTCAAAGAACTCAGACGGCTTGGGCTTATAGTATTTCTCCTCCACCTTCTTCGACTGCTCGGCGTAGGGCTGCGTCATCACTTCCTGCAGCTCTCGAACTAGAGAGTAGTTCCCCGCAGTCGCTTGGCTGTGCGCAGACACAACAAACCACTCTCGCAAACTGTATTTTGGGTTGACGAGTTTCATCTGCCTAGAGAGCTGCTCACAGGAAGTGGGCTGCGCAGCATTCGCGTCGGTCCTGCTGGCGCTGACTATGAGAAATTTCCATTTTGCGAGCCACTCAGACCAGCGCTTGTCCATCCCTTTGGAGTCATCGTAGAAGCTTTTTTTGAGTGGGCCAATGTCGTCGGGTACCATCGAGAGCTCGCGGAAAAAGAGGGTGTAATCGACAGGAGTTTGCACCATGAGGGTTTCGAGCTCACTGAACAACGCCGCGTGAAAAGTGCCGAGACCAAGTTTGGCAGCCCACATCTTCTCCATTTGCGCTTGCATCACTGTCGCAAAGCCACTTCGAATCTCGTCGAGCTGTCGCAGATAGTCCTGATGCGACGTCAGTGATTTCAGCAGGGGCCGCAACGCCGTACAAAACATGTGGAAGTTGCGTTCCGCTGCCGCGGTTTGGTTCAGGAACGCGAAGTGATGTCCGCCCCCCGTCCATGGCTGGTAGTGCGGGTTGAACACATCGCAGAATCCGAATGGACCGTAGTCGAGTGTGAAGCCACCGGCCGCGCAGTTGTCGCTGTTGAAGTTGCCCTGGCAGTAGCCGACGCGGATCCAGTTCGCCACAAGCGACGTCAGGCGTCTGCGGAACTCGCGCGCGAGCAACACCCCTTTTTGGGCAGTGCTTAGTTTCTTGCCGATGACGTCACCGTACTCACGATCGATCAAGTGCAACACAATCTGCTCGAGTTCCTCCATGGCTTTCGGGTGTTCTTTCTTGCGCGCACGGCGACCGAAGAGCTCGAGTTGACCGACCCGAATGAACGACGGTGCGACGCGTGTCGAAATGGCGACTGCCTCCGATATAAGTATGTCGGGATCCTGCGAGCGCGAGCCCTCCGAATACCACGGCCGCTTGACCTTCTCCGTTTTTGAAACGTACAAACTCAGAGACCGTGACGTTGGCACACCGAGCGCATGCATGTGCTCCTGCGCTAAGAACTCCCGGACACTTGAGCGCAGGACGGCGCGACCGTCCGCGCCGCGGCAGTATGGCGTCCGGCCGCCACCTTTTAGCTGCATTTCCCAGCGTCGACTGTTGATGACGGCCTCAAGCACGGAAACCGCACGACCGTCGCCGTATCCGTTGCCGGTTTGGAACGGGCACTGTTGGGTGTATTCGGTGCCGAAGATGGACAATGCGTAGCCACACGCCCAACCCACCTTGCGCATCGGCTTCGGAACGTGCGAGATGTCGCCGGAGAACATGCGGACGAAGTCGGCCGACTGTGCCATGCTGTCAGCGAAGCCAAGTTCGCGAAAAAAGTTTTTGCTGTGAGCGACGTACTCGGGGTCTTTGATTGGCTTGGGATTGATGGGGACATAGTGGCCCGTAAAAACTTGTCGTGGCGCGTGGTCGGCTCCATCTGCTTTCGCGTCAGGATCGCAGTTGAGCGTGTCCATAAGCGAGTAGTTTGCCAACTTCGCAAGATCGTCGAGCGTCGCGATGGTTGGGGAGGTTTCCTGGGGCAGTCGATTTGTCATAGGTCTACTCATGGCGCGGGTAGAATGGCTGTTTCCCCGCTGCGTGGTCTGTCGCATCGACGATTTCCAAGATTTCCGGGGCGACCTTTTTCACCATCACTTCGAAGCCCTGTCTCAGTGTCACCTGAGAGGACGCACAGCCCTGACAGCCACCGCTCATGGTGATGAAAAGCTTGCCTTCGCGGACGTCTACGAGTGAAATTTTCCCACCGTGGTTCGCGATGGAACGGTTGACTTCCTTATCCAGCAGTTGTTGAACGACCACGCCAAGCTCGGCGTCTGACCGTCCTTGCCTGCCAGTGTAGGCCGCCATCTCTAAGATCGCTGGCAAACCGGTGAGCAACTGCGTGCGGATTGCCGTCCCGATAGCCGCTTTCAGTCCCGACCAGGAGGTGCCAAGTTCTTTGCCGATAGTCACCACGTTTTCTGCGATAAGCACGGTGGTCACGCCGGGCAGCGCGAACAGTAGTTCGACTAGCGGCGACCCGGTCGCCCGTTCCTTGTTGCCGTAGAAGAAGGGGCCGCCGGGATGCAAGCTGCGGCTCACCGTGAACTTGCACGTGTTGGGGTCAGTCAGCGAAGTCTCTGCGCGAATACTGATCGGCTGCTCAACCAGCGTCAGATTCGCAAGCGTCATATCGACAGACAGCACATTAGACATCTTCGATGTTCTCCGACGTAGCGCGCGCGCCCAAAGCGCGCAGATCTTTAAACGTATGTATTCCGCTATTATGCCCGTCGTTCCAATCGAACCCGATCGCGTAGTTGCCTACGCTTACGATTTGGCGTGGGCTCACATCAGCGCGCACCGTCTTGGGATCGAGCAGCTTGCGTCCGCTCATCTCCTCGACGCAGAGGGCGCAATGACACGACAGGCGCAGGTCGCGGACGTCAAAGTCGTCGCGATGACCGTCCTCCCAGAGGATGGATAAAGTGCGCGGATCGCGGCGCAGGAGACCGATGGGCGTGTTCCGCGCTCCAGCAGGCCGTGCCGCGCCTTGCAGCCAGGCCGGCGCCCCCTCGTTGCTGCCCCACTTCCACGCAAAGGGTTTCAGCGTCGCGACTACTTCGTGGAGCTGATCCACCAGTGCTGCGGCGATGGCGGCGTACACTTTGGCGCTGGCCGACTTTGGCTGGTCCACCACGATGGGCCTACCCTCATCACCGCAGGTGACGACATCGACATCGAGCGGCAAAGCGCCGAGAAACTGGACGCCGATCTCCTGGCTCATTTGCTCGCCACCACCGTGACGGAAGATATCCGTATTCTCGCCGCAGTGAGGGCAGGTGAAGGTACGCATATTCTCAACGATCCCAAGAATCGGCACCTGCACCGTCTCGAACATGCGCAAACCACGGCGGGCGATCTTGAGACTCACGGCCTGTGGTGTCGTCACGATCACCACGCCCGAAAGCGGCATGCTCTGTGCCAGTGTCAACTGCGTGTCGCCGGTGCCGGGAGGGAGGTCGAGGATCAGATAGTCCAGAGGTCCCCATTGCACGCCGCCGACGAACATCTTCAGGTATTTCCCCACCATCGGTCCACGCAACACGGCCGGTTTGTCGTCTCCGGTAAGCATACCCATCGACACCACCTTTAGGCCGTACCGTTCGGCCGGGATTATCATGTTGTCCTGGGTCATCGCCGGTGGCTCATCGGTTGGGATGCCGAGCATGCCGGGGATGCTGGGGCCAAGGATGTCGGCATCTACCAGCCCCACGCGGGCGCCAAGCTTCTGTAGCGCGAGCGCCAGATTGACGCTCACCGTGGATTTCCCGACGCCACCCTTGCCGCTGCCGACGGCGATGATATGACGAATTCCCGGTAGTTTCTCGGCGCCGACGGCCGACTGTGACGACGCGCCTGACGCGTGCTGTTGCTGGTTGTTCTCAGTGGTCTGCATGACAAAGTTCCTTGTATCTTCAGTTTAGGCGATAGTTTTGTGGCGAGCGGGAGTCACCAGAACAACAATCTGCTTGTTATGCCCTATTATTTTTTGAACCGCTCCGCTTCTTCAGAGCCCTTGGTTGCGTTACCTTCGCTGTATGAGTGCGCACCCACGCCAGCCAGTTTTCCACCTTGCACGATCAGATACTCATCTCGAATTGGACGGCCCTCGAAGTAACACTCAAGGATTTCACGCGTGCCTGCTGCGTAGCGCGTTTGCGCCGTCAGGCTGGTGCCGGAAATATGCGGAGTCATGCCGTGATTCGGCATGTGGCGCCATGGATGATCGGCCGGTGGTGGTTGCGGGAACCAGACGTCGCCAGCATAACCAGCCAACTGGCCGCTTTCCAGCGCTGAGACAATGGCATCGCGATCACACAACTTGCCGCGCGCAGTATTGATGAGATAAGCACCACGCTTGAAGTTCTTCAGCATTTTTTCATTGACCATGTGTTCCGTTTCTGGATACAGCGGACAGTTTAGCGTCACGACATCACATACTTTGGCCATGCTTTCCAAACTGGTGTGATAGGTAAGGTTGAGCTCCTTCTCGACCGATTCAGGCAGTTGATGGCGATCCGTGTAGTGCAGCTTGACATCAAAGGGTTTCAACAAACGCAGTACGCGTAAACCAATGCGGCCGGCAGCAACGGTACCGACACTCATCGCTTCCAAATCGTAGGAGCGCGCCACGCAATCGGCGATGTTCCAGCCACCCTTGACTACCCAGTTGTACGAAGGAATATAGTTGCGCACCTGTGACAGGATCATCATTACCACATGTTCGGCAACGCTATTGCTATTGGAATAAGTTACTTCGGCAACGGTGATGTTGCGTATGTTGGCAGCTTCCAGATCGATGTGATCAGACCCGATACCGGCAGTCACGATCATTTTCAGTTTCGGTGCTTTAGCGATACGCTCGGCTGTCATGTAAGCGGGCCAGAACGGTTGCGAGATGACGATCTCGGCGTCGTGCAGTTCGCGGTCGAGCACGCTATCGGCACCATCCTTGCTGGAAGTCACAACCAGCTGATGGCCATTTGATTCCAGATATTTACGCAGACCCAGTTCTCCGGACACGCTGCCCAGTAAGGTGCCAGGCTTGAAGTCAATGCCTTTCGGCGTCGGCAGCGTCTGCCCATCAGGGTAATGTTCTGGTTGCGCAACGTCATCGCGCGCATAAGACTTCGGGTAGCCCGCTATGGGATCGTCGTAGAGCACACAAATAATTTTAGACATTTATTTTCCCCTCAAAGTTAAGCGCGGCGTAAAAGTTATCGCTTGTTGGTACCACGGTGCCAAGATATTTCTTTACTAGTTCTGGATGCTCTAACACTGCTTCTTTATCCAAAACACTTAATTAATACTTGAGTAAAATACTCAAGTATTACTCTAAATTAACCTAGTATTTAAGTCAAGTATTAAAATAGTGTGGTTAATGTTGGAATTGATTCAAGAAATATGACATTTACTAAAAAATATCCAAATGCTGTTACTGAGCTCCTTGAATTATTTGAATCTGCTTATGCCCTATCACAAGAAGTTTACGACGTTATTATCTCCCATTAAGCGAATAAGTAATAATTTAATAATTTCCTTTACCATCTATGACTTTTCTAATGCCACCTTTTGGTGATTTATCATCCCCATGCCTTCTAGGGATTAAATGTACATGGCAATGAAAGACAGTTTGTCCCGCATCCTCACCACAGTTAATACCTATATTAAACCCAGTAATAGTTTTATCAAGTTTTAATAGCCTCTCTCTTTCTGTGTGAATGAGTTGGTTGGTAGCATTAATTTCTGCTTGAGTTAAATCAAAGTAATCTTTGCAATGTCGCTTGGGTATGATGAGGGAGTGGTATTGAGTGACCGCAAAGCCGTCTCAACAGGAATCAACATATCTATCCCAAGCTCAGACACCATGCCATATAGGTTGATCCATGACTCGTCTTCCGGAAAATCTATCGGCATCAGCGAGTGTGCGTATTCCATTGTGCTTGGCAGGCGCTTGCCATTTTCTAGGAGCATCAAACCAGTTCCGGAAACGCGGCAAGTGGCCAAGGAGTGTGTTGTTGCTGCTGTCGACATCTAAAGTTCCGCATCAAGTTCGGTCGTGAACGAGAATGGCACCGGATAGCGCACGACCTCACCGCTTGCTCTATCCACCACAGCCAACCGCGTGAAAATTTCGTTGTTCTCCAGCACTCTGAACCCGTAGCGCTCAGGAAGGCCGTGCATTTTCACTCGCGGCGGAATACGCGTCCGGTTTGAGTGGATGTGTTCAAAAATTCCTGGCTCAATCGGTATCCAGCCTGACTGGATTGCCGGAATGTTTTCCATCAATGAAAGGCCCAGTAGCTTCTGAAGGGTATCGTGATGCTCAGCTGGATGGCCAACAGTGGCTACGGCCTGCAACAGGCCCTTGATGTGCCCAAGGTAATGCAATACCCAGTTCCGGCTGTGTTCTGCCAGAGATGCGGATTTATTGAAAAACACATTTGAGGGATCGGCAGATAAGAACGCGGCACCTGTTATCCATGGGAACACTTTACGCCCCGTCAGCGCCTCGATCACCTTGATCACCGAGCCAGGCTGATCAGCGGAGTCCCACGTTTGATGCAAGTACTCTTGCCAGGGAGCGGGCAGATCAATTGCGTCATCGAGCCGTACCACCAACATCCGGAACGTGACATCGTTATGTTTTCTCTGCAGTGCAATGGTCATTTCATGGCGAACCCAGTCGGAAGCCAATGATTCCTGGCTGGCAAAGAGCAGGTACGCCGCACTGTCCGAAATCGCGCTTTCGAGGGTTGCATGCATCTCATCACCCGCACCGAAGAGCGCTTCATCGAACCATGGACTCATGCCGTTCGTGATAGCGTTGTAATAGGCGAGCCGACCAATTTCCTTGTTCTTGCTGCTATGGCTGATGAATACGTCAAAGTTTGGCATGGGCGGCTTTCACTCCGATGGTGACCGGACACAAACAGCCAAACACCAGGCCCGCCAATTGCCGACGTACCCCTCCGCCAAGTTCACCGGCCATGCTTGCCCTCATACCATTTCACGGTTTCCGCCAACCCTTGCTGCATGGTCAGCGGAGGAGACCAACCCAAATCGCGACGAATCGCGCTGGCATCCACAATCAACGAGCCTAGCAATCGATCGACCGCAGGTCCCTTGCGCAATAGGGTCCCTGCCAAGCGTAGCCAAGGTTCTGGAACTGACAATAATCTTGCTGGCACTCCAAATGCCGAAGCGATACGACGAATCAACTCCGGCGTAGAAACGTCGTCGCCATCTGAAAGCAGGAATGTCTTGTTGGCTGCGGCGGGGTGCCGGGCGCTCATACTTATCGCATCAACCAAATTGCCGATATGAATCAAGCTGCGGCAGTTAGCAACCGCCCCAAGTGGCAACGGCCAGCCGCTCTTTACAGACCTCATTAGTCGTAAGAAATTAGCGCCAACCCCTGGGCCATAAACGAGTGGTGGCCGAAGAGTCACCACTTCGAGGCCAGTTGACTCAGCAATCAGGCGCAGCCCCTGTTCCGCCTCCCACTTCGAGATAGCATATGGATCCGAAGTAAGCATCCGACCAGCACCGCCTAGATTTCTGTCATAAATTTATCCACAATAAGCGTCCATCTAAATTTAAGCGGACGTCTGTTATGGATAATCTTTCACCCAACCTTCAACCCCATTTGCGCCAGAGCTACACAGCCGCTCAGAAGATTCGAATTGTTCAAGAGTCTATGCGGCCTGACGCCTCGATTGCTGCAGTAGCGATGTCGCATCGCATCAATGCCAACCAATTGCATCGGTGGCGCTGGTTATATAGGAATGATCAGTTAGGTTCATATGCTGAGCGACTTGAGTTGGGTTCAGTCACTGGCTTTTTACCCGTTAAATTGACTTCATCTGTATTGGCACCCAAGCCGCGTGCGGCGGTGGTTGTCAATAAACCCGTTATTTCTAGCCCAGCTTTGCCTGACCCCGTTCTTGCGCCGTCGAGCTTAACGGTAAAAGCCAATAGCCATATCGAACTCTTTGTTGGCGACCACCGTGTTTGTATTCACGGCGATGTACAGGTGAGCAATTTGCGTGCAGTCTTGGTTGCTTTAAATTCAACATCTCAAGCTTCATCTCACACTATTGCACCAAACGCCATGGCACATCACTCATGATGGGCATGCCACCTGGCACCCAGGTGTGGTTAGCCGCTGGTGTGACTGATATGCGTAAGAGCTTTGATGGCTTGGCTGCTGTTGTGCAAAATGTTCTTGAGCGTAGCCCCTTTGGTGGCCATGTATTTGTGTTCAGGGGTCGACGGGGTGATCGTATTAAAGTGCTTTGGTATGCGGGCGACGGTATGTGTTTGTTAATCAAGCGACTAGAAGAGGGTCGGTTTGTGTGGCCGCAGGCTGACAGTGGTGCGGTGCATTTAAGTGCTGCGCAGCTCTCAATGTTGCTCGAAGGCATTGATTGGCGAGCCCCCAAACGCACCCAATCGCCCAGTCAAGTTTGATGTGTTTGGGTGGTGTCATTGAGTACCTTTCTAAGCCTTAAAAATATGTTGTAAACCCGCATATTTATTGGCTTTTAAGCCAATTATGTGTGGTGCTTTTAGGGGCTATTTGGTACAATAGAACCTATGCAAATAAGCCCACAACTGCCTGATAACATTGAAGAACTCAAGGCCTTGTTGAGCGCTCAATTTGCAATGGTTCAAGCACTTGAAGATGAACGCAATAGCATTAAAACTGAATGCAACAGCATTAAAACTGAACGCGACCTACTCAAAGCTTCTAAGCGCGATGACTCTGATGAGATCAACCGTTTAAAGCTCTTAATCAGTAAACTGCAGCGCATGTTGTTTGGTCAGAAGTCAGAGAAGCTCGAGCGCCAAATTGATCAGCTAGAGCTTGAGCTCCAAGATCTGTACATCAACCAAGGCGAACAGGCTCAAATTATTGAGCAAGCTCAAGCTAATTTATCTAAAGCAGCTCGCAAACCTCGTGCCCCACGCCAACCGTTGCCCAAGCACTTGCCACGTGAAGTTCAAGAAATACTGCCTGTTGAAACCGATTGCCCAAGCTGCGGTGGCGACTTTGTACGTTTGGGTGAAGATGTCAGCGAAGTGTTGGAACATGTTCCCGCTCACTTTAAAGTCATCAGCATTGTTCGCCCTAAGTTAGCTTGCCGCTGCTGTGACACCATCGTGCAAGCCCCAGCACCTAGTCGACCCATTGCCAGAGGCTATGCTGGCCCCGCACTGCTCAGTCACGTGATGGTCAGTAAGTACCTTGATCACTTACCCCTTTACAGGCAAAGCCAAATCTACGGCCGTCAAGACGTTGATCTCAGTGACAGCACCCTAGGTGACTGGGTCGGTGGGGTGCATATTTTATTAGCCCCACTCTTAGAAGCACTGCACCAACATGTGTTCACGGCGACTAAGATTCATACCGATGACACGCCCATAAAAGTACTGGCGCCTGGTAATGGTAAAACTAAAACAGCTCGGCTTTGGGTCTACGCCCGAGACGATCGACCCGCGGGAAGCACTAGCCCACCGGCAGTTTGGTTTGCTTATTCAAGAGATCGCCAAGGCATTCACCCGCAAACACACCTTAAAGGGTACAAAGGGGTGCTTCAGGCTGACGCCTTCGCTGGGTATAACGAGGTCTTTAAATCAGGCGAGATACTTGAAGCCGCCTGTTGGGCGCATGCCAGACGTAAGTTCCATGACATGCATGTACTAAACGCCACACCGATCACCACCCATGCGTTAAACACGATCGGTGAGTTGTACGCCATTGAACAAACCATACGAGGCAAGTTACCTGCAGAACGGTTAAAAGTTCGCCAAGAGCAATCTGCACCGATTGTGAATGCCCTGCATGTTTGGCTAACTGCACAACTCGCAACCGTTTCTAAGAAATCAATCACAGCCACAGCCATTGGCTATGCCCTAAACCAGTGGCACGCCTTAACGCTGTTCTTGACCGATGGGCAAGTTGAAATTGATAACAGTGCCGCCGAAAGAGCCCTGCGTAGCGTCGCTATTGGAAGAAGTAATGCGAACTCATTGATTATGCAAACTGTTATGTTTTGATCATTCAATACCATTTGCTATATCAACCCTTTCACTCCAACACGAATTAACTGGACTTCACATAAAAATTGGGATTTCCTAAGGTGGCAACATCACCTTAGGAGATTGACATGAATGTATTTGAAACCCTGACGCCGGCATCAGCTCATCGGCTTAGTACCAGCATCTTGAATCCTTACGTACAGTGTTACTTTGATCATCTAAATGCGCGGGGCTATGCTCGACAGACAGTAAGGCAGTATTTAAATTGTCTGGCACATTTTGCTCATTGGTCTAATCAACAGCAGGTTAGTCTGCCATCAATCAAACAACACGTAGATAACTTTATCTCTTGGCATCTGCCGCGCTGTTGTTGCAAACCCCCTGTGCAGCGACAGCGTCATTCGATCGAAGCAGCCTTTAATCATTTTGCAATCGTTATGGTTGATGCCGGTATCAAGCTAGACGTTAATGCAACCACTGCAACGGATGAGCAACTGCAAAGTTTTCAACAATACCTGCAACAAGTAAAGGGCTTAGCAAGCGCATTATGTGTTCGTAGGCTCGCTATCTTGCGGCCACTTGTGTTGGTGGCAGAGCATAATACTTTACCGACACCCGACCAACTCAGGCACTTTTTGCGCCAGGAACTTGCGCGTATCAGTGCAGCAAGCGCTGGTGTTACCACTGCAGCCGTACGAAGCTATCTAAAGTTTCTCGAATTTAAAGGTAACCGCATTGAGCACCTACTAGCAATAGTTGGCTCGCCAGCGAACTGGCGCCTAACTGCAAACCCTCAAGCATTGAGCTCTTCAGAGGTTACTCGCGTACTGAATGCCTTTCCAGAGGGCATGCCTTCAAGACTACGCAGTTACGCGATGACGCGGTGCCTGATCGACCTAGGTCTTCGAAGTAGTGAAGTCATCACATTAGAGCTAGAGCATATTGATTGGGCAAACGGTATCGTTCAAATTTGTAAATCCAAGTCTCGGCGGTTAGACATCCTCCCTTTACCTAGCCAGACTGGGGCTGCTCTCGCTCATTACATCAAATCTGAACGCCCACAAACCTTGAGTCGGCGAGTATTTGTTCGCCATGTTGCCCCCATAGACAAACCCATCGCTGCTGGTGTTGTCGGTCGGGCCGTACGTGAGGCCTATCAGCGTGCTGGTTTGCCGTACACCAAGGTGCATATTCTTCGTCACACATTAGCGAGTCGTCTCCTAGAGACTGGGGGCACACTGAAAGATGTGGCTGATATCTTGAGGCATAGAGCACTCGACACATCGATGATTTACGCCAAGATTGATATTGCCCGGTTGTCAGCCGTTGCCATGCCGTGGCCAGGGAGTCAATCATGAAACAAGAACCTATGGCAGCAGCCGTTAAAGAATACTTGTTTACACGTCGCCAATTAGGCTTTGCCTTGGTTGCCCCCGGCACAGAACTGATACGGTTTGCCCGCTATGCTGACGCACGCTGCCACAAAGGGCCGCTAAATCAAGACTTGATTCTCGGGTGGGCCTGTGAACATGTTAAGCATACAAGCGCTGTAACACCGGCACGTCGGCTTGAGATCGTTAGGCCCTTCATTGCGTACTACCGACAGTTTGAACCGACTTCCGAAGTACCGCCACTGGGCATACTCGGCCGCGCTCATCGCCGACTAGCTCCCCACATCTATACAGACACAGAGGTGACGCAACTTTTGCAATCAGCCAGTCACCTTGAACCGAAAGGTGGATTGCGACCCTTAACTTATACTGCATTATTTGGCTTAATTGCTGCCACTGGCCTTCGCCTGTCTGAAGCGCTAAATTTGACTTCCAGTGATGTCAATCTCACATCAAACATAATCACGATACGGTTAACCAAGTTCCGCAAATCACGAAGCCTACCCATCCATGGCAGCGTAGCAACTGCACTTGCTGCATACAACCAGGCATGTGATGGGCTGCGTTGTCTTGGGTCAGCCGCACCATTTTTTATAACTCAGACCTCAACCGCCCTTCATACTAGGACTGTAGAGTATATTTTTAGGGGAATAGTGACTGCAATTGGGTGCCAAGCTCGTGGTGATCATCCGGCTCCTCGCATCCATGATCTTCGACATACGTTCGCTGTGAGGCGTTTGCAAACTTGGCGAGACCAGCATCAATGCATCGACCAAGCCCTGTTTTGGTTATGTATGTATCTTGGTCATGCCAAGATATCAGATACATACTGGTACCTAACCGGCGTACCCGAACTCATGGATTCAATTGGTGCTCGCTTAGAGCAATTCACCGTTGGGGGCACCCAATCATGAAGCGACCAACCTCACCAACTTCCCCAACGTTTGCAACACTATTAGAGGAATTTTTCGGCCTTTACATCCTACAACAACGATCATTGAGCCCCTGTACCATTGCTTCCTACCGAGATACATTTGTGCTGATGCTCAAATTTGCTGAGGCTAATCGGTCATTGCCAGCCCATAAGTTTGCGACAACTGACTTGAGCGCTCAGTTTTTGGTAGATTTTCTTGAGCACCTTGAAACCACGCGTCACAACTCAGTCAGAAGTCGCAATGTTCGTCTTGCCGCCATCCGATCTTTTCTAAAGTTTGCAGCAAGGCGAGACCTGCCCAATAGTGCCAGCATCGAACAAGCCCTAGCCGTTCCCATGAAGCGATTTGATCGAAGAATGGTTGGCTTTTTGCCACGCGAGCTCATGCTCGCCATCATCGACGCTGTAAACGACACTTGGATAGGCCAACGCGACCGCTTGATGCTGACACTCATGTTCAATACTGGCGCACGCGTATCTGAAATAACTGGGCTTCGTGCTTCCGATGTGATTATTGGGCCCTGCAGTAGCGTTCGGCTTAATGGCAAAGGGCGTAAGTTACGCAGTCTTCCGCTTTGGAAGACTGCTGCTAAAGCGGTGCAGCACTGGCTCAATATCAACCCGCAGATAAAAGCAGACTCACCGTTACTGCCTACTAAAGATGGCACGCCCATGACAAGAGCTAATGTGACTCGACGCTTAGCTGCTGCTGTTAACTTAGCAGCAATCAAGCACCCTCAGTTGAACAAGCAGCGCGTATCGCCTCACACCATTCGACACACCACGGCGATGTGCCTGTTGCAATCTGGTTCAGACCCATGCGAAATTGCATTGTGGCTCGGTCATGAAAGCCCATCGACGACACACATGTATGTGGAGGCTGATTTAGAGATGAAAGAAAAAGCGCTCGCGCGATTAAAGGAACCTAACATTAAGCAAACACGCTACAAACCGCCAAAGGGGCTTATGGAATTTCTACAGTCGCTTTGATTATGCGAATAGCCTTGGCGCGGATTGCACTCGTGGCCAAGGGCTAAACCTCTGAACGAAATTTGAACTTCGCATAATAAGTGAGTTCGCATTATTTTTGCCCATCGGAATGGCGCGCAACGCGCGCTCTAAATGATTGGTATCAATCGGTACATCGGCATCATTTAAATAAACCTCAAGGCCTTCACGTCTTTCGTGTGCATAAGAGATTGCTTTGGTAAAAGGGCTGCTGGGTAAGAACCCTTGGGAATCAAACTGCTTTTGAACCCATGCAAAGAACTTACGAACTAAGGGTGCGGCATGGGTCTGTCGATAGGCTTTCTTGACTGTGCCCGTGAGGGCGTCTTCAACCAATTCCTTCTCAACCTTGTAGATCTCACCAATCATGTCAAGCGCCTCTTTGGCACGCTCGGGCTCAATGTATTGCGAGTCAAAGAACTTGCGTCTTGTATGCGCCCAGCACTGGGCGTGTGTGAGCCCCACTTTTTTTGCATACTTTTGATAGACGTTATAGCCATCAGTGACAGCCATCAGTGACAGCCATCAGTGATCAACACCCCACCTGCGGGCGGGCTCAACCCCAGCGCATGTTCGACATTTTTAGCCGTTCGATCTGGGTAAAATTTAAAGCAAATCTCATCGAGTTCACCATAAACGGGCCAGAAGTACGCCGCTTTCATCTTGCCAAGGCTGGCTACCCCCGCTTTAATTGGGGTTTCATCCATGGCTTTGACCCGGCTTAACCGTATGGAGTTGAACTGCGCCTCAAAGATTGGTGCCAGCATGTCAATTGTTTGTTGGGTGAGTTGCGTGAGCCACTGGCGGCTGACCTTAAAGCCCGAATCGGTGAGCTTGCGGTGCTGACGGTAAAGCGGTTGGTGGTAAGCAAACTTATCAACCAGAATGCCTGCCTGCAAGCTCAC
>Ga0209702_10004457_pt1 | contig 20269 bp, 23 predicted proteins | sample FRY01_FD_187210 | JGI IMG/M metagenome (GOLD analysis project Ga0209702, IMG submission 187210) | Freshwater microbial communities from Lake Fryxell liftoff mats and glacier meltwater in Antarctica - FRY-01 (SPAdes) (version 2) | ecosystem: Environmental > Aquatic > Freshwater > Ice > Glacier... | reverse complement strand
ATTTTGGTCTCCTTTAGAAGTTACCGTTACGGACACTTGTGGCAGCCCAACACTGGCCAGAGCGTCACATCGGAAGGGCGGCAATAGCTAGATTCGTTCGAAATGCAAGCTTTATCACCACGTTTCATGTCGGTAAAAATCCTGATTGCTGCAACCGGTCTACCGAATCGCGCGCGACCAGGACCGGGGCGCCGTTGGCCAGCTTGATCCGGCGGTTGCGGCCGGTGCCGGTGATTTCGGCGACCGCCTCGCGCGTTACCCACCAGCTGCGATGGGTTTGTTCACCATCCGTCCCGTCCATTTCGGCAATCGCATCACGCAGCCGCATCAGTAGCAATTCGCTCTTTCGCATACCATGGACGCGAACATAATGATCTTCACTCTCCAGCGCCAGAATGTCACCCTCGAATTGCGGGCTGAGGCGGTCGTATAGGCGAGGCCTGTCCTGGGACGCTTTTCTCGCTGACTGGCCGCTGGACAAAAGAGTGAGGCGATTTGTCGCGCTTTCCGGAGAAGCAGCGGGTCCCTCATCCTGCCCTGGAAATCGCTTATAGTGATAGAGGAGATGATTATCCGCTCTCTGGGCCCACCAGGCGACCAGTATCACGAGTATTGAGCAAAGTATGGTGAACGGCAGCAATCCCGCATAGCCGCCGAGTAGCCGGACTTCGTCGCGACCGGTGACGCGCCAGATCAACGCCATGGGAAAGCTGGAAAAAAACATTCCCCAAAACACCAGCGATCCGGACGGTAGCCCAGTCACTCGGGCTATCCAATTCCATAAAGCCATTGTCGGGCGGAGCAAAATATAGGCGCCAGTGAGCATCAACCACCAGCGGCCGATCCTCGTCATCAGATCGCCCATCAGATAGGTACCAAAAGGCCCCAGGAATCCAATGACGGCAGCAACTGGCAAAAGAATCCACAATTCCAGCAGCAGGCGGCGCAACCGTTTCACGCGGACATGCCTCCCAATTCACGAAGCGCAAATCGCCAGTTTGCCGGTTTTCGGCGGTTCAAGAGGACAATATGCATCGTCACGTATTTGCCGTTGCCCGCCGATCGCACTTGCCTAATTCCATCTCATCACCTCGGTCAGATCCACAACCGGCTGACACAATGGTGCAGTAAATGCAAAAGGAAACATAATATGACGCACTATCCGATCACCAAGAACATGGCCTTCGCAATGAGCTTCGCTATCATCATGCATCTCGCAACATTCAGCCTGATCCTCTAGCTGGTCAGGAGGTAGCCAATTGCTATCACGGCAAGGTTGGTTAGTGACGGAGGACAGGATGGTTCCGCCGGAGTGCTGCGCATGATTGACCCCTGACTTGACGTAAACGGTCGTCGGCATTGCCCGCTAGTGATGGCAAGCAAGCGCCTCCAGCACATCATCGACCCGCGCCTGATCGCCGATTGCCAGCACATGGCCATCTGATTCGGCGTGCAGTGGTTCGCCGTTCCAGTCGCACATCATCCCGCCGGCGCCATCGACAATCGGGGCGAGCGCAGCAAAATCATGGAGTTTCAGACCCGCTTCGCAGACCACATCGACATGGCCGCTGGCGACCAGTCCGTAATTATAGCAATCGCCACCATAGATGATCTTGCGCGGCGCTACCTTGCTGGCCAGGCCCATGAAATGCTCGGCATCATGCTCGTCGAACAGATGCGGCGAGGTGGTGGCGAGGACGGCGTCCTTGAGTTCGCGGCAGCGCACGGCTTTTGACGGCTGACCGTTGAAAGTGGTCCCGCGACCGATAACCCCGATCCAGCGTTCTCTGGCAATCGGCTGGTCGATGATCCCGATCAGCGGAAAGCCTTCCTGCATCAGCGCGATTAAGGTGCCGAAAATCGGGCGGCCGGCAATGAAGCTGGTGGTGCCGTCGATCGGGTCGAGCACCCATTGGCGCGAGGCGCCTTCGTTGCGGGGGCCATATTCCTCGCCGATGATGCCGTCATCGGGCCGTTCGACTTCTATGATCGCCCGCATCGCCGCTTCCGCTGCGCGGTCCGCCTCGGTAACGGGAGTGGAATCGCTCTTGGTTTCCTGATCGAATTTGGCACGGAAGAACGGGCGAATTGCTTCACCTGCAGCGTCGGCGAGTTTCTGAGCGAGTTCTATGTCTTTAGGGGTCATGCGAAACGCCTTATTATGTTTGATTTTGAGCTGCCAGCAGAATTAGTCGATGATGCAAAATTGTCGTCCCATGATAAACAAAAAAAGCTTCTATTTCCTACTGCTCACGGGCTAGGGATATATGGAAGTTGCAAAAAGGGCAGTTAGATGAATAAAAAATCCAGGGCTTTAGTATCGGCTACAGCATCTTTGTTGCTGTTCACACCAGCATCCCATGCACAGCCCTTACCAGAGAATTTCGCAGGCTGTCAGGGTGGTTGTGATTCAGGAAGCCGTGATTTGAATGCGGAAACAGAAAGGCTGCAAAAAGCCACCAGAGATTATAATCGCGGCCTTACGAAGCTGAAAAAGCAAGATTTTGCAAAAGCCGCAAAACTGTTTGAAAAAGCAGCTAAAATTGTCCCAGAGAAGGCTGATTTTAGCTATATGGCTGGTTCAAGCTTCTATTTCGCGGGCGACCATGAAATGGCCAAAACCTATCTCGGCAACGCTTTGGGCGTCGAAGGTGAAGAGGGCCTGGACCCCGGCCAGCGAGAAATTGCCGACGATATGCTCCGGAAAATGCCTGCCGAGTAATGAAGCCGGCGCGGGTCTGATGTTTTCCATCAAATGGATTGCCTGCCGGTATTCCACCGGTGATCCGTTCGATCGCGTTGCTTATGGGTTCTGCGCTTATGGGTTCTGCAGTCTATTCTGTGAGCCGGGTATCTTTGGCGGTTATTGCTCGTCCATTGCCGATAGGGCTGGTCGCCATGCCCACAAGTAGAGGATCAGGCCGGTGATGATGAAAAGGGCGCAGCCGGACAGCACCCAGGCATTGGCATACCAATAGTCGCCCCAGGAAAATTCGCCGGACATGATCTTTTTCCAGCCGTTGAAATGCTGCATTCCGCCGACGATCAGCCCCAGCACGGCAAGGGTCGATGCTATCCACCGGTTGAGCCAGTGCAAGGGATTGGCGAGAAGCAACAAGCCGAGCAATCCGATGACCGTTCTCTGGACGCGGCAATAAGGACAGACATAGACCCAGTCCGCCCATTCGGTGGCCCAGGCAAATAGCGAGATGAAGATCGCCAATATTGCGATATGAATGCGATATTTCAGCAGAAGTTCGAAACTGGGCATTGCCGTCTCCTGAAATTGGAAAATGTCGTCGGGACTAGTCCCACAGGCTGCTGACCGAACTTTCATCCGCGATTCGCTTGATCGCTTCGCCAAGCAGCGGCGCAATTGGAAGCACCCGGATCTTGTCGGAATCGAGCGCCGATTGCGGTGTGCGAATGGTGTCTGTGATGATCAGCTTGCGCAGCGAAGAGGCGTTGACCCGCTCTACTGCTTTGCCGGAGAGAACGCCGTGGGTGATATAGGCGGCGACATCGGTTGCGCCCGCCGCGATCAGGGCATCGGCTGCGTTGCAGAGCGTGCCGGCGCTGTCGGCGATATCGTCGATCATCACACAGAAGCGGCCTTTGACGTCGCCGATGATATTCATGACTTCGGAAACGCCAGCCTGCTCGCGGCGTTTGTCGACGATTGCGAGCGGCGCATTGTCGAGCCGCTTTGCCAATGCCCGGGCGCGAACCACGCCGCCGACATCGGGAGAAACAACCATGATATCCTTGTCGCTATGGCGCTTGATGATATCTTCGCTGATCACCGGGGCGCCAAAGAGATTGTCGGTCGGGATATCGAAAAAGCCCTGGATTTGTCCGGCATGGAGATCAACGGTGAGTACCCGGTCCGCGCCTGCTTCGGTAATCAGGTTGGCGACCAGCTTGGCTGATATTGGTGTCCGAGGTCCCGGTTTCCGGTCCTGCCGGGCATAGCCGAAATAAGGGATGACCGCAGTGATACGCTTGGCCGAAGCCCGGCGCAGGGCGTCGATGCTGATCAGCAATTCCATCAGATTGTCATTGGCCGGATGGCTGGTCGACTGGACGACAAATACATCTTCGCCGCGGACATTTTCATGGATTTCGATGAAAATCTCGTCATCGGCGAAGCGCTTCACACTCGCGTCGGTGAGCGGGATGCCCAGATATTGAGCAATTTCTGTAGCAAGCGGCAGATTGCTGTTGCCCGACATGAGTTTCATAATGGCGTTTCCCCGAAGACGGCGGGCCGCAAGAATCGCCAGCGGCACCCCATGACAATTTCGTGACCCTGTTAGACAGATGGCCGTCAAATCTAAAGTCCGTAATTGCGTTAATTTCGATTGCTCCGCACTGTGGCCCTTTCTATCAGGGCGTGATGACGGAAAAGCTTATCATCACCATGGCGCAATTGACCCAGAGCGTTGGCGATTTGCGTGGCAATGCCGACGCGATGATCGCGGCGCGCGGCGCGCGGCCCGACAGCGATCTGATCGTGTTTCCCGAATTGCAGCTGATCGGCTATCCGCCGGAGGATCTGGTTTTGAAACCAGCGGTGTGGGAGCGCGCGGAGGCGGAACTCAACCGGCTGGCGGCGGCTACCGCCGGGCCGGGACCGGCAATGCTGGTCGGGTCGATTTTCCGCGAAGACGGCAAGCTTTACAATGGCATCGCGTTGCTGGCGGACGGACATATAAAAGAAATTCGCTACAAGGTTGAACTGCCCAATTACGGCACGTTCGACGAAAAGCGGCTGTTCACCTCCGGCCCGTTGCCGGAGCCGGTCATATTCAAGGGCTGTAAAATTGGCCTGCCGATTTGCGAGGACGTCTGGTTCCCGACCGTCTGCGAACATCTGAAATCGCAAGGTGCGGAACTGTTCATCGCCGTGCACGGCAGCCCCTATGAAATCGAGAAAGACGATATGCGGCTGGGACAGGTCGCTACCCAGCGGGTTCGCGAAACCGGAATTCCGCTATTGTTCCTGAACCGCGTGGGCGGACAGGACGAGATTGTGTTCGATGGCGCCAGTTTTGTGCTCAACGGTGACGCCAGCGTGATGCACCAGCTGCCCGACTGGGACGAAGCGATTGTCGACACGCATTGGTCGCGGGAAGATGGTGTATGGACTTGTGCGCCGGGCGAAATCCATCAGCTGGATGACCATCCTGCCGATATCTATAATGCAATGATCGTTGGCCTGCGCGACTATGTGAACCGGAATCGCTTCCCCGGGGTTTTGCTGGGTCTTTCCGGGGGCATTGACAGCGCCTTGTCGGCGGCAGTTGCCGTCGACGCATTGGGTGCCGACCGGGTCTGGAATGTGATGATGCCATCGCGCTTCACGTCGCAGGAAAGCCTGGACGATGCCGAGGGCTGTGCCCAATTGCTCGGTACCCGGCTGGACACTATCCCGATTGGCCCGGCGATCGAGGGCTTTGATGCTATGCTCGAGGACAGTTTTGCCGACAGCAATGTCGACATCACCGAAGAGAATATCCAGTCGCGAATTCGCGGCGTCACGTTGATGGCGCTGTCGAATAAATTTGGTCACATGCTGCTCACCACCGGCAACAAGAGCGAGATGAGCGTCGGCTATGCGACCATCTATGGCGACATGGCGGGCGGCTATTCGGTGCTGAAAGATGCCTATAAGCTGACGGTGTTCAAACTTTCCGCGTGGCGCAACCGCAACAAACCGAGCCTTGGTCTCGGTCCGGACGGTCCGGTGATGCCGGAGCGGGTGATCACCAAGCCGCCGAGCGCGGAATTGCGCGAGGATCAGAAAGACAGCGACAGTCTGCCCGATTACGAGATTCTCGATCCGCTGCTGCACGGGCTGATCGAGGAAGAATTGTCGGTCCATGATCTGGTCGCGCGGGGCTTCGACCGGGAAACAGTGGTGCGGATCGAGCGGCTGCTCTATATCGCCGAATATAAACGCCGACAGGCCCCGCCGGGCGTCAAGCTTGGGACCAGAAATTTTGGCCGTGACCGGCGCTACCCTATAACCAATGCATTCAGGACCGTATGACCATAAAAACCCGCTTCGCCCCGTCACCGACGGGCCATCTTCATGTCGGCAATATCCGGACCGCGCTGCACAACTGGATGTTCGCGAAGAAAGAGGGTGGCACATTCCTGCTGCGGCTCGATGATACCGATGCCGAGCGGTCGAAGGAGGAATATGTCGAGGCGATCCGGGCTGATCTGGCTTGGCTTGGCCTCACATCTGACGAAGAGCAGCGCCAGTCGGCGCGCTTTGACCGCTATGAGGAGCAGCTGGAAAAACTGAAGGCAACCGGCCGGGTCTATCCGGCCTATGAAACGTCGCAGGATCTGGATTTGAACCGCAAGATTCAACTGGGTCGGGGCAAGCCGCCGATCTATGATCGCGCGGCGCTTGAACTGACACCGGAACAGATTTCTGCTTTTGAAGCGGAGGGGCGCAAACCGCATTGGCGCTTCCAGCTCGATCACGATACGCCGATCACATGGACCGACCGGATCCGGGGAGACCAGCATTTCGATCCGGCTCTGCTATCCGATCCCGTCATCCGGCGCGAAGATGGCAGCTGGCTCTATATGCTGCCCTCGGCGATCGACGATATAGACATGGGCATCACCCATGTCGTGCGCGGCGAGGATCATGTTGCCAATACCGCGGTGCAGATTCAGATGTTCCAGGCCCTTGGGGCAAAGCCGCCGGAATTTGCCCATGAAGCGCTGCTGGTCGGCACCGAAGGCAAATTGTCGAAGCGGCTTGGTTCGCTTGGCGTCAGCAGTTTTCGCGATAAAAATATCGAGCCGCAGGCAATTGTCGCCTTGCTGGCGCGGATCGGGACCAGCGACCCGGTCGAGCCGATTGTTGATGTCGAGCCGCTGATCGCCAGTTTCGACTTTGCCCGTTTTGGTCGCGCACCAGCGCGGTTTGATGACGAAGAACTGGCGCAGCTCAACCAGAAGATCGTGCATTTGCTGGACTATGCGGATGTGCAGGACCGTCTGCCGGAAGCCATGGATGCCGAGGCCTGGGCAGTGATCCGGCCGAATTTGCATGACATGGGCGACGTCGATCAATGGTGGCAGGTGGTGACAGGCCCGATTTCTGCGCCTGAAATGCCGGCAGAAGACCAGGATTTTTTGGCCATCGCTCATGATAAGCTGGAAGAATTGGAAGCATCTTCTGATCTCTGGAAAGATCTGACCGGAGCGCTCAAGGAGGCGACGGGACGCAAGGGCAAGCCGTTGTTCATGCCGTTGCGCCAGGCGCTGACCGGGCTGGATCATGGTCCGGATATGAACGCATTGCTGCCGCTGATCGGCCGCGACGTTGCGCTGGAAAGACTAGCAAAAGCCGCCGCTTAACCATTGTTGGAAGTTTGATATCCCGACAACGGCGCCCCTTGTTTGCCATTTATAATGTAATAGTATATCATTACAAATGGCGCTGGGGTGAGATAGTCAAACAGGCACGGAGCCGCTCCGCCACTTCTGAGGATGGTTGAGAGGATATGATCATGAGCTATGTTTCCGTTTACGAGAACAAGACACCACGTGCGAAAGGCGTGATATTGGCTGGCGCCGTTCACGCGGCGATTATCGCTGGCGTGATTGCGATGCCCGGGATCGAAGCCCCGGACAAATTTCCCGGCACGATCATGGCCATTCCGGTTCTGGCCCAGAAGCCTCCGGAGCCGGTGATTGACGAGGCGAAGCCCGAAGTCAAATTGGCGGTCCAGACGCGGCAAAAGGCTCCGGACAAAACGATTGTCGATCTGCCGCCCGCGCCAGCGGAACCGCTCGAACGCTATTATAAACATGGCGTCGGAAGGGGCTCGGTGGGAACCGGATATGAAATCCCCCTTGAAGCGATCAAAATCACGCCGGACCCGGTGATTGTCGGTGCGCATCTCAACACGCGCTATGCAGAGCAGTTCCAGCCCGCTTATCCACCGGGCCAACTGCGGCTCGAGCGGGAGGCCGAGGTCAGCGTTCGGGTGCTGGTCGGCAGTGATGGCCGGGTCAAGCAAATCGAACTGATCGATTCGCCGCATGTCGATTTCTGGTCGGCAACGCGCAAACAGGCGCTGAAAAAATGGCGTTTCACACCGGCGACCAAGGACGGCAAGCCGTTTGAAAGCTGGATGACGCTGAAAGTCCGCTTTGAAATCAACAGCTGATAGCGCCACCGGATGGCCGACCCGATTTTTCCCGCGCCAATTTTGCGGGAAGGGCTGGTCATCCGGGCGTGTCCGCACTATTTGGACGCCATGGGAATGTTAAAAGATGCATCGGTGAGCGGCGGTTTTGGCGATTTGTTCGCCTTTATTCGCCAGAATGAACCGGGGGAGCGCCTGCTGCCGGCGGCCTTGGCCATAGCCTGCACGTCGTTCATTTTGCTACTTTTTTGGCTCGATCCGAAGGTAAATACGTACACTTATGTACCGCAAGAGGTCATTTATGTCGAAAACTGGACGACCGACCGGACCGACGAGGAAATCCTCAAGGATCGCTGGCAAATCCAGTGCCTGAAGGATCAGCTGGAAGTGAAGCGGGTTGAAGCGGTGAAATCGCTGGGCCGGATGTCCGGCATGGATGTCGACCAGATTGAACGCGAAGCCGAAGCGGCCCGCAAGGCCCGCGGCGAGGTAGAGGTGGAACGGCCGGCCGGACTGCAATGCTGAATTCCGCCCGCGATGCACAATATATGGCCGCGGCGCTGGCTCTATCGGAACGCGGCCGGGGCCGGACCGGTGCCAATCCCAATGTCGGCTGCGTCATCGTCAAGCAAGGCGTCATCGTCGGCCGCGGCTGGACCCAGCCGGGCGGCCGTCCGCATGCCGAGGAAATGGCGCTGGCGCAGGCTGGCGCGTCTGCCAAGGGCGCCGACATTTACGTGACCATGGAGCCTTGTGCCCATGAAAGCAGCCGGGGCCCGACCTGCAGCAATTCGATCATTGATGCCAAACCGAAAAGAGTGATTGTCGCGACTCTGGATGCTGACGAACGCACCAGGCGCAGAGGCATTGACCGGCTCGGCGATGCCGGCATTCCGGTCTCGGTCGGGATCCGCGAACTGGAGGCGCGCCGCGCGATGGCCGGTTTCCTGTGCCGCGTCGAAAACGGACGACCCTTTGTCACGCTCAAGCTGGCGATGTCTCTGGATGGCTGCATTGCCATGGCCGACGGGTCTAGCCAGTGGATCACCGGCGAAGGCGCACGGGCGCATGCCCATCTGGAACGCGCGCGCAGCGATGCGATACTGGTCGGAGCCGGCACGGCCAGGATGGACCGGCCAGGGCTCGATGTGCGGCTCGATGGGTTGACCGACCGGTCGCCGCAACCGGTGGTGCTGGGCACCGACAAGGACATGCCGGACCATTGGCTGCAGATTGACGAGCCCGCCGCGATTGCCGGTCTGGCCGATGTCAACTGGCTGCTGGTGGAAGGCGGTGCCAAAACCGCGACCTCTTTTCTGGCAGCCGATCTGGTTGACCGGCTTTTGCTCTATCGCGCGCCGATCATCATCGGCGGCGGCCTGCCCGCCATTGCCGATATCGGGCTGGAAAAGCTTGGTGAGGCGCATGGCCAGTGGCGGCGCACCGATCAGCGCCAACTGGGGCAGGATATGCTTGAGATATATGACCGCGCAGCCTAGGTTCCGCTTCGTTCATAGCAAATAGGCCCAGCAAATAGGATCGCCCATGTTCACAGGCATTGTTTCAGATATCGGCACGATAGAGTCGCTCGATCAGCGCGGCGACCTGCGCGTCAAAATCAAATGCGGCTATGATATGGGCAGCGTTGATCTGGGCGCGTCGATTGCCTGTTCGGGCGTCTGCTTGACCGTGGTCGACAAGGGCGATGACTGGTTTGCGGTTGATGTATCGGGCGAGACTCTTTCATGCACCGCCGAGGGGCAGTTTACCGCCGGCCGGCGGATCAATCTGGAGCGCGCCCTGAAAGTCGGCGATGAACTGGGCGGGCATATTGTCACCGGTCATGTCGACGGCGTTGGCGAAGTGGTTTCCAGCATCACTACCGGTGGTTCCTGGGCGGTCGTCATCCGGGTTTCGAGAGAATTGGCACCTTTTATCGCGGCCAAGGGATCGATCACCGTCGACGGCGTGTCGTTGACCGTCAACGGAGTGTCCGACGAAGACGCGGTGACTCATTTCACTCTCAATATCATTCCCCATACCGCACAGGTGACCACGCTCGGGGAATTGCAATCGGGCCGGGCCGTCAATCTCGAAATTGACATTTTGGCGCGTTATCTGGCGCGGATGGAGCAGGCCCGGTCGCTGGTCTGAGCCGTATCATGATGAACCGGCCGCAGCGGGATGAAGGGCTGCTCGCTATGATGCCGCACTGGATTGCCGCATCGCTTGGGTTTCGTGCAAGGGTAGCAATGCCGTTAGCCCTGAGCTTGTCGAACCACGCCTCTCGTCGATAGGCGCCCTTCGACAAGCTCTGGGCTAACGGAAAAAACGCGGATTGATGGGGTCGCCCTCAGTGAGCTACCAGGCCAGCGGACCGGTATCCGCTCGATCAGCGGCTCAGAATGGCAACCACTGCTGCTTCTTGCTGAATTTCATATAGCCGACATTGGCGCCGAGCCGCAGGCCCGCTCCCAGCCTTACCGGGATCAGCACCTTGTCGCCGCTGCGCAAATAGCTGACCTGGAAGCCACCGATGAAATAGGCCGCGCCTTCGCCAGCCGGGAAACGCTGAAACAGCTCTTCGCTGTCATAGAGATTATAGACCAGCACGAAAGTGTTGGCCGCATTGCCGCCAAAATCAAAGCCGATTGACGGCCCTGTCCAGTAGACCGTGCGTTCGCCTTCGATCTTGTGGTAGAGCGTGCCTGAACCGTAGCGCAGACCGACAATGAAGGCCCCGCTGGCTTCGCGTCCGGCGATATAGGCATTGGGCCGGCCCTGTTTCTTGAGAATATCCTCGATAACTTCAGCCAGGCCTTTTGCGCCCTTGCCGAATACGCCTTCTGCGGCGCCGATCAGATCATCGTCCTGAAAAGTATTGCTGTCATCGACCGGCACGCCGTTCGCGCCGCCGCCGGGCTGGGCTGCGTTCGTGGCTGAGCCGGAAGGCGTGATGATATCCGCGTTGATATCGCTGTCGACCGCCGTGTCCTCGACCGTCGTCGAACTCGCGGTGCCGGAATCGAAATTCCGGTCATAGTCGGGCGCAGCCAGGTCGGCATCGATCACATCATTGGGATCGACATTTTCAACCTGGGCAAATGCGGGAGTCAAGGCTGGAGCGGCGGCAAGAGCCAGAACCGCAAATGTCCCCAAAAATTTCTTTATGTATAACGGTAACATGGGCTAACTCCTTACCATTACCAACCAACCTCGGCTCTCGGCCGTTGGACATGACCACGCAATGAACGGACGACGAACTGAGTCGATTCTGCGGCGGTCCGAGTCCGTTGATCAAAAGCCAGCGTTTTCCGTCATTTTCGGCGCGTTTCCATGCGAGCCACTTTACCCGTTGCAGCCAGCGCTATCCATGGTTATAGCGCCTGCTCTAGCCAAGCTGCGTGGACACGTGGGTGAGCGGCTGAAACCACCTCCCTGCTAAGGAGGCAAGGGCCTCACGGTCCTTCGAGGGTTCGAATCCCTCCGTGTCCTCCACCCCTCTATATCTCAACATTCCTGATAGTCGCTAAACCCAAGGTAACACTAAGGGCTGGGCATAGTTCCCTGTAACTGCATGGCCCTTGCTGTAACTGACTATCCCCGCTATAAGTTGGTAAATAGTGTGGGAAAGCGAGAAATGGGAAAATTGACAGCAACCGCCGTAAAGGCCGCAAAGCAAGCTGGACGCTACGGCGATGGCGATGGTCTTTATCTGGTCGTGAACAAATCGGGCGCGCGTTCATGGGTGGTGAGATGCCAAAAAGACGGGCGGCGGCGTGATATTGGGCTGGGTAGCGCAAAAAAGGTTCCCTTGGCATTGGCACGCGAAAGAGCAATCCAGACCCGTTGCCAGATGGAAGCGGGAATCGATCCCGTCATTCAAAAGCGAAAAGCTGCTGGCATTCCCTTGTTTCGGGAAGCAGCGGCGCTGGTCTATGCCGAGCAGCGCAAGTCATGGCGCAACAGCAAACATAAGAATCAATGGATGCAATCACTGGAGGCTTATGCTTTCCCGTTCATTGGTGACAGGCCGGTAAGCGATATAGACGGTCCAGCCGTGCGCGGCATATTGGCGGCAATCTGGCTCACCAAGAATGAAACCGCATCGCGGGTCCGCCAACGAATCAACACGATATTGGATTGGGCAGTCGCCAAGGGCTATCGGGACGCGCCATTGGCAATGTCGATAATCAACAAATCTCTGCCCAAGCTACCCAAGGGGAGCAAGAAGCATCACAAGGCCCTGCCCTTTGTCGATGTTCCCGAATTTATGACAGCCTTAAGGGAAAAGCACAGCATCGGTGCATTGGCATTGCAGGGCGCGATATTGAACGCGACACGCTCCAGTGAAATCCGGCTGGCAACATGGGATGAAATCGATTTCGACAAGGCGATCTGGACTATCCCAGCCGAGCGGATGGGCAAACGGGGCGTGGAGCATGTCATTCCGCTCTCAGGGGCCGCTATGGGCGTATTTGAAGCGGCCAAGGCGCATCGCAGGGGCGGAAGCAATTTGGTCTTCCAAGGCATGAAAAAGGGCAAGCCGCTATCCGATATGACGCTAACCAAGGTTTTGCGCGATATGGATGTGGATGCCACGGTCCACGGCTTCCGCTCCAGCTTCAAAGACTGGGCATCGGAAACGACAAGCTTTGCCAATGAAGTGTCCGAAGCGGCGCTGCATCATGCCATCACGAACAAATCGGAGGCGGCTTACCGGCGCGGCAATCTGCTGGAGAAGCGAAGGGATTTGATGGAGGCTTGGGCGGATTATTGCCTCCGGTCGAGCGCAAGCGTTGTGAGGATAGCATCATGAAATTTGTGAAAGTGTCCGATACTATCGACATTCTAAGCGATTTTGCACCAAGGAACTGGTGCAAATGGGCGCTATTGGGAATGTTGAATCATTGCCAAATAAAGCTTTATTCGTTCCGAGGGCAGGCAAAGTTTTCTGTTTCCGCTTCTCAACTTCAAAGTGGTGCCAAATATGTCCTAAATATTGGCGAAAGAGGGCATCGAGATCGAAAAGGTATGGCAATTCCGGCCGATATCGAGCGCGATTACGACATAAAATTAAGCGGCTGGGAAAAAAGGGATTGGGACGATGAATTTGTTGTCCATAAACTTGAATGGGGGGAAACAGAAACTCCTATGGCCTTGGCTAGCGGTCATTCAATGTGGGGGGAGTTTGATTGGAATGCAAATACCCTTAAATTAGAACACTATACTCCTGACCCGGATTCAACTTGGATGTTTGAATATGATGATATTGTTGGCGATTCAATTGATCCTCGCCTTATTCACAATATCGACATTCGAGAGATTTGTTTTGATCTTTTGGAAGTTGAACAATTGGCACCTCAGGCCAACTTTGATAAGGCAGCGACTTCACGCAATGACCCAGTCTTGGTAAACCATCCCCGTGTGGGGAGACCTCCAAAATGGGATTGGGCCGGTTCAATTGGTGCGGTTGTAGCCTTAGCTAATACACCCGATGGAATCCCTATGGAGAAAGGGGGGCAAGCTGCGATAGAGAGAACCATGGCAGAATGGTTCGTGCAGGAAACCGGGTCACAGCCAGCTACAAGCCAAATCAGGCATCACGCCCAGACAATCGCCAAGATGATAGGACTAAAATAGTTTCAGACCATTTTAGGCCGACTATAGATCGATTGCATGGCAATAAAACGCTCCGGCAAACGCTGGTGCGTCATTGGACAACCATGGCGCTTTTACGAACGCCTGAAAGGACATCCAATGGCACAACTTTTAACAATCAAAGACTTTATGGACCGGTATTCGGTTAGCCGGACGCAGGTCTATCGGCTGGTGAATCGGCAGGAACTCAGAATTATAAAACTGGGCAGTGCCAGCCGGATTCGGCGCGAAGATGCCGAAGCATGGGCTGCTAGTCTCCCCGAATATAAAGGAGCGGCAGCATGAAACCCGAAAAGAAAAATGCCTGCGTCCGGGTAGTGACCGGAACGCAGGCGGGTAAGATGGCCTTGGAAAGCAATCTCGACGCTCCCTTTAGCACAATTTCCCCAAATGCAAACTACGCTTTCATGTGGATGCAAGGGGAGCATCACGTCCGGCCGGAACTGGCCTCTGTCATTATCGCGAATGCCGGGATCGGGGGTGCGCTATGAGTTGTGCGCTCACTGTAACAGCTATCGGGCCGCTTGGCAGTTTCACCGTGCGGGGCCAGACCGCGAAGGCGCTGCTTTGGTTGTCGGATGCCGGAAAGAAGGGTGTGACAGCTCAGGAGGTATCATCCTGGGCCTATCGCTTTTCGGCTTACTGCTGGGATCTCCGACACAAGCACGGGCTGACCATTGTCACCCATAAAGAGCCGCATGAGGGCGGCTGGCACGGAAGGCATGAGCTGACCAGTCCAGTGACCATCGTTCAGGTGAAACAGCCCAAGAAGGCAGCCTAGCGGCTTATAAGGGGCGGGACGGTTGGCAACGACCGTCCCGGCAATCCTATGGGATATAAAAAGACCAAATTAACCGCGAAGGGCCGGTCGGTGAATGAACAGTTTGTCAAATTGCCCTTCTGGATGCTCGCCTGTCCTGCCTATCGCTTTCTCAAGCCGGGACCGCGCGCTTTGCTGGTAGAATTTCATCGCCGGTTTAACGGGCACAATAATGGCCGGATTATATTCAGTCAGCGAGAAATGTCGGACGCTATCAATGTCAGCGACCGGCAAACCATCGCCAAATATGTGCGGGAACTGGAAGCGGCTGGTTTCATCGAAGCCATTCGCCGGGGTGGTTTTAATCTCAAGACGCCAACAGACAGCCGTGCAACCGAATGGGCGCTGTCCCTGTTTGCGATTGGCGACAAGCCAGCCGAAAAATCATTCATGCGATGGCAGCCCAAAAAAATTCACGGGACGGAAAAACCTACAAGCAGGGACGGAAATTCCAGCCGTGAGGCCAAAAAGACTGTCCCCAGTCATTCCGATGGGCAGGAAATTCCAGCCGTGAATGGCTTTTGCGGACCAATTCGAGGGCGGAATATCCGTCCACTTATACATCTATAACCATAGGTAGGGAGTTAAACCGATGACCAAAGCAAAACAGAAAGACGATGGAACGACACTCAAGATCATCGGAGAAAAGGGTAAAACTGAAAGTCGGCAATTAGCGGAAGTCGCAATGCGACCGATGATCCGCAACGGGTTTATTGTCGGCAATCTCGGGGGAAAGCATTTTGGCGGCGAGCAGCCCGATGTGACAGATACGGTAGAGATCATGGCTGAGGCGTGCAAGAAGGTCCGTGCAGGCGATCTAAGCGACCAGAGAGACATTCTAACGTCTCAGGCAATGGCGCTCGATGCTGTGTTCACATTGATGGTAACGCGCTCCGAAAACAATATGAAAGACTATTTTGGGGCTGCTGAACGCTTCATGCGGCTGGCGATGAAAGCTCAGGCGCAATGCCGGACGACCATTGAAGCACTGGACCGCTTGGCAAGGGGCGGGGAACAGGTCATAAAGCATGTCCATGTTGATAATCGTGGCGGACAGGCTGTGATTGCCGATAGCGTTCAGACAGGGGGGCAAAATGCAAAAATCGAAGAACAACCCCAAGCAATTGCATCACCGGGCATCCCCGATCCCCAGCCGGTGCGGAGCGAAGACACGGAGCGGGAAGCCTTGCCAGTCGCCGGGCATGGCTAATGGTCGATGCAGGATGCACGGCGGCGCTTCTACCGGCGCGCCAAAAGGCAATCGTAATGCTTGGAAGCATGGGGCGTATTCGGCGGAAACTTTGGTTGCTGTGAGATTGATGAAGGCGATGGCGCGATTTGTTGATTAGCAGAAACTTGCCACTTTGCTCCTGAGACGGCAAAGTCATGGGCAAGAGATGGCGCGGTCATAGAATTTGGGGTGAAGTAAAATGAACTTTTTTCTGTTGGCAATGCTTCTGCAAAGTTCAGATCCGGCGTATGATATGATTTTCAAAAACTGGGCAGGACGCCAATCCCCGCCACAACAACAACAACAAAACTTGCCGGAATTGCTCGGTCCGGGACCCCATACACTCGTAATAGCGGATGGCGAAAGCATGACAAAAATGGAATATCGGACTGGTGCGGCATGCAAAAAGGCTAGGGACAGCGTTCGTAGCCAAACCGCGCCGCGACAAACTTCAAAAGGGGTTTATTTCATCTCGGGAACAAAAGCGTTTTGCGTTCCAAGATAAATGATATCTGTGATCCTACTTTCGATTGTTCCCGCTGGAGAATCCTTTCAATGCACCCCTGTTCGAGTTTGGGATGGAGACGGACCTATTTGGTGCGCTGAAGGGCCGAGAGTCCGACTGTCTGGTATCGCTGCACGGGAAATGGATGGAACTTGCAATAGCAACCAGCCCTGCCCGGACGCATCTGCTGAGGCGGCACGAGATGAACTTGTGGCATTGGTGGGGCGACCGATTGGAAAATCCGAGCACGGCCATGTCTTGGTCAACGGCCCAGCATTGCGTTGTACCTCGGTAGGGTCAGCTGGCGGCAAACGAACGGCGGCTTGGTGCGTATCTCCTACGGTCGGTGATTTGTCTTGTGCGATGGTAAAATCCGGCACTGTTCTGAAATGGAGTAAATATTGGGGCAATCATCGCTGTTGATTGAGATATGCCGATGGCGGTTTACGCTGCTGCGTTTAGGTTAAGTCACCACTGATATGGACAGCACTTGGACCGTAATAGGGACGGAATTTATTGTGCATAAAGATGAAATAAAATAATTTTGGTAATGTTATTTTTAGCTGCCGAAATTGAAAAATAAGAGAGATATTGAAAAAACAACGATATACTTATAGGGTTTCACAGAAACAAGGGGGAACCAAATGTTACGATTGATCATTTTGGCTGCTAGCGGACTCTCGCTATCGGCTTGTGCGGCCAACGTGCCGCAGCCCGTTACCAATTCGCAAAACCCACTGACAACTGGCAACGTGACACTTAATTTGCAGAAGGGCGTGACTACACAAGCGGATGTTCTGACAGTTTTTGGAGCACCAAATATCGCTACTGTGGACGCATCCGGGCAAGACGTTTGGTCATACCAACGACACGCTACCGTTAGCCAAGCTAATGCCGGCTCAAATTATTGGACGGTGATTTTGGGTGGTGGCTCGGGTTCATCTTCAAGTCTTGAAAGTACTCAACGAACGATGACGCTAATCATAAAATTTGACCAGAACGACGTCGTTTCTGACTTTCGTTCGCGGTCTAGCGAATTTTAATCGAGAGGGGGCGACTTATGAATAAGATACTAATGGGCGCAGTACTTGGATCAACCGTTATGATATCTGCATGCGCGATAACGTCGAAGATCACCATGACGCCTATGCAAATTCAAGCCATGCAACAGCGCGAATACGAAACTGATAAAGCTTCTCTTTTCGCCAGCGCTGTCTCAGTCTTTCAGGACTTGGGATATCAAGTGCAGGGGGCAGACTTAGAAACTGGGTTTATAAATGCTCGGAGCAACTCAGAAAATTCAACTAATTTTTTCGAAGCTTGGGGCGGTGGCGTATCTTCTAAGCAGACGCAAGCCACCGCATTTGTTGAGCAGTTTACGCCTGCACGAGCGCGTATTCGACTAAACTTCGTTGAAGCGAAAAGTAGCTCGTCTTTTTACGGCTCTGGTCAATCAACTTCCGATTCATTGCTCAATCCCGAGATTTATCGAAACGCTTTCGAACGAATTGATGAAGCATTGTTCGTAAGAGGTGCGGCTGCTCAGCCAGCCGCTGTTCATAGCGCACCCGCTGGCGAAAGCTTAGTTGAGCCGCCAGAGGGTTAGTATTAACGCGCAAGTGTCCCTTCCGTTCAGTGCAGGAAAAATTGCGGGTCATGGCGTTGGAAGCTTTGGAGCAGGGAATTGTGCAGGCTCGCATTCACCCGGTGGAAAAGACCAAAGGCAATCGCGACCTGTCTCGCCTATCTCTATTCGCTCCAGCCGTGTGACAGATGGCCGTTTTACGAGTTTTGGAAGTGGCTCGACAATCCGGAAAAGATAATGCGCTCTGCGAACCTGAGCCGATGCCTAAACGGGATTTGCGAACAGCTTATGATTGACCGGCAGACGAAACGAAAAAGAGAGCCGAAACGATAGTGACGGCGCGCCAAGGTGGTAAAAAGTGTGGGATTAAATTTATTGAACTTGATTATTTATCAATATTTCAAAGGCTTATTTCCTTACTTATACGGACTCCGTGTCCTCCACCCAGTCTAAGTGCTTCTAATATAACGATAAAATCTAAATAAATTAGCCCCAAATTGCGCCATTTCGCAGCTGAAACTTGTCTTAAAGCCTGATTCAAAAGTTTCTCAATGAGTTGAGTGCCTTGCGATTCTGCGGGTGAGCATTCGAATGCTGGCGATGGTGGCCCATGCGGTAGAGCTTTCGACGGATCTCTCCCAGTCTTTGGCGAGGCGGCGGCATCGGCCCAGCCATGCGAAGGTGCGTTCGACCACCCAGCGTCGTGGCAAAAGCTCGAAGCCCCTTGCGGTATCGGAGCGTTTTATGATCTCCAGGGTCCAGCTTCCATGGCCCTGTAGCGCAGTCTTGAGTTTGTTCCCGGCATAGCCGCCATCGGCGAAGACATGGCGCAGCCAGGGGAACCGAAACCGGATAGCCTTAAGGTCATCAACTGCGCCGTCGCGGTCCTGAATGTCGGCGGCATGAACCAAGATGAACACTAGGAAGCCTCAGGTGTCGGTTATGATATGTCGCTTGCGGCCCTTTACCTTCTTGCCCGCGTCATAGCCCGGATCCCAGCAATGAAAAGATAAACAGCCGAAGCTACTTTCCCGCACTGAAAATGCAAATACATAACTCGGCGCATTTAACCAGCCCCTTCATGGAAGGCGTCAGAATCGGCTTTCTATGATCCGGACTATACGGCGCGCCTGCATCGACGGGCTAAATTCTAAAGAACACTTTAATCGATTCTGAGCCCACTTTACTGAGTCGGTATTTTCAATAAGGGAACGCATTTTTTCAGCTAGAGCCAATGATGAGCCGGATTGGTACGTCCAACCGTTTTCGTTCTGTTGAATGATCGCAGTCGCCCCCATTCCAGTACTCACAATGCCGGGCAAGCCGAGCTGCATAACGTCGTTTACCCGAATTCCCCACGGTTCGTTTACGCCAGTTGCCACAAATACATCCGCGGTAGAATAAAGAAGGATCAACTCATCGATATCAATGAACCCTAGAAATTTGATAGGAAGGTCGTTTTGCTTTGACCTCTTTCTCATTTTGTCGGTTTGGAGCCCCTCGCCAGTGATCGTGCATTTAAACTGCCCCCCCATACCCCAGCGTACTAAGTGTTCCACCGCTTCTACGAGCGTCATAGGGGATTTGTGCTGACAATGCGTACCGCTCAACAGAAAATGCATTGTGCCGTTAGCAGCAACGTCGTTACGATCAGGTAACAGCAGGTCTTGACGAGCTTGGGTGAGAGGTGGCGGGAAATAACCAAAGTCTTCGATTTTGGAGAGCGGCCAACCTATCTGCCGAAACCGGGAAACGGAATGACCGGAGTAGTTGAGGATAAAACGGCTATTTTCAATCGCATTGTGGACTTTGGCACGCAAAATGGTGCGAATGTAAATTTCCTTAGCGATCCGACGGACAACCGTTTGTTCCATATTTTGCGGCGCTTCGGAAGCAATAAAATATTCTATGCCGCTACTGATGGCCTCCTCAATCAACGCCTCGAAAAGTGGATTACCATGATAAGCGCAAAACATGTGTACCCAGTCGCCTCGACTGGCAAGAAACCTCAGCGCCTCACCCCGAGATGGTGCTATAGAGATGAAGCGAGTTGAATCAAATTCGTCTGAACGAAAACCGGCACGAGCCCTCAATTCTGGGTCTGGGGAACCGCACATTACGATTTCGACATTAGCCGGATGTTCGTTAGCGAGTTCGAGATAAGTCGCCACGGTCGATCGGCAAAAGCTATGTGCCCAAATGACTATCCGGGGAATTTTTGAATGTCGCACTAGTCAACCTCACTAGAAACAAATTTGAGCTTGCCGAAAACCTGATTGGTCGCATT
>Ga0209702_10004456_pt1 | contig 20272 bp, 8 predicted proteins | sample FRY01_FD_187210 | JGI IMG/M metagenome (GOLD analysis project Ga0209702, IMG submission 187210) | Freshwater microbial communities from Lake Fryxell liftoff mats and glacier meltwater in Antarctica - FRY-01 (SPAdes) (version 2) | ecosystem: Environmental > Aquatic > Freshwater > Ice > Glacier... | reverse complement strand
TTCAACAGAATGTTTGATGTAAAAGATATTTAAAAAATGGCTACATTTCATAATAAATTAGTATTAAACAAATACTTGCTTTCGCAGTTTGGAGTTTTAGGTTTTGAGGCATTAGCTCAAGACTTAAAAAGTTCGCACCTAGAAGGATATAACGAAGAAGGCAATACTAAATATTTGAACAGTTTAGTCAATCGCTTGTTTGATAGCGAAAAACTAACACGAGAAATGCTGCAAGAATATGATGAAAATATTGTACGTTTTACACACGAGATTTCAAAAAATAGAACTGAAGTAATCAAATGGAAGTATTTTCAATACTTGTCTTTGTTGTTCGTTGAAATATATTTAGATAAATATTTCAGCAATAGGGTAAAACTTTTGGCAGAACTCAATCAGTTTGTAGAAAAATTCAACGACCCTTTTGATGTAGATTTCAAAGTACTTAACCCAACAAAAATAGTAGTTGAACCGTTTACCGTCAAAGACTTAAACAAAATTGCATTTTGGAACGCAACTGGTTCAGGCAAAACGCTTTTGATGCACATAAACATTAAGCAATATTTATACTTTGCCAAAAAATACCATTACAAAGACAATAACAAGGTTATCTTAATTACTCCAAATGAGGGTTTATCAAATCAACATTTAGAGGAGTTTCAATTATCTGAAATCAATGCCGCTATATTTTCAAAATCGTCAGGTTCTATGTTTGCCAACGAGTTAGTTGAAATCATAGAAATAACAAAATTATCAGACACAAGCGGCGATAAAACAATTGCTGTAGATAGCTTTGAAACTAATAATTTAGTACTTATTGACGAAGGACATCGTGGAACTGGTGGCGAAAAATGGAAAGTGTGGCGCGATACATTAAGCGAAAATGGTTTTGCTTTTGAGTATTCGGCAACTTTCGGTCAAGCCATTAATGCAGCTTCTGGAAAAAACAAAAAAGATTTAGAACAGGAATACGTAAAATCCATCATTTTCGATTATTCATACAAGTATTTTTATAATGATGGTTATGGTAAAGATTATAAAATCTTAAATCTAAACGATGATGAAAATGCCAGTTTTGTTAGAAAATATTTAACGGCAAATTTAATATCATTTTACCAACAACACTTAATTTTCGATAATAAAGAAAACCTAGCCAAAACATTTTTAATAGAAAAACCTTTATGGATTTTTGTAGGTGGTAAAGTAAATGCAGTTCGAAAAGAAAATGGTGTTGACACTTCTGATGTATTAGAAATTATTTATTTCCTAACAAAATTCATCAGAGAGCCAGAAACAGCCATCAATGATATCAAGCAAGTTTTGTTTGATGACGCAGGTTTGATTGACGATAAAGGAAATTCGATATTCTACAACAGTTTTACCTATTTAGTAGAAACACAATACACTCCAGAACAGATTTATAAAGACATTATAAAACGAGTATTCAATTCTGATGTTTTGGGTGCAAATTTATATTTAGACAATCTAAAAGGCGCAAATGGTGAATTAGGTTTGCGTATTGGTGATGCCGACTATTTTGGCGTAGTTAACGTCGGTGATGAAGCTAAATTGCATAGTCTAGCAATGGAAAACAAAGTATTGGGAACTGATAAAGATTTCTCTACTTCATTATTCCATAACATTAACGAAAAAGATTCTAAAATCAACTTATTAATCGGTTCCAAGAAATTCACAGAAGGATGGTCAAGTTGGCGCGTAAGCTCCATGGGTTTAATGAATATTGGAAAAAGTGAAGGTTCGCAAATCATTCAATTGTTTGGTCGTGGAGTACGTTTAAAAGGATATAACTTTAGTTTAAAACGCAGTAATGGTTTAGATCAATACCAAAAACCAAATAATCTAAAAGAGTTAAGAAAATACCTTGCACCATTAGAAACACTAAATATTTTCGGTGTAAAAGCTGATTACATGGAAAAATTCAAAGAGTTCTTGGAACAAGAAGGACTACCATCCAACGATTCAAAATGGCATACTATAAAAATACCAACTACAATAAATAAAGAACTTTTAGAAAACAACTTGAAAATGGTTCAAGTTAAAGAAAAAGAAGATTTTAAGAAGAAAGTAAAACTAGAATTAGAATTAGATAAAACAATATATAGTAACTTTAGAATTGAATTGGATTGGTATCCAAAAATTCAAGTGTTAGACAATCAAAGAAGCACCGTTATATCTTCTAAAAATCAAGGATATTTAACAGAGTTTAACTTGGCATTTATCGATTGGAAGAATATATTCTTAGAAATTGAGAAATACAAATTCGATAAAAATTGGTTCAATCTTTCCATTTCCGTAGAGGCTTTAAAGACGATAATCAATTCAAAAGATTGGTACACATTATTCATTCCAAAATCAGAATTAGATATGAATAGTTTTTCTCAAGTCAATACTTGGGAAAATTTAGCCATTTCATTATTAAAAAAATACATTGAAAAATTCTATAATTTCCATAAAAATAAATTTAGTTCTGAACATATTGAAACACGTATTCTAAATCAGAACGAAGACAATTACATTTATGAATATGAAGTGAAATTTAATGTCGAAGGATCTACACAAACAATTCAGGAACGTGTAAATCAATTATTAGAATCTATCAAATTAAATACATTCCAAGGTGAAGTAACTTTGGGTCCCAATTTTATAGCGTTCGATAACGAAAAACATCTATATAAGCCGTTATTATATTTAGAAGCTAATAAATATAAAGATACTTTGCAAATCTCACCAGTGCCTTTAGATGCGTCTGAAAAAGAGTTCATGGATGATTTTGTCAAGTATTATAAATCAAACAAAATTAGCTTTCAAGATAGAAAAGTCTTTTTATTAAGAAATCAAAGTAAAAAAGGTGTTGGTTTCTTTACCGATGCCAATAACTTCTATCCTGATTTCATTCTTTGGATTTTAATAGATGACAAACAATTTATTGCATTTGTAGATCCAAAAGGAATTCGACACTCAAACGGTCTTAACGATTCCAAAATTCAATTTCATAAACTAATAAAAGAACGTATTCAACCACAAGTAAACCATGATAATATTGTATTGAGTTCGTTCATTATTTCAAATACAAAATATTACGAACTGCCTTGGAAAGAGGATAGAGATATTAGCGAATTCCATCATAACAATGTCTTCTTCCAGCACGAGGATAAAGATACTTATATCGCAAAGGTTATAAGTAAAATGTTGGTTTAACTAATCTAATTCAATTTTAGATAAAAATTTACCAGATGCTTGCTTGATAGGAATTAAATATACTGTGTATTATCCTAAAGTCAAATTTGAATCTATGAATGATTAATTTAAACTCTTAATATTATTACCCAACTAGATAAAAGTAAGATAAGTGTAATTATATAAAATAATAAACAAATGGAAATACAATATAATGCAATATACGCAAAAAAGCATTTATCAATCAGAGTGCCTTGGCATGACAATGCTTGGAATGGAACTGTTTGTAGTAATCCAAAAAACAATGATGCTTGTCTAATACTAAAAAATTGCGCTGCAAACAGAAAGGATGATATAGAAATTAAACATGCAGGAAAAAAAATTTCCGAAATAAAAAATCCAGACGAATATCCACCTTGTATTTCGGAACGTGCAATGTTTATGTCAGATTTTGATTTTGTTAAAGACATTAAACATCCTTATGCTAATGGTTATAATGAGTATTACAAAAATTTAAAACCTACTGCAACGTCATTTTACAAATACAGTGCTCCCGCAATTCCTTTTTTATGGGGTATACCTGATAATGCAGTTGAATTTGCAAAACAATTCAATTTAAATTACAATATTGATCGAGAACCATTTTATAAATACAAAAATAATAACTTAAAGTTTACATTAAATTGGGTTCAAAACTATCACAATCAAAAAGCAATATTCGATTGCTTTTTTGAGCATATAAATCCAAAAGAATCATTAAGTTTTTTTTACGCTAAAGAAGTACCTTTTATTGAAGATAATAATCGTGTTCTTGTTGGGATTGGAGATATTGTCTCAATTATTCAATCTAAATCTTTTGATGGCTCTGTAGCTAATGAAATAGAATCGATGCCTTGGGAGCACATGGTAAAACATAGCATTAGACCAGATGACAAGAATGGTTTTTTGTTTCCATACCATGAAGCAATTGAATACCAAAAAAAACATCCAGATTTTGACCCAAAAAGTATTGCCGTAATTATCCCAAATGAGTTCCGACATGAGTTTTCTTATGCTACAGAGCATGTTTCGCATGATTTTGCTTTGTATGTAATAAGAGAATCTATAAAAAAAATAGAGCTTGCTAAAAAAATAGGAATTGGTAAAAATTGGGATGTTATTCTTGAATGGCTTAGTAAAAAATTAATTGTAGTAAAAGAATTAAGAGGTGATTATCCTGGTTTTGCAACTGCATTAAAAATTTTAGGAATTGAAAGAAGTCATTTTTTGGCCCAACATATTCTAAATACAATATCTAAAGAAGATTGTCCATGGGAGTATTTGACTAAAGTTCTAAAAAACCCTAAACTCTTACCTGAAGATTTAGCAGATAGTCTTGGAGAAGAAAATTTTGAAATATGGAAATCATATCAAACAAAACAAAAAGAACGCTTAGCACTTCTGCAGTTAATTAGTCGATTTAATTTAAGTGACAATCAAGCTGATTTTATCTTTAATAAAGAAAAAAGAGCAAAACTATATATGGAAAAAGAAGATGTAGAGTTATTACAAAACCCTTATCTGTTTTATGAAATATCTATTCACACTATTGATCCCATAAATTATTCTACAATTGATAGTGGCTTAATGCTAAATAATACCAAAGTATTGTTACCAAAAGAAACCAAGCAGTTTAAGAATTACAGTAAAGAAAGAGTTCGTGCTTTAACAGTAATGCAATTAGAAAAGCAAGCTAGTAATGGGCATACTCTATTTCCAGAGAGCGACTTAATACAAAATATTGTTGATTTGCCTATAGAACCTACATGTAATTTAAGTGCAGATTATTTTAATATTGCTACTTCTATATTTGACGGTGTAATTCAAACTCAATATACAGCAGACAACAAAAAGGCATATCAACTTATTCGATTTGAAGCTACTGCCAAATTAATAAATGATATAGTTACAAAAAGGATTAAAAGTACTAATCACGAGTTAAATGAAGATTGGGAACATTACTTAAAGAAAATTAAGTTTGAAGATACAGATGCCGATAATAAAGCAAAAATTGAGAAAATAAAAGCTTTAGAAGTGATGGCTAATTCAAGATTTTCAGTCTTGATAGGACAAGCAGGTTCAGGTAAAACAACCCTTCTTTCGGCTTTAGCAACTATACCTAAAATAAAACAAGGCAATGTGCTTTTTTTAGCACCTACTGGTAAGGCGAGAGTAAGAATGGAAGAACAAGCAAAAGGCTATGGTGTTACTGCTAAAACTATTGCAAGCTTTTTATTTAAATCAAAAAGATTTAAAGGTTCAACTCAAACGTATCAATTAAATGATGCCGTAAAGGAAATGGGGTTTAAAACAGTCATTATAGATGAATGTTCTATGCTAACAGAAGAAATGCTTGCTGCTACTTTACAACACCTTAAAAATGTAGAGCGATTGATCTTGGTTGGAGATTATAGACAATTACCACCTATTGGTGCCGGTAGACCATTCTTTGATATCATTAATTTTATTAAGCCTGAAAATGTAGATTCAATCTTTCCAAAAATAGGTAAATCTTACATAGAGTTAACAGCCTCAGCAAGACAAGTTGAGATTAAAGACATAGTTAGACTAGATAAAGAATTTGCGAATTTATTTGGAGGAAACATTTTAGAAAATAATGCAGATGAAGTATTACAAAAAGTAATTGAAGGAAAAAGTGATAATTTGAAAATTCTCAGTTGGAAGAATGAAAATGATTTTGAAGAATTACTGCATAAGGTATTGAAAGACGAATTAAATATTAAAGATGAAGCTTCGTTTAATTTTTCAATTGGAGCTAATGAAAGTAATTTTTTTAATTTTAATCTTGCAGGTCATAAATCAGTAAATAAAATTGAAGATTGGCAAATATTAAGCCCAGTAAGATCTAAAGTATTTGGTACAAATCAATTAAACAGAGGTTTGCATCAAAATTATAAAACTACTGCGCTTAGTTTTGCAAAAAACAAATATGCATATAACACACCTAAACCGTTTGGAACTCAAGAAGTCATCTACGGTGATAAAGTCATTAATATTTCTAATCATAAAAGATACAGTAAAAATTGGCCTGCAAAAGATAAAGAGGAATATATTGCCAATGGTGAAATAGGGATTGTTTTTGGTGGATTTAAGAAAAAAACAGACAAATATAAAGGTAAGCCATGGTTTTTAGAAGTTGAATTTTCTTCTCAAAAAGGAAATAATTTTCAATTTGAAAATAAAGATTTCAGCGAGGAAAAAGCCGAAATATTAGAATTGGCATATGCATTAACTATTCATAAAGCACAAGGAAGTCAATTCAAAACAGTAGTCCTAGCAATGCCAGATCCTTGTTCTCTATTGTCAAGAGAATTAATATATACTGCTCTTACAAGACAAGTTGATAAAGTAGTATTACTATATCAAGGAAATCCACAAATGTTGATGAACTATACTAGTGATTATTATTCAGCAAATTTGCAAAGAATAACTAACCTTTTCTATAAGCCAAATATTTCACTTATTAAGAATAAATTATTTGAAAAGAACCTAATTCATTGTGCTTCGGACGGAACATTTTTACGCTCCAAATCGGAAGTCATTATTTATGAAATGTTGTTGAAAAACAATCTGGAACCAATTTATGAATACGAGTTAAGAATTGACAATGAGGTAAAAAGACCTGATTTCTATATTTCAGACGATGATAGTGGAGAAGTTTACTATTGGGAACATCTAGGGATGTTACAAGATGAAAAATACGCAAAGAAGTGGGATGAAAAATTAGCTTGGTATAAATCTAAGGACATACTTCCTGTTGAAGAAGGTGGTGGTAGTAATGGTACTTTAATAATTACAAAAGACGATTATAAAGGCGGTTTTTCTGCTAAAGAAATAGCAGAAGTAATTGAAAATGTTTTTGATATCAAACAAAGTCCAAAACAAGTAACTCAAATCGAAGAATTATCAAAAGTAGTTTTTGAATTAAGAAATATTCTAGACGCACAGTTTACAATATTAAATGAGAAGTTTAACGATATTAAAAATTCATCTAAAGAAACAGATCAAAAACTAGTAAGTATATATGAATTATTAGATGAAGAGTCGTATTCTAATAATTTTCAAAATTATTATTCTAAGGTTGAATCAGATATTGACAATTATAATTTATTGAATGATAATTCTCAAAAGTTTCTAGCTTCTGCATATTTCCTTGAAGACAAATTTGATAAATCAAATGCGGATGATTATGCACCTTATATTTTACAGTTTTCTAGAGCAATAGAAAATGAACTATTAAACAAATTTTTTATATCATTTTATCCTACCTTAGAAATATTAATAGAAGAAAATAATAGATTCCTAGAAGAAGAAAATGATAACAACAATAGTAAAGTATTTGCAAAATCATTAAGTAAAAAGAGTGCGAAATTTACTTTAGGAACGATGGCTTATATTCTTGGCTATATCTATAATAATGAAGGCAATAGTTATAAATCATCTAAACTTTTACAAAAGTTTAGAGAACATGTTACATCAATTGTTAGTGATAATTATTTAAACAAAGAAAACATCTCAAATTTAGAGATTTTAAATAATAATTATAGAAATAAAGCGGCTCACGTCGAACAAATAAATGAAATAGAATCAAAGAATTTCAAGAAACATGCTACTATGATTTTAATAAAATTATTAAATTCAATAAAATGTTAAAATAAAATCCTAGACTCAATCAAGAGTAGAAACATTAATAAAACTTAAACTTTATAATAATTTGAAACAGCAAGACATTTGGAAGAAATACATTACTGCTCAAGTTAAAATTTTAGAGTATAAATCAAAACCAATTGGTATTGATACTTCTAAAGAAATTCAGTTTGATGGATTGAAATTAAATCTATCTGTTGACCAGGAGCTTTTTAAAAGACTTTTTAAAACCGAAATTGAAAGAATATTCAAGATCAATGATTTTGATTTTAATTTCGGATATATTTTGGCAAACATTGAGAATACTGTAAACATTACAAATGATGATTTTGTTAAACTAAAAGAACTTTCAGAAATTTGCTACATAGATTTCAACGAAAATCCAGTTATTGAAGGAGCTATAACTGGTAATGATAGTGAAATCAAAGAAAACTTGATAAAAGTTATTGGCGGGCTTCCCACTACCTATCAATTTAGAAATTCAGGTTTGATATTATTAACTATCGACGAATGGAAAAATTCAAATAAAATTAAGAACCTCAAATTTGAAAAAAAAGCTGGAGCTGTTTTTCAAATAAATCCATCTGTTTCGTATCTTATTTCAAAATTTTACCCAAATAATGAAATCTACCAACGTGGTAATAAAATAAGGGTGGTTGGTGAATTACACCAAAAAATAATTGATTTATTTTATAAATACTTCGGTTTGAAACAAAAAAACAATTGCTTATTGTTTAAGTTTAAAGATTCGGATTTGTTGAAACAACAAATTGTTGCTTTAGAAAGAAAAGGTATAACTTTTCCAAAGATAAAAGATGATTACCTCAAATTTTATTATGAAAACAAATATTATGAAGATAAAAATTCAGACATAGAGTCTGAAGTTTTTCATCTTAATCGTATGTTGAAAAAATATTTCCCTGATAATCCTTATGAATTTATTTACACAACTGATTACATATATGATATAAGATTACTTGATAAAGGTATTGATGCGCTTGAAATAAATGAAGATGCTTTTTGGAACAAATTGTTTTCAGAAATTCATGGAGATAATTTTCAAATTAGTGTTTCTTCAAGAACAATATCTTTTGATTTTGAAACAGAAGACGAATTAGTAGAAAAAGTAAATTTTATTAGGTCATTCTCTTATCTGGATTTTTATGACAGAGGTGAAAAACACAAATATAAGTTCAATATCAAATTTGAAACAGGATTACATGAATTGCAAAAAAAACTTAAAAAAAAATACCCTAATCTATTTACTAAAATTATTTCCAATGGTGAAAAAATAATTTTCAGACAATATTATATATCAGGTAATAAATCCGAGGAACAGTCAAGATTACAAAATTTCTTAGATGAATTTCTTGATAGTTCTGACCAATTCAATTATGTAATTAACGATACGTTTCAGGAAAAATATCTTTGTGAAGAGAACTTTGAATTAAAAGTTGAACAGGAAGAGGAAAAACTCACTAAACTTTTAAGAGAAGAGTTCTATTTTGGAAATCCAAAGGAAAAGTTCTATTTGGGGAAATTGCAAAAGGTTGATTATCCTGAACTCTATTTTGTGGTTGATGAAGAAAAAATTGAAGAAGTAAAAATTAATATTGAAACAGAAAAACTTAAACTAATTTTCCCTGATTTAAAAGGAGAGAAAGATAAAATAAAACGATTGGAAGATACACTTATAAAACTTGATTCTGAGCAAAAATTACCTAATGATAATGCTAAGGTATTTTTATTTGATTCGTCCAAAGCAAAAGCTATAGATAACATTGACTATTTATTAGACAAATCAAGTACTGAGTGGCAAGAATTTGAAAACAATCTATTTTCTAAAAATTTAAATGATTCACAAAAGCAAGCTATTTATAAATCACTGTATGCAGAAGAACTTGCTATAATTCAAGGCCCACCTGGAACTGGTAAATCAACTGCAATAGCCGAAATAATATGGCAACATATAAAAAAGAATCAACGTGAAAAAATTCTATTAACTTCAGAAACAAATCTTGCTGTTGATAATGCAATTGATAGGTTAAAAAATGAACAAAACAATATTGTTAAGCCTATTAGATTTGGTAAAACAGATAATTTAGAATCGGAAGGTTATTTCTATTCATTAGAAGCGATTGATATTTGGCAAAAAACAAAAGAAACACAAAGTAATACGGTTGCTCATTGGATTGATAATATTTCAAATAGAATAATTAGTCAAAATGAAGAAGCAATTGATAATGTTTTAGATAAATGGAAAAATCATTTAAAAAAACCAAATAACGACACAAAGAAGCTATTTGCTAACAAATACTTAGAATATGTAAATCTGATTGGAGCAACGGGTAGCTCAATTGGAAAACTAAATTCAGAAAATAAATGGACTTCTTTTTTTCGTTCATATTTAAATACTTTCGATAAAGAAAATTTTGAAAAGAATGATTTTAAAGCTTGTAATAAAACCAATATAAGTTTTGATACTATTATAATGGATGAGGCAAGTAAAGCTACTCCACCAGAACTTGCATTACCTGTAATTTATGGAAAAAAATCAATAATAGTAGGAGACCATAGACAATTACCTCCTATGATTGATGGAGAGGAAATCAAAGACTTACTTATTTCAATTGGTGAAAAACATTTAGCAAAAACATTATCAAATAAAGAGTTTGAAATTTCCCAATTTGAACGACTTTTTGAAAATATAGATGAAAGTCTAAAAGGAACATTCGACACACAGTACAGAATGCATCCAACAATAAACAATGTTATTTCACAATTTTACCAAGAAGATGGTGGTTTATTCTGCGGCCTGCCTCTTGAGGAAACTTATCACAATACTTTTGATAAATGGGATTCGAGATATCACGGATTGAAATTCAAAAACATCATTACGCCCGACACACACACAATTTGGATAAATGTCAATACACCTGAGATTAAAGATGGTACTTCTAGAGTAAACTTCGGCGAAGTTGAGGCTATTGATCATGTTTTAACGGCTATTAAAAATTGCGAAGGTAAAAGAGAATTTGATTCCTGGTTAAAAGAACAATCAATTGAAGAAAAACAAATCGGACTTATAAGTTTTTATGGTAAACAAATTAGTCACCTAGAAAAAATGCTGATCCAAAACCATAATGATTTATACAAAGGAAAAGGAAAAGAAAATGATAAAAAAAACCTAATTAGATTAAGTACAGTAGACAGATTTCAAGGTATGGAAAGAAATATTATAATTGTTTCTATGGTAAGAAGCAATATAATAGCTTCATTTCAAGGACAAGAACCTAGTGATATATACGGTGAATTAGGTTATCCTTTACAAGAAAGCTTAGGTTTTGCAGAATCACCAAACCGCTTAAATGTTGCATTATCAAGAGCAAGACGTTTGTTGATAATCGTTGGAAACAGCGAACATTTTTGTAGAAAACCAATTTACAACAATGTTTATAATACCATCCAAAATGACGGTAAAATAGTTAGAGCAGAAGAATTACAAAACACAATATATCAAAATGGATAGCACTAATACAACTTACGCATCATTTCCATTTGCTTGGACTGTAAAATCTACAACATGTCAGATTAATTACAGAAAAGCGTTTGACATAAATGATATAGATGAAGTGTTTTGTACTATCATCAAGGAAAAACAAAATAAAATTGAAGTATCAGAATTAGGAACACTTCTTGGATTCAATCTGCTGGATGAAGCTGAGATGGATATTTTGGACATTTATCTTAAAGGACTTATAGAATATGATTTAATTGAGGTAGATAAGGATTATATTCTATTAAAAGAGTTTGGTGAGGAAGCTTTGCTGTGTAAATTAAAATATAAATACTATTCAACAATAACCGAGGTTTTAGAAAACCAAACTGCGTCGGGAGAAAAAAATATTTTCTCGTTCAAAAATGTCTTTGACTTCAACAATAAAATTACACCAGGAATCAAAATTAATAAAACAACATTTGAAGATTCAGAATTACAACAAAAACTGCAATTCCAGTTGTTTGAAAACAATATTTACAACGGAGAAATTGTTGAACTAATTGAAAGTACTCCATACATCAGTTACAAAAATTATTCATTAGATTGTGAAATCACTAAACTTGGTAATTCATTTCAAATTTTTATTCACAAATCAGGAGTGTACAATCCTGAATTAGTTGAATTAATTGAACTTTCAGCGAATACGGCTTTAAAAAAGGAATTAATTCGTAAAGGTATGTATCTGCACATGCTTGATAATAATGCTTGGATTAGTGCACAAGACATAGATACATATATTGACTTATGGGATTGGAAAGAACTTGCTAAAAACCCTAAAGTTGATTGGAGCGATAAATCTATTTTTGAGCTATTCCGAGTAAATGGTAATGGAAGTATTTGGAATATTATTTCTGAAAAAGCATCGATAGAAAACATAAAACCTGTTATTAAAGACTATGAAGAATACTGGAACTGGATAATACTTACACAACGATTTGATAATAATTTCATACAAGAAAATATAGGAAACTTAAATTGGGATTTTGAAGAATTGTCATACAAAGATGTTAATCTAGTTACTACATTGCTATCTAACAAATCACTTGTAGACCGTTATTGGGATTGGAATTATTTGTCAAAAAAATTGCCTGATGACTTTATAGAAAAATACATTGACGATTTCACTTGGGATTATTTTGAAATCACTGAAGTAAAGAGCACTATTCTAAGAAATTTACTTTCAAGAGGGAACAAAAGCAATAAAGGATACGCTGATGTATTATTATCTAAATCGTGGAATTGGAAGTTCATATCTGATAAGTTTGATATAAAATTTCTCTACAATCAGATTTCATCATTAGCTATTAAAATTGATTGGAACACTGTTTTAAATCGCTTTTTTAATGATGAAGAGATAATAGAAATGTGCTTAAAAGATGAATCTTTTAAAAAACTATTAATAGAGGATTTACCCGATAATTACATTGTTTCTCATCAAAATTATATTTGGACAAAAAAGTTAATTGATTTTTTTAATGATCTAAATCTAATACAGTGGGAAACTACATCCTATATAAATGGTTTGGACACCAATGATAATGTTGAATGGAACAAAGATATATTTCCACAATATTATAAAAATATAACATCAGAACAAGGTTTTTTTAATGTCAGCAAACATATTACAGAATACTCATTTATTGAAAATTTTCCTGATTTTAACTGGAATTGGAAAGGTATTTCAAAAAATAAAAACCTTATTAACAATATTACTTTTATTGAAAATGCATTTCAAGGTAACTTTTCTTGTTCAGATAAACTTCAATGGAGTGAAGTCTTATTAAATTCTAATTTAGATATTATTTTTTGGAACAAGTATATTGAGGATTTTTATAATCTAACTGATAGCAAAAAGCAAATTGAATTTTGGGAAATACTAACACAAAAAGAAGATATTAAGTATCTTTTAGATAACTACCATTTGCCTTGGGATTGGAAATATATTACTGAACAATGCTCTACTGACGATATACTCGATAGTTTTGACGATGACAATTTATTGGAAAAATGGGATTGGAAAATTGCTACTAGAAAACTTAAAAAGGATAACATTCTTGATAACTTAGAGGATTTAACTAATTATCTTGATTGGGAATATCTGACCAAGGAAGTCTTTTCTATAACTAATGAACTCTCAATAGAAAAGGAGCTTCCAAGAATTGCTGCTTGTTTATCTATTTTAGAAACAAGTAAGAGAAAAGAAAGTTGGGAAACATTAACAGCTATTTACCCATTTGATGTTTTGTTCAATTATATTCAAGTAACTCGTAATTTAGATGTATTTGAATGGGATTGGGATTATATATCTATTCATAAACACTTTCCAACTGACATTAATACGCTAAATAGATATAATAAAAAAATTAACTGGTCACACTTGTCTGAAAACGAAGCAATAGATAAAAAATTTAATTCCGACAATTGGAATAGCAGTAAAGATTGGTTCAATAACTTGGACAACTACCTTCAAACATTTGAAAGCAAATGGGATTGGCAAGTTTTATCAAAAAATAGAAACATTAATTACAACAGAAATCTATTAAAAAAGTTCAGAAATAAAAATTGGAACTGGGAGTTTCTTTCGGAATTTGGTGGATTTCTAACAAAGCAGAAGAAAGATAGGGATAACTATTTAGAGCAAATTGTAAAACAATTTCCAAAAATAAGATTTGAATTTCTTTCAAATCGTAAAGACATAAAAATTGACAGCGAATTTATTCTTTCAACCAAAGATAAAGAATGGGATTGGGGAGTTTTATCCGAAAATGAAAGGATAAGTATTTCAAAAAAACTTTTATTAGAATTAAAAGACAAGAATTGGAATTGGAAAGCTATATCAAAACAAAAGAATATAGACTTTGACAATGAAATGCTTCTTCAACTTATAAATAAAGATTGGGATTGGTTATATTTATCAGACAATTCAAATCTTGAGTTTAATTTTGAATTTATTGAACATACAAAAACGAAACAATGGAACTGGAAAGCAGTTTCTCATCACAAAAGTTTTTCCCCAACTTTTGAAACACTAATGATAATTAAAGATTTTGATATAGATTGGTATTTCATTTCAATTCATAAAAATTTAAATCCAACAAAAAAAATACTTTCCAAATTTGAAAATAAATTGGATTGGCTTGGTATTACACGAAATAAACAAATCAATTTTAATGATATTGATTTGATTGAAAGATTCGTTGATAAATGGGATTGGACTTTTATTTGTGAATCGAGTAACCTTACATTAAATAGTAATATTTTATTAAAATTTAAAAAACATCTAAAATGGGATTTAATTTCTGCAAACACTAATGTTGATTTCACTAAAGAAATTATTCAAACATTTAAAACATTTTGGAACTGGTCTGTGCTCAAAAAAAATAAGCGTATTGAAGAATTGTTTGGGAATTATATAATAGAAGAAATTGATAAATCTTCAGTACTGTCATTTACAGATAAAATTGAGCAACAACGGTCTGAATGGAAAGGAAATATCTATCATTTCACGCATATTGATAACGCTATAGAAATAATTAAAAACAGAAAAATTCAAAGCAGAAATAAAGCAAACATTAAAGGGGATTCTGCTGGAAATGTAGTTCATCGAAGAGACGACGCTCATGATTACGCACGTTTTTATTTCAGACCTAATACACCAACACAATTTTACAATGAATTTTTAGGAAAAAACACATCAGATGGATATCATAGTAATCAAAATGGATGGATTTCATGGTATGAAAAAGCAAGAGGATTAGGATATCCTAAATGCCCAATTCCTATTTTCTTTAGATTTTCTTTAAAAGAAGTACTTTTCAATTGTGAAAAAAAATGTTGTATCAGTAATGGAAATATGCAAACTAGCTCAACCCTTTTTGGGAGTATTGACAAGATGACAGATAAATTTGGTTTTGAAGATTTATATTATACACCTGAACAATACGCTACAAAAGAGGATTATAATAGATACCGTAATTATGCACAACAAGAGTTTTTGATTAAGGATGAATTTATATTTAATGATATTGAAGATTTTGAAATTGTTTGTCCTTCTGAAGCTGATAAAAAATTACTGATAAATCTATTAGGTGATGAACATAAAGATATTCTAAACAAAATTGTCATAGGACAAAACTATTACAACTTTGAAAATCCACGTATCCGTATTGAAGAAGAGGAGTCTGAATTACATATTTCGACTACTTTTAATGGAAATGGATATTTTGTTTTAAACACACAAAATGATGCAAATAAATTAGAAATTCTTTCTGGTGATGTAAGCAAAATGGAAAACAATAAAATCATTTTTAAATCTTACGTTTCATTAGGACAACTAAATCAAAACTTTAACATCAGTTTTATAGATGAATCCAATCGAAATTGGTTTATTTATAGTACATAAAACCATTTTTATAAAAAATTATTAATTTATATAAAATTAGATTATGCCGGTAAAACACATTAAAGGAAATATATTTAATACAAAATGCCAAACTATCGTAAATACGGTAAATTGTGTTGGTGTTATGGGTAAAGGGATTGCTTTAGTGCATAAACTTCGTTATCCACTTATGTATGATGAATACAAAGAACATTGTAATAATAAATTGATAAAAACAGGCTCTTTATGGCTTTATACGAAACAAGAAAATGCACCTTGGATTTTGAATTTTCCGACCAAATTTCATTGGAAGTATCCTAGTAAAATAGAATGGATTGAGCAGGGCTTAAATAAATTTGTAGAAACCTATGAGAAAAAAGGAATTACTTCAATTGCTTTTCCTTTATTAGGAACTCATAACGGTGGTTTAGAAACTAACCAAGTTATTAAATTAATGGACAAATATTTAGGAAAGTGCAAGATAGAAATTGAAATATATGATTACGATCCTAATGCAAATGACGATTTATTTGGAACATTTAAGGAAAAATGGTTTTCTTTAGACGAAAAACAAATTAAAGAAAATACTGGAATACAGCCTCAATATGCTAGAAAAATAAATGCAATTATAAAATCAGGTGAAATAAATTCAATGATTACATTAGCAAAACATAAAGGAATAGGTGAAAAAACACTGGCGAAAGCTTTTAATTATTTATTAAATTCTAAAATTAATAAACAATCACAATTGAAATTCTAATATGGAAGGAAAAGAGCGTATTAATAATATTTGCATAAAAGTTCCTGCCTTGACAGAGTTATACAACGCTCGTGTAAGGCATTATATAATTAAGGCACATACCATTAATGTTTATAATCAGTTTGAAAAATATTTTTCAAAATACTTTTTATCAAGTAAGCTTGAAGAATTTAGGTTATTTCTTTTATTACATGATATTGGCAAATCTTTAGCGTACAAACAAGGTAATAAAGACAACCAGTATGACGCTACAATAAACGAACTACAAAAACACCAAGTAGAACTAGATATATCGGAAGAAGATTTAACACTTTTTATAGCTCTTCTTCATGCAGGTTCCATAGGAAAGTATATGGAAAATAAAGTATCATTGAATGAAATCTTTGATATTATTATAATACAAAGCAAGAAAACTAAATTAACCATAGAAGAATTTTTCTATTTTTTGTTAGTGTATTATCAATGTGATATTGCAAGCTATACAAGAGATGCTGGAGGTATTGCATATTTGGAACATTTATTTGAATATCACAATGGATTTAAAGTTTACTCAGAAAAATCTAAACTATTACTTTTTAGTAATTTGTATGCTCAGAAATATAACCTTCTATTTGATAAAATTCATTATAGTTCAGTTATATCTAGTCAACATAATATAAACATAAACACTATATCTACTCAAGACATTCATGTGAAAGTTATTGAAAAAATAGATCTTTCTAGATTTGAAAAGCCTAAAAAAGAAATTGTTAATGGAAAGAAAAATATTTATATTATTGATACTAATGTTTTTGTTGACCATCCAGATATAATTTCTAAAATTGACAGTAAATACAGCATAGTGCTTTCAGCTAAAGTAATTGACGAATTGGATTACTTAAAAATATCATTGACGGAAGTACAAAAGAAAAATGTTCAAAAAGCTTTAAGACAAATTAACGAGAGTATAGACAAACGTGGTATAAAAATGGATGTGGCTGATTTGTCTCTACTGCCTTATGACTTTAATAAAAGATCTCCTGATAATTTTATCCTTTCCGTAGCATTAAAATACCAGGGGGAGAATCCAATAATGCTAACATCTGATAATGGTTTGCAAATTAAAGCTAAAGGTTTGGGCATGACAACAATCACGCTAAAGGAATTTTTAAATCAAAGAAAACATTAAGCTTTCATGCTAATTTTAAGCTTTAAAATAAAAACGAAAAATTAATCATAATGGGTAATATAATAACAACAAAATGCAAATCTTGTGGTTTTACAAATAAATTTAGTTTTGGAGGCGGAAAATTTAGCTATCTAACTAATTGTCCAGTTCCAGCCATTAATAAAGAAACTTTAGAATTTGAAAATGTAAATTATTTTGAGTTTAAAAATACAGATAAGTATCTATTATATTCTGATGAAGTTTTAAAAGGGAATAATTATGATAATAATACAATTGATAATTTTGATATAAAATTAAATACGATTAATAATTATTGTCCTGCATGTAAGGAAAAAGCATTAGATTTTCGGATAACTATGTTTGTAGATTGAGTAATATCATTATCTCATTCAGATGCGCGAAGATTACTTCTATACTTTGAAAATATTAATTCATTTATCATACTTTTTTCAATGAAGGGATTTAATTATTAAAAAACAGCAATTACTTTTTATTAAAAAAATTCAATGCAGCTATTCGATAACAAATATACTTTCATAAAAGACCTTGGCAACGATGGTTTTGGCAAGGTATTTTTAGCGAAAGAAAAAGTATCAAATCGTTTTGTGGCAATTAAACAATTATTAAACACAAACAAATCAGAACAGCAAGATATAATCCACGAAATAGAAATAATTTCAAAGTTCGAAAATCCAAATATTGTTACGTATTACCATCATTTTTGGGAAGAGGAAGTTCTTTATTTAGTAATGGAGTATTGTTCAGGTGGTAGCTTAAGAGATAAATTAGCAACTAATTCAATTACTACTTCAGAAACAATTGAATGGATACAAACATTAGCATCGTGTTTAAGAATAATTCATAAAAAAGGAATAATTCATCACGACATCAAACCAGATAATATTGTTTTCTCTCAAACTGGCACAATTAAAATTGCTGATTTTGGTGTGGCAAACAAAAACATAGGTACAAGAGCATATATGAGCCCAGAAGCTTTTAGTTGGGATATTGATCGTACAAATGATCCAAGAATTGATATTTATGCTTTAGGAGTGACGCTAATGGAATTATTATCCAAGCAAAATCCATTTTTCGGTTTATCAAGAGAGGAAATAATTGAAAAGCATCAATCAGCGGATTTCCCAATACAGCAACTTCCAAATTGGCAACAAGAAATAATTTTAAAAGCTATAAATAAAACACCCGAACTGAGATTTCAGTTTATGATTGAATTAGAAGAAGCATTAAAAGCAAAGTCAGTTCCAATCATATTCAATAAAGACAATCTTAAAGCAGCCGAATTAATTGAATTAGCAAACAAAGCATTAAAAACAAACAAATGGCGTAACGCGTATAAATACCTAGAATTAGCCAATATAAAATATCCTGATAACGTCACAGTACTACAAGCATTAGGAAAGTATAATTTAAGAATACAAAAAATTGATACAGCTAAAAGTTTTTACGAAAAAGCCCTAAAACTTAATCCTAGATTAGATGTACAAAAAGACCTAGGTTGGATTAATTTAGAAAACAAAAAATACCCAATAGCTATAGGACTATTGTCAGACCATTTGCATAGAAATCCTGCCGACTATGAAGCATACAACTTATTAATTCGTTGCTATTACGAAACAGACCGATATGAACCTGCAATGGAATTAGCCAAAATGCTGATGAATGCAAGTTCAAAATTACCTTGTTTTGTCAATAATTTTTTTATATCAAGTGCTTTAAATAATAAAGGAAAATCAAAAATATCCGTTACTACAACTGATATAGAAAATAATCCTTTTTTAGAATATAATAATTGTGTACTAACAGAAAATGAACTAAGTCATAATTACAATAAAAAACCAACCTTAAAATCTAAATTACTATTTATGGATTTTCAGTTCAACACCATAAAAGAAAATAAAATTTCATATTTAGATAATGAGTTTGATGTTGATGATGCTTTAGCAGACAAAAAACCAATTATAAAATTTGGAAGAGAAGATTACGAAGTTAATGATCATTATGTTTCTGGAGGCACAGCTATAAGTAGAAGACATTGCGTGATAATAAACAGCAAAGACAACGTTTGGCTATATGACTTAGAAAGCACCGGAACCTATCTAAATGATGAACGAGTAGTTGGCAAGATTCCAATAATAGGATATAATAAATTAACCATCGGAAATACAGATTACAATATAACAACAGACAAAACAAAATTGTTATAATAGGTCTTAAAAAAATTATAAGCAATATTCAAAAGCAAAGTATAGAACATAAAAGTCATTACCTCATTCATCTGCACAAAATCCTCGTTTAGTCCAAGTATTCCTAAACCCACATTTTTGTTTGCTTCATTTCGCTAATTTCCTATATAGAAGCGACAGAATTTTTTTTCGTTCAGTTTAAGCTGGATGTTTTACATTTCAGTTGCCACTCCTTTGCCTGACTGGTATATTTTTTTTTAATAAACATCACCTTTAAAACTTGTAGTGCAAAAACTTG
>Ga0209702_10004455_pt1 | contig 20274 bp, 20 predicted proteins | sample FRY01_FD_187210 | JGI IMG/M metagenome (GOLD analysis project Ga0209702, IMG submission 187210) | Freshwater microbial communities from Lake Fryxell liftoff mats and glacier meltwater in Antarctica - FRY-01 (SPAdes) (version 2) | ecosystem: Environmental > Aquatic > Freshwater > Ice > Glacier... | reverse complement strand
GAGCATTTTCATCTCTTGGAGGTCTTGGCATTAACGCTTTTCTGGACACTTTTTCTTTTCTTGTTTTTGGATCCATACCAAGGTATTTCACTTGAAAAACATCGCCCATTTTCACTACATCAGAAACATTTTCGGTACGTTCCCAAGCTAGTTCTGAAACGTGTAATAAAACTTCATTTCCTGGAGCTGAAGTATATTCTACTACGGCACCAAAATCTAACATTTTAATTACTTTCACTTCATAAGACTCATTCATTTGTGGTTTGAAAGTAATCGATTTAATTTTAGCCAATACTGCTTCAATTCCAGCAGGATCAGTTCCTAAAATTTCGATAACTCCTTCTTCCGTAATTGGATCTTCATTAATAACAATTGTTGTTCCTGTAGTTTTTTGTAATTCTTGAATCACTTTTCCACCAGGTCCAATCAACGCTCCAATGAATGCATTAGGAATTCTTCTTGTGATGATTTTTGGAGCATACGCTTTAACATCCGCTTTTGGAGCGGCCAAAGTAGCGGTAAGAATTTCCAGAATATGCAAACGACCGTCTCTAGCTTGCGCCAAAGCTTGTTCCATAATCTCGTATTTCAATCCGTCAATTTTGATGTCCATTTGACAAGCTGTGATTCCTTCTGAAGTTCCAGTTACCTTGAAATCCATATCTCCTAAATGATCTTCATCACCAAGAATATCAGACAATACAGCAAAACGATCTCCATCAGTAATCAATCCCATTGCAATTCCAGAAACCGGACGAATCATTTGGATTCCAGCATCCATTAATGATAATGTTCCAGCACAAACGGTAGCCATAGAAGATGAACCGTTAGATTCTAATACTTCAGAAACAACACGAATGGTGTAAGGACAATCAGCAGGAATCATATTTTTCAAAGCTCTTTGCGCCAAGTTTCCGTGACCTACTTCTCTTCTTGAAGTTCCTCTCAAAGGACGCGCTTCTCCTGTAGAAAATGGTGGGAAATTATAGTGTAAATAGAATTTTTCTTCTCCTTGTTGTGATGGTGAATCAATTTGGTTCGCTTCTCTTGAAGTTCCTAAAGTGGCTGTTGCCAATGCTTGAGTTTCTCCACGAGTAAACAATGCCGAACCGTGAACTGATGGTAAATAATCTACTTCACACCAGATAGGTCTGATTTCAGTAGTTTTTCTTCCGTCAAGACGTGTTCCTAAATCTAGGGTTACGTTACGAACTGCTTCCTTATTAGTTTTGTAGAAATATTTAGAAACTAAATCTCCATCAACAGCTAATTCTTCTTCAGTAAACAAGGCTTTCACTTCTTCTTTTACAGCATCAAATGCAGCTGAACGTTCGTGTTTAGCCGAACCTTTGCTTGCAATAGCGTAAATTTTATCATAAGCCGCTGCTTTTACTTTAGCGTAAATTGCATCGTCAGTTTTTTCAGTTTCATACGTACGAACTTCTTTTTTTCCAAATGCTGCCTGCAAACGCTCTTGTGCAGCAATTTGATTTTTGATGTGTTCGTGTGCGAATTTAATGGCTTCTACCATTTCTGCTTCCGAAATTTCTTTCATTTCACCTTCTACCATTGCGATAGAATCTGTTGAAGCCCCAATCATCATATCTATATCAGACAATTCTAATTGTGCACGAGATGGATTGATGATGAATTTTCCATCAATTCTTCCTACTCTTGCTTCAGAAATCAACGTTTCAAAAGGAATGTCAGATAATGCAAGTGCTGCTGATGCTGCTAATCCTGCTAATGCATCTGGCATAACGTCATCGTCATGAGACATTAATTGAATCATAACTTGAACTTCTGCATGGTAATCACTTGGGAAAAGTGGACGCAATACACGGTCAACTAATCTCATTGTTAATACTTCGTTGTCACTTGGACGAGCTTCTCTTTTAAAGAAACCTCCAGGAAAACGTCCTGCTGCTGCAAATTTTTCACGATAATCTACCGTAAGAGGTAAAAAATCAATACCTGGACTTGCTTTTCTTGACGATACAACTGTTCCTAAGATCACAGTTTTACCAATTCTTACTACTACAGAACCATCAGCTTGTTTTGCTAAACGTCCTGTCTCGATTGTGATGTTTCTTCCATCACCTAAATCGATGCTTTCTACAAATAATTGTGGAATCATAATTTTTTTATTATTGATTTGACATTGGTTTTAGTCCGCCTGTCAGCGGACACTTGAATTGTGTTGTTTGTGCCGTAGTTAATGCCTAAATCCAATGAAAAACCAAACTTTTTTTTGTACTAAAATATAAATAAAAAAAGAGGCACTTTCGCACCTCTTTACTATTGATTATTTTCTGATATTCAATTCTTTGATAATCTCACGATATCTGTTGATTTCTGTTTTCTTCAAGTAATCCAACAAAGATCTTCTTTTACCTACTAGCAAGACTAGTGAACGCTCTGTGTTATAATCGTGACGATTTTTTTTCAAGTGCTCAGTCAAGTGGCTGATTCTAAAAGTAAACAAAGCAATTTGTGCTTCTGATTTTCCAGTGTTTGTTTTTTCTCCGTGTTTAGCGAAGATTTCTTCTTTAACTTCTTTAGTTAAGTACATTCCAATATTATTTAAATGATTATTATGTATGTCATACATCTATTGTAAGACGGCTGCAAAAGTACTATTTATTTTTGAAAATGCAAGGATTAATTATTAATTTATAGCCATAAATCTCTGAAAGATTTGTTTTTATCGTAATCATTGGCCTGTTTTTCGATATTGAAATACCGATGACCGCGAGGATCATTACCTACACCAGCTAAATAGGCCCAATTCCCCCAATTGCTGCAAACATCATAATCGATTAATTGCTCTTCAAAATAGGCAGCACCAAAACGCCAATCCATATTGAGTTCATTGCAAAAAAAGCTGGCTACATTTTGTCGGCCTCGATTGCTCATAAAACCAGTTTTTTTTAATTCTATCATATTGGCATTTATAAAATCTGAAGTTGTTGCTCCATTAATCCATTGTGAAATTTGTAGCTCATTCAATGACTTGGAATTTACTTTGTCCGTTTTTATTCCAGAATACAAGAAAAATTTGGTTTGGTGTTTCTTGAACATAAATCTAAAAAAATCGCGCCACAATAATTCAAAAACCAGCCAATACGTAGAATCATTTTCTCCAAATTGTTTTTCGTAATTTTTTATTTCGTAATAAATATAACGTGGCGAAATGCAACCCAAAGCCAACCAAGCTGAAAATTTAGTGGAATAATCCTTGCCAATCATTCCGTTTCTTGTTTCTTTGTAATTAGACAAACATTTTGTTTTGTAAAAATAATGATTCAAGCGATTGATAGCTTCTGTTTCGCCACCTTTAAATTGAATGGCTGCACGAGAATCAATCGGAGTAAATTCTAAATCTAAATCTTCTAGTGTTGGTAAACTTAAAGCTTGAATTTCAGGTGAGTTTATTGTCGATGGCTTTTTAAACAAATTTCGAATGATGGCATCTTTCTCAGTTTTTTTTCTGAAACTAGTAAAAACATCTGGAATGTCTTTAATAGAAAAAGGCAAATCTTCGGCATGATATAAAGTGCTTGTGCTAAAAGTTTCTATTTCGCAACGCAATTTAAACAATTCAACTTGTACCAACTTTTCGGTTTGTTTATCCTCGAAAGCCACTTCCCGTTTGGCAAAAACTTTTTGCGCTTTATATTTTTGAACAATTTTCGGGATTTCAACTTCTGGTTTTCCTTTCAAAACTACTAATCCAGAACCCAATTTTCGTAAATTAATATCTAAGTCGATTAAAGATTCCAATAAAAATTGCGCTTTGAAATTACCTGTTTTTTTAAATCCATAAGCACTTTTTTCAAAGTGTGAATCGTCAAAACAATAAACAGGAATTACGTGTTCGCTTTGTGCAATAGCTTTGACAAGTGCTTCATTATCCGATAATCTTAAATCGGTTTTAAACCAAACAATAGCAGTTTTCATAAATCATTTATATTTTCCAAATAATAATTGGGTTTGTTTTAATACCAAGAATCATTGCTGTTGAGTTGATTGCCTTGTACTAATCGGATTGTTTGTTGCATTTTATTTATTGCTTCTACATTTATCACTACAATATTTTACTTCGTCCCACACTTTTTCCCACTTTTTGCGCCAAGTGAAGGGTTTGTTGCAAACGATGCAAATTTTGGTTGGCAGGTTTTGTTTTTTAACGCCTTTCATTGTCAACATTTAGTTTGGTTCTTTTCCATTCTATCGCTACAGCTGATCCATCGGCAATAAAAACTGCTCCGGGTTTTGTTTGGTCTAAAACCGAAAATGATTTTCCGTACATCGTTTCAAAATCACAATCAATTTTAAAATCAATAACTTCACTTACCTTCCAACTTGGATGTTTCAATTTGTATTCTTCTGTTTTATTTTCGCCAATTTTAGTATAACCATAATAGTGTTCGTAGATAAATTTTTCTAAAGAATTGGGTTTCATCTTTTCGGACGAAAGGGATGAAGTCACGTCAATTGAATTCCATTTTTTGTTTAGCAACCATTCAAATTTTACTTTCTTTACTAAATTTTCCTCAAATATTTTGTGCTTTGTTGGCACAACTGTATAATGTTCGTTGTACAATTTGTTGGCTGTCCAAGCCACAATTGGATACGGAATGGTTTCGTTTATGAAGACGACACCTCGTTTTATGGTTTTATCTTCTTCTGTTCGTTTTACATAAAAGCGTAAATTTATTTCTTCGAAATTTCCAAAAAACGGAATTGGAATATCGAATAATTTTGTCTTTTTGAACATAAATCCTACCAGACTGACGTAGCTTTTTCCGTTAAATAAATCTAATTCTACACCTTTAGGCAAAAATGGAATTAGGATTCTTGGGTCAATTTCATAATTGGCCATAATAATATTTTCCCAATTTGCTTTTAAAAATACTGCCATTTTTAGGTTGTTTTTTTTTGTTTTGTTCTTTTTGTCTTTGAATTTGGATTGCTTATATGTTTTTTCAAAATTCGTTTTCCTTCTGCTTTCACTTCGTCTTTTTTGCGAAAACTCCAAACAATATCACTGGCAAATTTTCTGGTTTCTTCAATGTTTACAATAGGTGATGGATAATCTTTTCCAATTTCGCAGTTGTAAAATTGTTGTTCAATAATATTCATTTTCCAAGGTTCGTGAAGCAACGAAACCGGAACTTCGGCTAATTCTGGAATCCATTGTTTGATAAAAATGCCTTCCGAATCGTGTTCTTCCGAGTTTTTTACGGGACTATAAATCCGAATCGTATTTATTCCTGTTGTGCCCGATTGCATTTGCAATTGCGGATAATGAATTCCGGGTTCATAATCTAAAAATTGTCGCGCCAGAAAATGCAGGTCGCGCCAATCTTGCCATAAATTGAACGTAAAAAACGAAACTACCATCGCTCTCATTCTAAAATTGATATAACCCGTTGCCACAACACATCGCATACACGCATCAACAATTGGAATTCCTGTTTTTCCTTCTTGCCAAGCTTTTATATAGGTTTCGTTTTTTGGTTTAACCAATGAATCGTAGGCTCGATTTACATTTTCAAATTCCATTCGACATTCGTCTTCAAATTTTTGAATAAAATGGCAATGCCAATGCAATCGTGAAACAAAATTGAGAATGGCGCGTTTGTTTTTTGAAGTTTCATAAAACTGGTTGGTGTATTGATACACCATTCGCATACTGATGTTTCCGTAGGTCAAATAAGGCGACAATCGGCTGCAACCTTTGCGACTCAATGCAGGTTTTGAAATGTGTTTGCTGTAATTGACATAGCGTTCTTTTACAAAACTATCTAAATACCGCCAAGCAAGATTTTCGCCCCCTTGTTGGAAATTTTTATTTCGAGTGGTTATTTCAGGGTTTAAAATTTCGCCTTTTATTGATTCATAATAATCCGAGTTCAATTGAATCAAATTTAGATCGGTTTCTTGGAGGATTTTTGGAGTGTCGCGCATCACGTTTTCCCAAAGTTTGTCCCAATGTTGTCTGGATTTTAGTTTCCTGATTACGCCATGTATTTGAAATTCATTCCAAACGATATTGTTTTTCTGAAAAAAATCCTGCATCGCAACATCCCGGTCGTAAGTTATTTTATTGCCAATTTCTTGATGCGAAAAAACCGTTTTTATGTCGAAATATTCTATTAATGATGAAAATACTGCGGCTACTTCGCTTTGAAAAAAGTAAATTTTTCCACCATTGACGGCTAGTTTCTTTTGTAGATCTTGCAAGGATTCGTAAATAAATCGCCAATGCCTTGTGTCTGAATCGTCATATTTCATAACCGATGGTTCGAAACAATAAACGAGCAATAAGGGTAAACCAGAATGATGCGCGTTGAATAAAGCTTCATTATCTGTAAAGCGCAAGTCACGCTTGAACCAAACAATATTTATGGCAGTTTTATTCAAAATCTTAGGTGTTAATGTATTTGCAAGATTGGGTTGGAGTGATAGAATCTACCTAATATTTGAACCTTGTAAATACTGTTCTATTGGTTCTAATTTGATCCATTTTTTATCGCTATTGAGTTTAAAAGTTGCAATATGTTCTTTGTTCCATTCTGTTGGTCCAATCAGTGATAAAAAATCAATTCCATCCTCTCCAGCATACAAATGATAGATTTCGCCAATAACGGGTTCATAAGAAAACTTGGCGTTGTAAACTAAATCGTTCCATTCGTATTCCTCCATCAAATTTTGATACTGCTGTTTGAGTTCATTAAATTTATTTTCAAACTCTTTATTTACTTGATGAATTCCCCTACTTTTCCATGCAACAACATCATCAGTTTTAATTGCAGGCGCACCTAAATTTGTTGCATACGGCAATATACTTGCATGATATCCTTTTTCTGCGGAGTAAACAATGTTGTCTGGTTTTTTATTTTCCATTAGGATAAAAATTATTTTTCATCGGTAAGCTTTTATAAATCAAAGTTTTATAAAATTAATCCAAGCATTTTGGAAAAAAATTATAATGATTTATTAGTGGCGTTATTCAAGTCAAATTTGTTATAAAGTACTATTTATTTAGTTTTGTTTAACAAAGTTGGATAAACAGTAAACAAAGATATAAAACATAAATTAGAATAAGTGCTTTAAACAAAAAAATGTACTTTTAAAAGTGCAATAATTTAAATCTAGGGTGATTCTAAATAAATTAGACCTCACTAGTTTTAAAAACGAGTGAGGTCTGCATTGGAAGATTAAATTTCTCTTTATCGAGTTGAAAGGACTGTTATTGGCAATGAAAATTTACATAGTGCTTTTATTCCTCTTGGTTCTCCAGAAATTCAGCCTTTGTATGAGGTTAATGCTCGAATGGCTTCTAATCCAGAACCGTAATGTATTGTATTGATTTTAAAACAACTTTGCCACTTCAATATTCACAAACTCCAAAAACCGCTCGTCTGCTGCTGTAAACGGATTAATAACGTGACTATCGATGTCTATTTGTCCAATATTTTCGCCATTTACAAAAAGTGGCACTACAATTTCGGATTTAACTGTAAAACTGCATGCAATATAATTGTCTTGTGCAGAGACATCAGGTACCACAAAGTTTTCATTGGAAACCGCCACTTGTCCACAAATGCCTTTTCCAAAAGGAATTACAGTATGATCTGTTTCTGCTCCAACATAAGGACCCAAATGCAAGGTTTTTGTATCGTGATTAGCGAAATAAAAACCAACCCAATTGTAGTATTCAATGGAGTTGCTGAGAAGTTCGCAAATTTTCAAGAGTTTTTCTTCCCTAACAATGGTGGAATGTGTAGTAATTTCTGTTACTTTTGGTTTTAATTCTTCGAAAGTCATAGTCGCGATTTTTTTTGTAAAAGTATTCAAATAAGTAGAAACTAAGAAATGCGAGGTACGAAGTTTGCCGAAATAAACATTTTACAAGAACAGAATAAAAATTAAATTATTCTAATTACTTACAACTTTCTATTATTATATAAATTTGTTAAAAAAATCCATTTTGAAAAAATATTTAATTCTCTATAAACCCTTTTTGCTATTTTTAGGAAAGTTTTTGCTGACATATTTGCTTTTGACCTTTGCATACCAAAGTTATTTGGGTCAATTTGATGTCAAGAAATTTGAGGCCGATGGTATGACTCAATTGGTTGCGGAACAGACTAAAGATTTAATGCTTTTTTTTAATTATGACGCCACTATTGTGCCAAATACAAATGAGGCGAGTATGAATTTGTTTTACAATCAAAGATTTATGGCGCGAATTATCGAAGGTTGTAATGGTTTGAGCGTTATTATTTTATTTATTTCTTTTGTGATTGCATTTTCGGGTAAATTAAAACCAACTATTTTATTTATAATCGGAGGTAGTTTGCTCATCCATATTTTAAATGTGGCTCGCATTGCTCTTTTATGTGTTTTGATGTATTATTTCCCAAAACAGGAGCACATTTTGCACGGAGTCGTTTTTCCTTTATTTATATATGGAGTCGTTTTTATCTTATGGATTATTTGGGTCAATAAATTTTCAAAATATGCTACAAAAACTGTTAAATCATAAAGTAAGAATTGTATTGGCGACTGTTCTTGTCCTGTTGCTTATCCTAATAAGAGCTTACGAAGACGTTTTGTTTTACGACCCATTTTTGATTTATTATAAAGCTGATTATTACAATTTGCCATTGCCTGAAATTGATACCATTCCACTATTTTTTGGTTTGTTTTTAAGGTATTTTTTGAATACTGTTATTTCCTTGGGAATAATTTATGTTTTATTTAAAGACATTGGAGCGGTCAAATTTGCTTCAATATTGTATCTGGCTTTTTTTATAATGCTTGTTGTTGTTTTCTTTTTTGTCTTTTCTTTTTTTGGCGAAGCAAACAAAATGGGCTTATTTTATATTCGTCGATTTCTCATTCAGCCTATTTTTCTATTGTTGTTTCTGCCAGCATTTTACTATCAAAAGCAAAATAAATAATTTTTACTTTTAACGATAATTTGATTTTTTTAAGTTGTATAAATGTTTAATTTTGCCTTATGAATTTCAAAAAGCACATCTCTTTTTTTCTGGCGTTATTCCTTTTGGTTTCCAATGTGGGATTCGCTGTCGATGTGCATTATTGTGGTGGAGAAATTGCCTCTGTAAAACCTGTTTTGTGGAAAACGGTTGCATCTCAAAATACAAGCGAAAAAAGTTGTTGCCCTCCAAAAACTTTAAAAGTTGAAAAAAATGACAGCTGCTGCAAGGACAAAGTAGTACATTTTCAAAAAAAATCAGGGAACGTGACCTTAAATTCAATTTCCTTTCAACCTGATTTTATCATCCTGTTTGAAGAATGGAATCCTGTAGTTTTTTATGAAATTTCAAATTTTGAAAACAATCGCATTATTTCTTATTATTGTGATGCCAATGCGCCACCGCTTTTCAAATTATACCACCAATACATTTTTTACGCCTGATTCTAATGTTGTTATTAGATCAAACTTTTTTGTTTGATACTCTTTTAAAAACATTAAATCAATATAATGAAAAAACAAATTTCAATACTTTTATTGGTCTTGCTGTGCGCGTTTAGTTCTTATTCACAGGACACATTGCAGGAAGTAAAAGTTCAATCTAAAAATAAAGGTTTGCAAAAATCCTCAAAGATTGCAGCAAACACAACCCTTTTGACAAGCAAGGAATTACTTAAAGCCGCTTGTTGCAACCTTGCCGAAAGTTTTGAAACAAATCCTTCTATCGATGTCAATTTTTCGGATGCTTTGACAGGAACCAAACAAATCAAAATGTTGGGTCTAACCAGTCCGTATTTGATGATTACCGAAGAAAACATTCCTTCTGTTCGCGGGGCTTCACAAGCATATGGATTATCGTTTACGCCGGGAACCTGGGTTGAAAGTATTCAAATTACCAAAGGTGCGGGAAGTGTTGTCAATGGATACGAAAGTATTTCGGGACAAATCAACACCGAGTTGCTTAAACCAGTTAACGACATTCCATTTTTCTTGAATGCTTATGGTTCTACCGACAGTCGCTTTGAATTGAACACCCATTTCAATACCAAAATTTCGGATAAATGGGCAAGCAGTTTGTTTGTTCACGGCAATACAAGGATTGCAAAAAACGACATGAATGATGATGGTTTTCTCGACAATCCATTGGCAAAACAAATCAATATTTTGAATCGTTGGCAATATACAGACGCTCAAAAAGGCTGGGTGAGTTTCGTCAATTTTCGTTATATGAATGACGAAAAACAAACCGGAGAAACAAATTTTGATCCAAAGAAAGATCGAGGAACAACTAATTCTTGGGGATCAGAAATCAACACGGAACGGTTTAATGTTTCGGCTAAAATAGGCTATGTTTTTCCAGAAATGCCCTATCAAAGTTTTGGTTTTCAAAACGCTTTTGACAGCCACGACCAAGATTCTTATTTTGGATTGAACCGTTACAACATTAAGCAAAACAGTTATTATTCGAACTTGATTTTCAACTCGATTATTGACAATACGATGAATAAATTTGCAACAGGTTTGAACTTTGCCTACGACAAATACCAGGAATTTGTCAACGTGAATGATTACAGCAGAATTGACAATTCCATTGGTGCTTTTTTTGAATATACTTTTGACAATAATTCTAATTTCAGCTTTATTGCCGGTGGACGAATTGACAATCACAATCGTCTAGGGACTTTTATTACGCCAAGATTGCACATACGCTACAACCCTTGGGGCAAAGGCGTTTTGCGTGCTTCGATAGGAAGAGGAAAACGCAGTGCCAATATTTTTGCCGAAAACCAGCCTCTTTTTGCGAGTTCCAGGGCTTTTGATATTTTGGATGCCAACGGAAAAATTTATGGTTTGGATCCTGAAATCGCATGGAATTACGGACTGAGTTTCAATCAAGGATTTTCGCTTTTTGGAAAAAAAGCTGACGTTGGCGTTGATTTCTACAAAACCAATTTCAAAAATCAAGTTGTAGTTGATTTGTATACTGCTCCAGCAATTCCAGGAACGCATCAGGTTTTGTTTTACAATTTGAATGGAAAATCGTATGCTAATAGTTTGCAATTAGACTTTAATGTTGAATTAGCAAAACATTTTGATTTGCGCACAGCTTATAAATATTACGACATCCAAACGGATTATTTAAGCGGAAGAAGTGAAAGACCTTTGCAAGCCAAACATCGTTTTTTTGGATATTTGGGTTATGAAACTAATTTAGGAGAAAAAGGGAAACAATGGAAATTTGATTTTACTTATAACTGGATAGGCGAGCAAAAACTGCCCGAAACAGCATCGAATCCTGTAGGAGATAGACTTCCTGAATATTCTCCTTTCTATTCTTTGATGAATGCACAAATTACGCGCACTTTTTCTTCTACTTTTGAAGTCTATCTTGGCGGAGAAAACATTGGAAACTATAAACAAGAAAAAGTAATTTTGGGCAACGAAAATCCTTTTGGCTCTACTTTTGATGCTTCCATTGTTTATGCACCGATTTTTGGACAGATGTATTATGCGGGTCTTCGATTTAAAATTAAATAAAGCAATGTCAATTGCAAAAATTAAAAACAAAAACAATTAAAATAAAAAAAAATGAAAAATCTATTTTTAGGAATTATGTTAGTAGTAGTGGCACTTTCCACACAAGCACAAGAGAAAAAGAATAAAAATGCGAAACACACCATTATGGTTAATGGTAATTGCGAACAATGTCAAAGAAGAATTCAAAAAGCGGCATTTTCGGTTGATGGAGTAAAAGTGGCCAATTGGAGCATCGAAACCCACAAATTGGATATAACCATTAATGAAGAAAAAACATCTGTTGCTGAAGTTAAAAAGGCTGTAGCCAAAGTTGGTCACGATGCTGGTGAAGTAATTGCTGCAAAAGCAGATTATGATATGCTTCATAGTTGTTGCAAATATGAAAGGGAAGAGTCAAATAAATAAAGTCCTTCAAAAAGACTGAATTCTATTAAATATTTATTAAAAAAGCGGAAATGCATTGTCTTAATGGTGCTGTTTTGCCAAATTATAGTTACTTTCACGACCGCAAAACTATTTAAAATAAGTTTATGAATAATTTCGATTGGTCTCAATTAATTAACCCCGAGTTTTATATTTTAATGGAATTTGGCGGAATAAAAATTGGGTTGTTGGTTATCCTTTTTATAATTTTTGCTGAAACAGGTTTGTTTGCCGGTTTTTTTCTTCCTGGAGACAGCCTTTTGTTTTTGGCAGGTATTTACAGTGAGTTATTAATGCGACAAATATCAGTGGGTAATGATTTTGCTAATGTTATTTTGCTGTCTTCGTTGGTTTCTGTAGCGGGTATTTTTGGTAATATGGTGGGTTATTGGTTTGGAGTTAAAGGCGGTACTTATCTTTATAATAAGGAGGATACTTTTTGGTTTAAGGAAAAATACCTTTTGCAATCAAGAGATTTTTTCGATAAATATGGCGGGAAAGCAATTATTTTTGCTAGATTCTTACCTATTTTTAGAACCTTCGCTCCTATAGTTGCCGGAATTGCGGCAATGGATAAAAAAAAGTTTATGTTTAATAACATACTCGGTTCCGTTCTTTGGTCTTTCAGTATGATTCTTTCGGGACATTATTTGTCGGCTTTATTTATGGAAAAATTTGGCATTGACTTAAAAAGCCACATCGAATATATCGTTATAATAATTGTTCTCATTACCACAGTTCCTGTTTTATGGAAATTACTTAAAAAAAGAGTTCACATATAAAAACCAAGAACTTGATAAAATCTCCAATCCGTTTGCCTAGGTGAACGGATTTTTTTATTAGAAATTTAGGTAATTTTCGTTAGTGATTATAGTTTTGGCACTATGCCGAGTTTCTTTATTTCAGAAATAAACTGGTCATCAATTGTAAATCATTCAATCAAAACCTGAATTTCTTTTTGAGTTGTTTTTGAAAATTTCACGTCTAAAATTTGACTACTTAATCTTCCTCTTGAACATAAAAAGTTTGATACAAATAAAGAGTTGCAACTATTAGATATATTCCCGTTGTGATTTAAGTCGATGTTTTTACAAAACCCGCAACACCATTATTCCCGCATCTTTTTTATTTTCTTTTAAATACTCGGTTAATGGTTTTTCTGAGATTACCACTTTTTTGAGTGATGAAGAGGCGTGAAGCAAATGAATGCGTCCGTTTTGCAAGATTGCCATACCAACATGGTTGCAATCCATATTTTTAATTGTAGAAGTCATCGCAATAAAATCACCTTCTTTAATTTGGCTTTCTATAGCAGCCACTTTTGTCTTGTCTATTTGTGAAAGAGGTTTTTTGTTGATTTTATTCTCGTTTTTGATAATCGTTTCCAAGGTTTTTTCATCCGTAATTTTTGGATACAATTTTTGATTTTCACTCATAAAATGAACTTCTTTGGCTGTAACTTCTCCGCCAATTTCTAGGGTGATGTCTTTAATCCATCCATTTTTTTCGGCTTGTCTTACCCATTCGGTAAAATAATGCAAACGCGAGGCATAACCTTCTATTTTGTTGTTCCGATAGCGCAATTGGGTTAAATTGTCTTGAAAATCTGAATAGGAACTCGAGTTGGCTTTTTTGGTAAGATACAAGGCCAATATATTTTCATCGAAAGTAAAACAGTCCAATCCTTGCAAATTACAAACTAATTGTTCCGTCTCATTTATTTCTAATGTTGAAGCCACATAGGGAGTTTCTATAAAACTGAGGGCAATTTTAAGAACACTTTCGGAAGGTGTTGCTCCTATTTCTATTTTGTTTTTTTCAATAAAAAGGCTCTCGTCTTTGTTTTGGGAACAGACCGAAAGCGAAAAGATTAAGGCTAAAATATTTGAAAATGAATGATTTTTCATAGAAGGAATTTTATGAATTCAAAGCTACAAAAAATGATTATATTTGAATGAATTAAATAGGGAAGTCTTATGTGTTCTAGTATAATTACCACAATAAATAGAGCGACGAATCCTGATGAATATGCTACTTGTGCTGTAATGATGTCAAAATCAAATCCGTGGATTACTTTAGAGATGGGTTTTGACCAATGTATTCTGGCCTTTGACGACTTGTCAAAAGAAGTATATACAATGAGCAGCAATAACCTAATGGTGGGATTTGTGATTATTCAAACCGAAGGAACTTTTAAAGGATATATCCAAACTATTTGCGTTAGCGAAGACTTTAGAGGAAAAGGTTTAGGAAAAAACTTATTGAATTTTTGTGAAGAACGGATTTTAAAAATTTCACCCAATATTTTTATTTGTGTGTCTTCATTCAATACAGGAGCGCTTCAACTTTATACCGATTTTGGTTTTAAAATCGTGGGAGAATTAACCGATTTTGTCAAAGAAGGGTTTACAGAGTTGCTGCTTAGAAAAACCTTTGGGCCTATTATCGGGTATTCGCGTCAAGAATAATCGTTTTCTACCTAGAATTTATAACCACAAAAAAATCCGAAGCTATTCACTTCGGATTTTTTTATTTTGGGTTTCTCCTTTCGGCGAAATATTACATCATTCCTGGCATTCCGCCTCCCATTGGGTTTCCACCACCATTTTCTTCTTTTATTTCAACCAACGCACATTCGGTAGTCAAGATCATTCCAGCCACAGAAGCTGCATTTTCTAATGCCACACGAGTTACTTTTTTAGGGTCGATAATTCCTGCTTTAAGCATATCAACATATTCGTCAGTTTTGGCATTGTAACCAAAATCGCCTTTTCCTTCGGCTACTTTTGCCACAACAACTGAGCCTTCAAGACCAGCGTTTTCGACAATCGTTCTCAAAGGAGATTCAATGGCGCGAGAAATAATCTGGATTCCTGTAGCTTCATCTGCATTGTCCGGTTTTAAAGCGGTAAGTGCGCTTTTGGCTCGCAATAAGGCAACACCTCCGCCGGCAACAATTCCTTCTTCAACGGCAGCGCGAGTTGCGTGAAGCGCATCGTCTACTCTGTCTTTTTTCTCTTTCATCTCTACTTCAGAAGCTGCTCCAACATAAAGAACTGCAACTCCACCAGCTAATTTAGCCAAACGTTCTTGCAATTTTTCTTTGTCATAATCCGAAGTTGTAGCTTCCATTTGACCTTTGATTTGATTGACACGATTTTTGATCATATCGGCTTCACCAGCACCACTTACAAGTGTTGTATTATCTTTGTCGATGGTTACTCTTTTTGCAGTTCCCAACATTTCGATGGTTGTGTTTTCTAGCGTGTATCCTCTTTCTTCCGAAATTACTGTTCCGCCAGTCAAGATAGCGATATCTTCTAACATTGCTTTTCTTCTGTCACCAAAACCTGGAGCTTTTACAGCTGCAATTTTCAATGCACCACGTAATTTGTTTACCACTAATGTTGATAATGCTTCTCCGTCAACGTCTTCGGCAATGATTAATAATGGTTTTCCAGATTGTGCAACTGGCTCTAAAACTGGCAGTAATTCTTTTAATGAAGACACTTTTTTGTCGTATAAAAGGATGTATGGATTTTCTAATTCCACTTCCATTTTTTCTGGATTGGTTACAAAATATGGAGAAAGATAACCTCTGTCAAACTGCATTCCTTCCACAACATCCACATATGTATCAGTTCCTTTGGCTTCTTCAACGGTGATAACACCTTCTTTTCCAACTTTCGCGAAAGCGTTAGCAATCAATTCGCCAATCACTTCATCATTATTTGCCGAAATAGAAGCAATTTGTTTTATTTTCTCAGAATCGCTTCCCACCACTTTTGCTTGTTTCGCCAAGTCTGCAACAATAGCTTCAACAGCTTTATCAATTCCGCGTTTCAAGTCCATTGGATTTGCACCTGCGGCAACGTTTTTTAAACCTTCTTTCACGATGGCTTGTGCCAAAACGGTTGCAGTTGTAGTTCCGTCACCCGCTAAATCATTGGTTTTAGAAGCTACTTCTTTAACCATTTGAGCGCCCATATTTTCTAATGGGTCTTTCAATTCTATTTCTTTTGCAACGGTAACACCATCTTTAGTAACTGTTGGTCCACCAAAAGATTTTCCAATTATTACATTACGACCTTTTGGTCCTAGAGTTACTTTTACTGCGTTTGCCAATGCATCAACACCGCGTTTTAAACCGTCACGTGCTTCAATATCAAATTTTATATCTTTTGCCATTTTATTTTAGCTTTTAGCTTTTGGCTTTTGGCTTTTGGTGGGTATGTTTTACCTTCAAAAAGACTAAGCCCAAAAACATATTATTTTTATTAATTTATTAATTTCTTTCTTTTGATGCTAATAGCTAAAAGCTAATAGCCAAAAGCAATTTTAGATTATCGCAAGAATGTCATCCTCACGCATTATCAAATAATCTTTTCCTTCTAATTTCAATTCTGTTCCTGCGTATTTTCCGTAAAGAACGGTGTCGCCAACTTTCACGGTCATTTCGTGCTCTTTTGTTCCTTTTCCAACAGCAACAACAGTACCTTTTTGTGGTTTTTCTTTCGCAGTATCTGGAATGAAAATTCCGGATGCGGTTTGAGTTTCGGCAGCTACGGGTTCAATAAGAACGCGGTCTGAAAGCGGTTTAATATTTAAAGCCATAATGATTTATGTTTTTTGTTTTTATGAATTTTTAACTGTGCAAAAGTAATGATAACCGACGAATATTCATAAAAAAAAGCGTTAACAAAATGCTAACGCTTTTAAATACTTTTATGTAAATATTATTTTGCTGGAGTTGTTCCAGCTGGTGTATTTTGAACTGGAGTTACTGGAGCATTTTTGATAGGTGCAGTAGTTTCTGTTTTTTCAATAATTTTTGAGTCATTGTCACTTAATGAACCTCCAAAACTTAAGCTTGAAAGTAATATAAGTACAATTAAAACCGTGGCCAATGTCCAAGTGCTTTTGTCTAAAAAGTCTGTTGTTTTTTGTACGCCACCCAACATTTGAGAACCACCTATTGCTGATGATAATCCACCACCTTTAGGGTTTTGAACCATTATTACTACAATCAATAGAAAGCAAACTATTGTAATTAAAACTAAAAAAATCGAAAATGTGCTCATTGTTTATTTATTATTTTGTTGTAAAATCTTGATGTCCGAAATACGGTTTGCAAAGAAACTACTTTTTTCTGGATATTTCAAAATTAATATTTCATAAGCTTGAATCGCTTTTTGATATTTTTTTTGTTCCAAATAGACTCTTGCCAAAGTCTCGGTCATTAAGTACGAAGTGTCTGATGTGTCTGGTTCTAAATAAGTTGAGGAAATTGCGCCTTGTTTCACTGGAGAAATTTTTGGACTGGATTCGATAAATTTATCAATCAATTCCGCTTTTTTCTTCTTTTCTTCGTCTATTGATACTATTTCAGTATTGTCCAAGGCTTCTTTTTCTCTGATAATAGGTTCTATTCTGGAGAGTTGGAGCCATTCTTGAAAAGAATGTTTTTCGTTCGCCGAAAATTCTAAAGGTTTGCCAATGTCCAGTTTTTCGACCACAATTTTTGTGTTTTCTTCTGCTTCCGAAGCTCCTTTTATAGAAGTAAGAATCGATTGTTCTAAAGTGTTTGTCTTTGGCTCAAGCCTTATTTCGGGCTTAATAACTAAACAATCAATCACGCTAATGTCAAGGAGTTCTAGTATTTTTTTGTCGTACAATCCTTTTTGGATGGCAACAAAAGTATCCGAAGTGATAAAATCAAATAAAATAGTTCGGTCTGTGGTGTGAGCGGCAGTAACTTTTAGGGCATAATTGTATTTAAAACTATTTTGATTGTAGAGTCCTTTCAATCGCAAAGCTCTAGCACTTTGAAAAAAAGGAAATTCATCCAGTACTTTCCCCAAAGCATCCGTTTGCTTCTCGTTGATAGCATTTGGTTTGTTAATCAAATAAGTATAATCGGTTACGTTCATTTTTAGTGTTTAATCGTGGAATTGGGTAATCGTTTAATCAATTAATCAATTAACCTTAATATTACCATTTTGCCAGTGATTCATTAAATATATCTTGAGTTATTCTTTCGAATATCTCTTTAATTGCTGAGTCTCTAGTCGCTCCAGTAAGTTGTTTGGCAGCAGGATAATCATAAAAGAAATCAAACTGTTTTTCAAAATTATCGGCTTCTTTGTTTTTATTGGTAAACCGAACATTTATTCTGAGTGTTAATCTGTTTTGAGCAGCTTGAATGTCTGCAGTAGCCATCATTGGACTTATTCGATAATCTGTAATTTCGCCTTCATATGTTAAATCGCCTCCAGTTTTAACCAAGTTTAAGTTGGTTTGATTCTGGATAAGATCTTGCAATGTCAATGTAAATGTCCTATCTATTCCAGGTTCAACCAATTCAGCATTATTCTGAAAAAAACTTACCTGAAAAGTTTTGGCGTCTATTTTACCTGTTCCTGTAAAGTTGTAAACGGAACAACTACTTAGATTTATAAATAATACAAAGGCAATGAGATAGTGTAAATGCTTCATTTTTTATTTTAAAAGTGCTGCGCCAGTTCGCTAGCGTTCGGGTCAAAGATATTTAATTTTTAAAGATCAAACTGTTTTATTTTTCGATACAGTGTTCTCTCGGAAATCCCTAATTCATCGGCTGCGATTTTTCGTTTTCCTTTATTTTTCTCTAAAGATTTTTTTATCATTTCGACCTCTTTCTGCTCTAATCTCAGGATTTCTTCCTCTTCAACACTTTCGGCAAATTGATAATTATCATCCTGTTCTTGATAATTGTCTGCCTTGTTTGCAGTTGTAATAACGGCTGTTGTTGGTTCTTCTTCAAAATCTATTTCACTGTCATCTTCTTTGGCTCCATAGATTTTTTTGATTAGGTGCGAATTTGTCTCTTGTACTTTTGCACCTCCATTCTGCATCAATTCGAGGGTGAGTTTTTTCAAATCGTGCAAATCACTCTTCATATCGAAAAGGACTTTGTATAAGATTTCTCTTTCAGTATTGAAATCGCTTTCGTTTTTCCTTTCTTTTATTACCGATGGCAAATTACTTCCTTCGATAGGCAAATACGATTGTAATATTGTTGCTGTAATATCTCGATTTGTTTCTAAAACCGAAATCTGTTCGGCCACGTTTCGCAATTGTCTAATATTTCCGCTCCAGCGAAATTTTTGCAACAACTGAACGGCATAGTCGTCTAATTTTATAGGGGGCATTTTGTATTTTTGGGCAAAATCAGCCGCAAATTTTCTAAATAACAAATGAATATCGTCTTTTCGATCACGCAACGGAGGCAAAGTAATGTCCACCGTACTCAATCTATAATACAAATCTTCTCGGAATTTCCCTTTTTCGATGGCGTCAAACAAATTGACATTGGTGGCAGCCACAATTCGCACATCTGTTTTTTGTACTTGCGAAGAACCCACTTTTATAAATTCGCCATTTTCCAATACTCGAAGCAGCCGAACCTGTGTTGTCAAAGGCAATTCTCCCACTTCATCCAGGAAAATAGTGCCGCCGCTGGCCACTTCAAAATAGCCTTCACGAGTTGATGTTGCTCCTGTAAAAGAGCCTTTTTCGTGACCAAAAAGTTCGCTGTCAATCGTTCCTTCCGGAATGGCACCACAGTTTACGGCAATGTATTTCCCGTGTTTTCGGTGCGAAAGCGAATGAATAATTTTCGGAATGCTTTCTTTTCCAACGCCACTTTCACCCACAACCAATACCGAAATATCCGTTGGCGCTACCTGAATGGCTTTTTCTATTGCGCGATTGAGTTTCGGATCATTCCCGATAATCTCAAACCGTTGTTTTATACTTTGTATTGTTTCCATATTTTTTAGCCACGAATTTCACGAATTGGCACGAATTAATGATACTTAAATAATTGACACGAATTTTAAATTATAAAACTAATCGTTTTTGCTGTAATGATTTTAAACTAAAATTGGCAATAATACCAAGTCCACTTTTAGTAATTGACAAATAATTTAAGGTCTGAGCAATGTTGTCATCAATTATCATTTTTGTCGCTTTTACCTCTAGAATTATTTCGTCATATATAACAAAGTCTGCATAAAATCTTTTTGATAATTGGTATTCTTTATAATTTATAATGAATTCTTTCTCTCTTTTGTATGGAATGTTATGGTTTCTAAATTCAATTTCTAACGCTTCTTTATAAACTGATTCTAAAGTCCACCACCTAAAACCCTATCCACTTCCATAAAGAGTCCTATGATTTTACAATATTCGTCTTGTTTGTATAATTCCATATCTGATTTTATTTGACACGAATTTCACTAATTTTTTAAAAGTGAAAA
>Ga0209702_10004453_pt1 | contig 20277 bp, 18 predicted proteins | sample FRY01_FD_187210 | JGI IMG/M metagenome (GOLD analysis project Ga0209702, IMG submission 187210) | Freshwater microbial communities from Lake Fryxell liftoff mats and glacier meltwater in Antarctica - FRY-01 (SPAdes) (version 2) | ecosystem: Environmental > Aquatic > Freshwater > Ice > Glacier... | reverse complement strand
GAGCGATGCTGGAAAGCCGCATTAAAAAGCGCGAGCGTGATCAAGTGCAGCGCCGGCGAAAAACCCGCGCCGACCGCCCACCACTATGGCCTGATGAAGAAATTTAAATCAAATGACAGAGTAGAGGTAACTGCGCCCACAGCGGGATGTCGCCGCAGAAGCAGTAGAGCGGCAGGTAGCAATGGTTGCCGTAGTAGCCGTGAAAGAAGCGGCCTTCTTGATTGCCATGCAGCGGGTCGTCGGTGGCGTCGAAGTCCAGGACGATGACCTTGCTCTGGCGTGGGATGGCCGCCACGCCTTGCTGCAAGAGCAGCGCCGCAATCTTGTCGGCATGTGCAGCGATCTTCTTGGTGCGTGCATTGGTCTCCTGCGCGCCGAGTTCGCGGCGGTTGAGCGTGCTCTTGCCCGCCAGCGGCTTGCCCTGATCCTGCGGGAGATGACGCTCCTGCCCGTGCACATCAGCGCGACCGCACATGGCGGCGAGCAACGGGTCGAGACGCAGCGTGTCGTGGTCATTGACGTCCGCGTAGCCCAGCGCCAGGCCGAGGATGCGCTGGCGCAGCATGACGGTGAGGTCATGCTCGACGAAGCGCTGCTGACGACGATCAGTGAAGCAGGCCGCAAGGCGCGCACAGAGGCCATCGGCGCGGTCCATCTCGCGCAGCAGCAGACTGCCGCCGTCGCTGGAGAGGTGACCGCCGGAGAAATCGACCGCCACCCGCCTGCCACCGAGGCCTTGAAAGTCGAAGGCTTACTGGCTACAGTCTGTCGTCGTTTGAGTCGGGTGCATGTGAGGTGTCCGGTGTATGTTTGCCTTGGTAATCAAAGACTACCACGCCTCCGCACCGACTCAAGCGCACCGGGGTGTGAGAAATGCGGGTTAGCTCGCGTCGGACTGGGTTTGGCATGGTTTGAACGCCCGCATGGATGGCTCAATGCAAACCAAACCCAGACACTCTTTTTGCCTTCATGACGTTAATCCAGGTTAGAGACACGCCAGTGCGGCGGTGACCGCGTCAAAAATACCCTGCAAGCAGCCCCCACAGGGCCGCGTTGCCTCAGTCTTCCCTATGCTGCGCTCTCTTCCCCTTCTCCTCCTCACCAGCCTGGCGCTGGCGCAGACGCCCAAAATTCCCAAAGGTCCGCCGCTGTCCTCCCAGCTCCCCGCCTCCACCCAGATGGAGCCCGGTGCCCCGGCGGTCGTCCCAGGGGCCTTCACCATCGCCATCCTGCCGGACACGCAATTCTATTCCCAGCTCCACCCGGAGATCTTTCACCAGCAGACGCAATGGCTGGCGGACAACGCCGCGAAATACGCCACCCGCTTCATCATCCAGGTCGGTGATGTCACCGAGACCGCCGTCGATGCCGAATGGACCGTCGCCCAGGCCGCCCTCCAGCGTCTGGAAGGCAAAATCCCCTGGAGCAGCGCCCCCGGCAACCATGACTACGGCGGCAAGCTGCAGATCCACACCCGCCGCTCCGGCTTCAGCAACTGGCTGCCGTTGTCCCTCTTCCGCGCCATGCCCACCTTCGGCGGCGTCTATGACCAGCAGCCCGACAAGACCGAGAACAACTGGCATCAGTTCACCGCCGCCGCCCGCCAGTGGCTTGTCATCGGCTTGGAGTACTCCCCGCGTGCCGACGTGCTGCGCTGGGCGAATGACGTGATCACCGCGCATCCCGGCCACGGCGTCATCATCTTCACCCACGCTTACCTCGACCCCAAGACCAACGAGCGCATCCAGCCCCCCGCTAGCGCCGCCAAAGCCCAAGCCGACAAGCCCGATCTCTCCCAGCCCGAAGACCTCTGGCTCATGGCCTCCCGCCACGCCAACGTCGTCATGATCCTCAGCGGCCACGCCTGCTACACCAACCACCGCACCAGCACCGCGCAGACCGGCCAGGCCGTGCAGGAGATGGTCGTCGATTACCAGCGTGACGTGAACGGCGGCAACGGCTGGCTGCGCCTCCTGCAAATCCTCCCCGATGGCAAAACCGTGCGTTGCCAGGACTACTCACCCCGCCTCGACCAGCGCTGCACCATGCCCGACCGCACCTTCGACTTCCAGCTCGCCATGCCCGGCAAGTAACTGCCCCCTGCCCTCCCCATCCCTATGCGCTCCCTCCTGCTTGCCCTGCTCGTTTCATCCTGCGGACTTCGTCATTCGACCTTCGCGGCGGAGCCGCCGCCGAATCTCGTCGTCATCTTCATGGATGACATGGGCTACGCCGACGTGAGCTGCTTCGGCGCGCAGGGCTACACCACGCCGAACATCGACAAACTCGCCGCCGAGGGCCGCAAGTTCACCAATTTCCACGTCGCCCAGCCCGTCTGCAGCGCCTCCCGCTGCGCGCTACTTACTGGCTGCTACCCGAACCGTGTCGGCATCCACGGTGCCCTCGGCCCCTCCGCCAAGCACGGACTCAGCGCCGACGAGACCACCCTCGCCGAGATCGTGAAACAAAAAGGCTACGCCACCGCCGCCGTCGGCAAGTGGCACCTCGGCTCCCTGCCCCAGTTCCTCCCCCTCCAGCACGGCTTCGACGAGTACTACGGCCTCCCCTACTCGAACGACATGTGGCCCTTCCATCCCCAGGCCAAACCCGGTGCCTACCCCAAGCTCCCCCTCCTCGAAAACAACACCGTCCTCGACGCCGACGTCACCCCCGAGGACCAAACCCAGCTCACCACCGACTACACCACCCGCGGCGTCCGCTTCATCGAGAAAAACAAGGACAATCCCTTCTTCCTCTACCTCGCTCACAGCATGGTCCACGTCCCCCTCTATGTGAGCGACAGGTTCAAAGGCAAGTCCGGCAAAGGCATCTTCGCCGATGTCATGCTCGAAGTGGACTGGTCCGTCGGCCAAATCCTGGACGCCCTCAAAAAGCACGGCCTGGAGGACAACACTTGGGTCATCTTCACCTCCGACAACGGCCCCTGGCTCTCCTACGGCGACCACGGCGGCAGCGCCGGTCCCCTGCGCGAGGGCAAAGGCACCTGCTGGGAAGGCGGCACCCGCGTCACCAGCATCATGAAATGGCCCGGCCACATCTCCGCTGCCACCACCACCGACGCCATGATGATGACCATCGACATCCTCCCCACCGTCGCCCACGTCATTGAGGCCAAGCTGCCTGAGCATCCAATCGACGGCCTCAACTGCTGGCCCCTCATCGCTGGTGAGGCCGGGGCCAAAAATCCGCACGACTTCTACGCCTTCTACTACCAGCAGAACGAGCTCCAGGCCATCTCCAGCGGGGATGGCCGCTGGAAGCTCCAGCTCCCCCACAGCTACCGCAGCCTGCGCGCCGGCACTCCCCAGGCCACCGGCGGCAAGCCCGTCAATTACGTGAGTCTCAAGATCGCCCAGCCCGAACTCTACGACCTCTACACCGACCTCAGCGAGTCCAAAGACCTCGCCGCGCAAAACCCCGACGAAGTCGCCAAGCTCCAGCGCCACGCCGCCACCATCCGCCAGGAACTCGGCGACAGCCTCAGCCAACAACCCACCGGCACCGGCACCCGCCCCGCTGGAAAGTAGGTTGGGTGTGTGCGGCGGAGCGCCCCAAGCCGACGGGCGGGCTGACGCCACACCCATCCCACCTCCCGCTCGACATCATTCCGGCAACGCACCCGCTTCGGTGTCTGCCACTGCCGGATCAGCGGACGGCGGGGCTGCATCTGCCTCGGCGGATTCATCTACCTCGTCCGCGATAACGGTGGCGACATCCTGGATGGTCTCGCCCTCGTTGAGGTTCATGAGCTTGACGCCCTGGGCGTTGCGACCGGTGACGCGGATATCTTCGATGCGGATGCGCATGCTCTGGCCCTTGGTGGTCATGAGCATGAGCTCGTCCTTCTCGTGGACCGCCTTGGCAGCGACGACTTTGCCGGTCTTCTCGGTGACTTTCATGGTGATGACACCCTTCGTGCCGCGATTGGTGATGCGGTAGTCGTCAAACGGCGTCTGCTTGCCGAGACCGTTCTCAGAAACGACGAGCACGAGGGTGTCCGGTTCGTTGGTGAGGCAGGCGACGAGGAAGTCGTCGTCCGCGAGGTTGATGCCACGCACGCCGCCCGCAGCACGGCCCATGGGGCGCAGCGTGGGGGACTCGGGATCATCCCCGGTTTCATGGAAGCGCACGCACATGCCTTCATGCGTGACGAGGCAGATCTCCTTGTTGCCGTCGGTGAGCACGACATCGACGAGGTCGTTGCCATCATCGAGGTTGATCGCGGCGATACCGTCCTTGCGGTAGTTTTTGAACTCTTCGAGCGCGGTTTTCTTCACCGTGCCGTCCTTCGTGGCAAAGACGACATAACGATCGGCGGCCCACATGGCATCGTCTTCCGGTCCCTGGGCTTCCAGGGTCAACACGGCGGCGATTTTTTCATCGGGGAAGCTCAGCGTGTATTCCTGACCGTCCTTCGTGCGCTTCGCGGTGTAGGCGGGGCGCAGGTTGAGCATGTTCTTGATGCTGCGGCCTTTGCCGGTGCGGGAGGCCTCGGCGATCTGATAAACGCGCTCCACATACATGCGGCCCGTGTTCGTGAAGAAGAGCAGGAAGTCATGCAGGTGCGCGCTGAACAGACGCTCGACGAAGTCGGCCTTGTCGTCCTCGTTTTGCGCCTCGCGGGTTACCATGCCCTTCAAGCCCTTGCCGCCGCGGCCTTGCAGGCGGTATTCGGCGGTGGCGGTGCGTTTGATACTGCCCAGATGCGTCATAGTGACGACGGCGGGATCGTTCGGGATGAGGTCGATGTTCTCGATCTCGTCTTCGGCGGCCTCGATGCGGGTGAGACGTGGCGTAAGGTGCTTCAGGCGGATGGCGCGGAGCTCTTCCTTGATGATTTCCAGCACGCGGGACTCGCGGGCGAGGATGTCCATGAAATCGCGGATGCTGACCAGCACATCGTCGTAGTCACCTTTGATCTTATCGCGTTCCAAACCGACGAGCTGGTAGAGGCGCAGCTCAAGGATGTCTTCGACCTGCTTATCGGTGAAAATGTAGCGATCTCCCACGATACTGGCCTGGGCGCGGATCATGATGCCGAGTTCCTCAGCGGTGGTAATGGCAAACGAGTAGGCCTTGAGGCGCTCGCGGGCTTCGTCGCGATTTTTACTGTCGCGGATGATCTTGATGAAGTCATCCAGGTGGCCGAGCGCGAGGAGCTGGGCTTCCAGCTTCTCCGCGCGGATTTCTGCCTGCCTGAGCAGGAAGCGTGTACGGCGGATGACGACCTCGCGGCGATGCTCGATGTAGCAGGCGATGGCGTCTTTCATGCTCAGCACGCGCGGCTTGCCGCCGTCGATCGCCAGCATGTGAATGGAGAAACTCGTCTCCAACTGCGTGTGCTTGTACAAATTGTTCAGCACCACCTGGGCGCGGGCATCACGCTTCAAGTCGATGACGACACGGGAGTTTTCATCCGACTCATCACGCACACCACTGATGTCAGCGATGATCTTCTCGTTCGCCAACGCGGCAATGCGCTTCACCAGCTCCGCACGATTCACGATGTAGGGAATCTCGGTGATGATGATCTGCTCACGCGCACCATTTTCGACGATTTCCGCCTGTCCGCGAATGCGCACGCTGCCGTGGCCCGTCTCGATGTACTCGCGAATGCCATTCGTGCCGAGAATCGTGCAGCCCGTGGGGAAATCGGGTCCCTTGATGAATGCCTGCAACTCCGTGCTCGTGATCTGCGGATTGTCGATCTGGGCACAGACGGCGTCCACGACCTCGCCGAGGTTGTGCGGCGGCATGTTCGTGGCCATGCCGACGGCGATGCCCGTGCCGCCATTGACGATGAGATTTGGGAACGCCGCTGGGAACACGCGTGGCTCCGTGAGACGCTCATCGTAGTTCGGCACGAAATCGACCGTGTCCTTCTCCATGTCCGACATCAAAGTGCCGCCGAGCTGCGTCATGCGCGCCTCGGTATATCGCATGGCAGCCGGAGGATCGCCTTCCACCGAACCGAAGTTCCCCTGCGGGTCGATCAGCGGCTCCCGAATGGCCCAGGGCTGGCCCATGTGAACGAGTGTCGGGTAAATGACCGCCTCGCCGTGCGGATGGTAGTTACCGGAGGTGTCGCCGCAGATCTTCGCGCACTTCATGTGCTTCTTCGGCGGATAGAGCGACAGCTCATGCATCGCGTAAAGAATACGGCGCTGGGAAGGCTTCAGGCCATCGCGGACATCCGGCAGCGCACGGGCGATGATGACGGACATCGAGTAGTCGAGGAAAGAGTTCTTAACTTCTTCAGCGACAGAGATGGGGCGGATGTTGGGGTCTTGCATGAGCGGGGAGAGGATAGGGGGGAGGGCTGAGAGCGGAATGAAACTAGCTGGCAGTCTGGCGGAGACGTTCGAGAATCATTTCACGAGTGAAACGGTCAGGCGCATGTGTTTGGATAAACTCCAGCACTTCAGCGTAGTCGTATGCTTTGCATTCCAACCCCAGGCGCATGAATTCGAGGTCTTTGACGCGACCTGCTTCGAGCTTGTTGTAAGCGAGGTCGAGTGGATGGAGGACATACACCTCGATCTCATCGACATAAAGATTAACGGCACGCTCCTGCCAGCCGGACGGTTGTGAAAGGAGCGTCCATTCACCCACACGCTCAATGTATAAACCATTCTCCACGAAAAAGGACGATTCAACCGAGATGCTACTGTCGAGTGCCGCCCATACGTCGATTTTGGCCGCATCAAAGGGAGCGAACAAATCGATGTCAGCCGTGCGACGCAAGTCATCGGAGCTTTCCGGTAAAGTCACCGCCAGAGAACCGCGTCCCACCACGATGAACTGCTTCTCGCCATACACCTCCGCAGCTTTCCGAATCGCCGTCTCAAAAAGGGCGAAGGTCAAAGGCTTGGCGTTGGCAATATCCTGTCCCATGAAATTGGTTACATGCTGGCGAGGTAGGCACCCTGCAGGCGCGAAAATGGGGATGTCTCGCGCAGATGACGTGTGCGCTCGGAATCAGACCGGAGCATCTCGGCGATCTCGACATGGGTCTGCTCTTCCAAGATGTCGCGCCACTCTCGCAGTGCCCAATGCAGCGCCGAGTGGTCGGGGCTGCCGAGAAAACGGCTCACATGGCTTCTGGCCTGATTCAATGACTCGGGATGGCTTGCAATGTAGTCAGCAAGCTCCAACAGTCGCTTCTTTTCCCGCAGTTCGATGAGATGTGCCTGCCGTGCTTTCTCAGCGCGGATTGCGGCCATCATTTCAGGCGTCGCGTCACGCGACACGCCCAGGTTCATAATTGAGCTAGGGAGAGCCATCTGAATCAGACATCCAGGTTCCGCACATTCAGTGCATTCTCTTCGATAAAATGCTTCCGTGGCTCGACCACGTCGCCCATCAGAATGGTGAATATGCGTTCGGCCTCCTGAGCGTTGGTTTCGTCGAGCCTGATCTGGAGCAGGACGCGCTTGTTCGGGTCCATGGTGGTCTCGAAGAGCTGCTTGGCGTTCATTTCACCCAGACCTTTGAAGCGCTTGATCTCCATGCCGCGTTTGCCGATCTCCATGACCTTGTCGAGGATGCCGGGGATGCTGAAGACGGGGTGGACCTTGGCGTGGTCGCCATCTCCCTCGATGACCTCGAAGAGCGGTTTGTCCTGGCTGCTGAAGTGATCCACATGCAGGCCGAGTTCATCGAGCTTCTTGAAACGGTTCCTCATGCCGTGCGCCTCATGAATTTCGATCAAGCGGGCGCGGCGGTGCGTTTTCGGAGCTATGACACCGTTGATTTCGTCGGCCCCGTTGGAGTCTTCGATCTGCGACGTCTGTGAAAACAGGTGCAGGTCGGCATTTTCACGCGCGAAGGCAGCGAGTTGCTCGTTGCCGAGGAAGTAGTGAACCGCGACTTCATTTCCCTCACGCACCACGGCGAGGTAATGCGGCAGATTGCCGGTCACTTCATCGCGAGCTTGTAGGTAGGCCTCAAAATCACCGCCGTGACGACGGACGATGTCGGCGAACTTGGCGACGGGCACGAGCAGTTCGAGGATCGCCTTCAAGCGCTCATCGGCGAGGATGCTGCCATCGGCGATGTTGCGCAGGCTGATCTCGCCGGAGCCGAGTTCGAGCAGGATGGCGTCCATTTCGGCGTCGCTCTGCACGTATTCCTCGCGCTTTTTCCGTGTGACCTGATACAGCGGCGGCTGGGCGACATAAATGTGGCCGCGCTTCACAAGTTCCGGCATCTGGCGGAAGAAGAAAGTCAGCAGCAGGGTGCGGATGTGGCTGCCATCGACGTCGGCATCGGTCATGATGACGATCTTGTGGTAGCGGAGCTTCTCGATGTTGAAGGATCCCTCCACCTCGCTGTCGCCGCCGATGCCGGTGCCGATGGCGGTGATCATGGTCTGCACTTCCTTGTTTTGCAGCACCTTCTCCAGACGTGCTTTCTCGGTGTTGATGAGCTTACCGCGTAAAGGCAAAATCGCCTGATTGTGGCGATTGCGGCCCATTTTGGCGGAGCCACCGGCGGAGTCACCCTCGACAATGAACAGTTCGGTTTTCGTCGGATCGCGGTCGGAGCAGTCGGCCAGCTTGCCGGGCAGGCCACCGCTGCTCATGGCGTCCTTGCGGATCATGTTGCGCGCCTTTTCCGCCGCCTCGCGCGATTTGGCGGCGATGATGATGTTGTTGATGACCGTCACCGCGGTGTCCGGCGTCTCGTCAAAGAAGCGCAACAGACCTTCATACACGATGGAACCGACCACGCCTTCGACCTCGCCATTGACGAGCTTGACCTTCGTCTGCGAATTGAAGCGCGGATTCGTCAGCTTCACGCTGAGGACGCAGATCATGCCCTCGCGGCAGTCGTCACCTTTGATTTCCGGCAGCTTGTCTTTGAAGGACTTCGGATTGGCCTTGATGTAGGCGTTCACCGCTTTTGTCAGCGCACCTTTGAGACCGCTGTAATGCGCGCCGCCGTCGGGATTCGGGATGGCATTGGCAAAGCAGAGCGTCTGCTCGTTGAGGCCCTTGTTCCACTGAAGCACGCAGTCCACGAGGATGAATTTCTTCTTGTCATCAATCGCCACCTCACGGCGTCCGGCGATGGCAATGGGTTCTGGATGAACCTTGTCCTTGTCCGCTCCCATCTCGCGCACGAATTCCTTCACGCCTTCGCTGTAAAACAGCGATTCCTGCCGCTGCGGCTCCATGCGCTCATCCGTGAGCGTGATCTTGATGCCGGGATTCAGGAAGGCCAGCTCCCGCAAGCGGACGAGCAGGCGCTCGAAGACATACGTCGTGGTGACGGTGAAGATGGTCGAATCAGGGAAGAACGAAATCTTCGTGCCGGTGCTTTTCGCATCGTCGAGGTCGCCCAATACCGTGAGTGGCTCGGTGGTGATGCCGCGCTCGAAGCCAATGGCGTAGATTTTGCCGTCGCGGAACACCTCGCACTTGAACCAGTCGGACAGCGCGTTCGTACACTTCGCGCCGACGCCGTGCAGACCGCCGGAGAACTCATAGGCACCGTCGCCGAACTTACCGCCGGCATGCAGGCTGGTAAGCACGAGTTCGACCGTGGGAATGCCCGCCTTGGGATGCATCTCGACTGGAATGCCACGTCCGTCGTCCCGGATGGAGATGGAGCCGTCCGAGTGGATGGTGATCCAGACGTTTTTGCAATAACCGGCGAGATGCTCGTCGATGGAGTTGTCCACCACCTCAAAAACACAGTGGTGCAGGCCGCGCTCATCGGGATCACCGATATACATCCCCGGACGCAGCCGAACGGCCTCAAGACCTTCGAGTTTTTGAATTTGATCGGCACCGTAGGCCTGGGATTCGGCGACACCGGTATTGAAAGCAGCATTCTGCTCAGGAGACTGTTCGGACATAGAATTGGATGGCTGATCATCGAAGGAATCCGTCCAAAAAACCGCTACCGGAATCGTGCTCGATGATGACCCGCCAAGACTAGCGAGTTGAGGGGGGGAGCAAAGGTTTTTCGTCTTAAAAACGCAGTCTTTTTCAGCCCCCTGAACCGGCCTAAACCACGTCTTGCAGCCCCAGCTTCTCGATAATCTCCGCCGGGACGCCCGGATAGGGGCCACCGACGCTGATGTTGCCCACATAACCGAGGCTTTTCCAGGTCTTGGCTGTGGCTGTAATAGCCAGCGACACAGAGCTAGCGGAAGCGACGGAAAAAGGCAGCTCCAGTGTGGTGCTCAGGCCGGGCTTTGGCCGGGCTTTGGCCGGATCGCAGATGTCATCGGCGATCTGCGACTGCTGATCAAGGGAGAGCTCCTCGAAGCGTTTGGCGAAGCGCTTGAAGCTCTCGGTGTTGAGCCCCACGGATCGTCTCACGGTCTTCCTGATGCTGCGGGTAGTCGGCGCTGACCCATTCGTTGATGAAATCAGGTACACCGACGGCGGCGGCGGCGGGCGAGGTTTCGTCCGGCGGCAGGATCAGATCCGCCAGCGCTTGCGTGGTGGCGAGTTCCTCCGCTGACAACAGCTTTTCCCAGGGAAATTTCAGCGGCTGGGTGAAATCAGGATCGTGAAAAGCAAAACGCGACAGATGCACCGGCGGCGCAGGCTCCGTGTGATTCGGCGCGGCGATGACTGGCACGGCTGCGGCACCAGCGACTCCGCTGAGGAGGCCCTTCAGGGCATGGCGGCGGGAGAGGCTGGACATGTTGGTTTACTTTGGCAGGACGCCCTCATACACCGCACGCAGGGGCAGGCTGAAGCCGATGGCGGTGAGTTCCAGCACAGCTTCAGCTCCCGTCAGGATTTCGGGGAGCCACTCTTTGCTGCGACGATGCACGGTGATCTCCATGCGGTCCTGCTCGACCAGCACATATTCCTCCAGCGAGGGCAGTTGAATGAAGGTGATGAGTTTTTCGCGGGTGTCGGTGCCGCGCGTGCTCTCGGACACTACTTCGACAATGATCCGCGGCTTGGTTTTGTAATAGCGTTCCTCGTCGCTGGGATCGCACACAACCATCACATCCGGGTAATAAAACAGCGTTAGGTTGGCGAAGACGTGCGCCTTCATGTCATGGATGAAGACCTTGTAGGTCTTGCCACGCAGATGCAGGAGCAATGCCGCATAAATATTTCCAGAGATGAAGTTGTGCTCCTCGCTCGCTCCGCCATCGCATACAGATCACCACTGACGAATTCATGGCGCACCTCGCTGACTTTTTCAGCTTCGAGGTAATCTTGCACCGTGCATTTGGGCGGCTGCGGTATGAGTTTGAGAGCGGCGGACATGGGCGGAAGATAGATTTCACATGAAGCGGGTGCAACCCGCCAAAACTCACAGGTTCCCCCGTTTCATCTCCTCCATCAGCCACTCGCTAGAACGCCAAGCGAGGGCGAGGATGGTCAGGGTCGGGTTTTTGTCGGGGTTGCTGGGCAGGACGGAGCCGTCCATGAGAAAGAGGTTCTTCACGTCCCAGGTCTGGCAGTATTGATTGGTCACGCTCTCGGCGGCCTTGTCGCCCATGCGGGCGGTGCCGACCTCGTGGATGATCTCGCCGGGCCGTTGAATCGCCGCCGCACCGCTCAGCGGCGTGGCCTTGCCACCCATGCCTTCGAGCAGCTCGGCAAAGGTCTGCTGCATGTGTCCGGCCTGCTTGATCTCGTGATCGCTCCACTTCCAGTGAAAGCGCAGCACGGGGATGCCCCATTGATCCACGACCTGCGGATCAAGCTCCGCGTAGCAGTCCTGGTTCGGCAGCATCTCACCGCGGCCGGAGAAGCTGAACTGCGCGCCGTAGTAGCGCCGGGCTTCTTCCTTGAGCTTGCGGCCATACACGCCGGGCGAGGTGGAATCGAGATAGCCGAAGCTCTTGGTCTCCGGCATCTGCCGACCGCCGCCCATCTCGATGTGATAGCCGCGCGCAAAACCGGCTTCGCGTGATCATGCACCAGCCACCACGGCACATAGGTGTGCAATCCCCCTGCCCCGTCCTCATTGTAAGGTGGCAGATCCTCCATGGCGGGAATATGCGCACCGAGCTTCGTGCCGACGCTGTCCATGAGATTGCGGCCGACCTGGCCGGAGGAGTTGGCGAGGCCCGCTTTGTCCCGTGATTTCGAATTCAGCAGGATGCGCGAGGTTTCACAGGTGCTGGCGGCAAGAATGACGACGCGCGCCTTCGCAATCGCGTCCCGTCGCGTGATCTTGTCGATGTAATGCACGCCGGTGGCTTTGCCGCTGTCATCGAGAACGACTTCGCGCACCATCGCATCTGTGATGATGTCGAGATTGCCGGTGGCGAGCGCGGGCGGCAGCAACACGGTCGTGCTTTGGAAGTTCGCGCGGATGCTGCAGCCACGGATGCAGTTCGTGGCCCAGAAGCAGGCGGCGCGGCTCATCATGTCGGCCCCGATGATCTCCTGCGCCTTGGGATTGTTCGGGAACAGCACTTTCGGCAGGTTTTTCCAATCCAGCGGCTGACTGAGCACGGCCCGATGTGCAGCGACCACCGGCACACCGATCTTCCGACCGGATTTTTTCGCCAGCAGTTCACCCACACGCGGTTTCGGCGGCGGTTGCAGCACGCCGGGTGATGAATTCGGCGCGTTAGCGATGCCGTCATTCTCGCCATAGACGCCGATCAACTGCTCCACGCGATCATACCAGGGCGCGATGTCAGTGTAGTCGATCGGCCAGTCCACGCCGAGGCCGTCGCGCGCCTTCGGTTTGAAGTCGAACTCGCCGAAACGCAGCGAGATGCGGCCCCAATGATTGGTGCGACCGCCCAGCATGCGCGCCCGCCACCACCAGAACTCGCCTTCGGTCCCCGCCTTGTTCGTGTAAGGCTCGCCCGCGACCTGCCAGCCACCGATGTTCGAGTCGTAGAAGCCGAAGGGCCGATCCGGCGTAGCCGCGCCACGCAGCGGAGCCATCTCCGGTGTGTTGAACATCGGCGTCTCCTTCACCGCTTCGTAATTGCGCCCGGCCTCGATCATGAGCACCTTTACGCCGTTCAGGGCGAGAATCATCGCCGCCATGCCGCCTCCGGCACCGGAGCCGACGACGATGACATCATACTGCGGCTGCGTTTTGCGTTCGGTGAGGATCGGCATGGTGATTGATGTTGCGTGACTATAGCCATGACTTGGCGACAACAAGTCATGTTACATTTTTTACCATATTTGCAGCGGCTAAAGAGGGTGTTTTACGCTCCCAAAGTGCCGGAAGTGCCACAAGGCAAAATCGTAACGCCACACCTTTCGACATCGGCGGCCATTGCATGGATTAGCGCTCGCTTTCGCAGCTCTTCCGACATGAAAAAACTATCTCACGCCATCACCGCAGCCGTCCTTGCCATCCTGGGTTTCCTCTCAGCCCAGCAGTTGCCAGCCGCCACCTTTGTTATCAGCTCCAACTCCACCACGGCCCAAACCCTCAACGCCAATGGCGAAACCGGAACCGTGGATGCCGGTAAATCCCTGACCGTCAGCGGCGGCACCGCCGCCGTGACGATGAGCGCCATTACCACCCTGACCAACAATGGCACCATTCAACAGACCGGCACCGGCCGTGCAGTGCGCAATACCGCCGCCAATGCCAATCTGACCATCTTTAACAACGGCAGCATCAACGCGGCGGCGGATGATGCCATGAAGGCGACCGATTCAGCCGTCAATCTCACCATCAGCGCGACCAACGGGCAGGCGCTTGACTGGCGTGACATTCTGACCAAGGCCAACTCGATCACCAACCATTCAGGCGGTAGCCTGCTTGCCACCAATGAGGATGCGGTGCGCCCAGGGGTGAACGGCATGGCAGCAACGCTGGCATCATCACCGCGACTCCAACTGTCACAGGCGGTGTAGCGTCCGGCAGTGATGGCATCGATGGCGGCACGAACACGGGCATCAACGTCACCAACACTGGCACGATTTCAGGGCGTCACGGCATCACGGGCGGCATCTCGGCTGCCGGGGCCTATGCCATCACCATCACGAACAATGCCGGCACGATTTCAGCGGTGAACGGCTCAGGGATCAACATTGACGGCGTTTTCGCCACCGCCAACGTGACCAATGCCTTCGGCGCCACTATTCAAGGCGGCGTTCTGGCGGCAGCGACCAATGGGGATGGCGACGGTGTGCTCACCCTAAACAACGCAGGGGATATTCTTGGCTATGGAGCCAAAGGCGTGGGCAGCGACTCCCTGCCGAACAATGCGGAGGCGGTGTCCGCGGGTGGGGGCAGCATCACCAACACCGCCTCGGGTCGGATCATTGGCAGTTCGCTATCCGCAGACGCCCCCAACGGGGACACTTCGCGGGCGGGCAACGGCATTCTCATCGACGACAGTTCCGCAGGCAATGCGGTGGCTGCCACGACGGTCATCAACAGCGGCCTGATTCAGGGCAAAACCGGATTTGGCATCAAGATTGTGGGCACCTTCGCCGACACGATCACCAACAACACAGGCGGCATCATCCGTGGTGCGGGTGCCACTTCCGGAGCAGCCATCCAGACCGGTGACGGCAATGATACGGTGACCAACCGGGGCAGCATCATCGGTGACAACGGCCTCGCAATTGATCTTGGCGCAGGCAACGATTCGCTCGTCATCGAAGGCGCTGGAGCCAGCATTACCGGCGATGTCTCCGGCGGCAGCGGCACTAACACTGCAACGATTGATCCCGGCGTCGGCAACACCTTTAGCTATGCTGGAGCGATTTCCAATTTCAGCAGCGTGGATATTTCCACGGGCAATATCATTCTTTCCGGTGCCAGCATCTACAGCGGCAACACCACAGTCAGCGGCACTTTGAGCGTGACCAATGCCACCGGCAGCGCCACCGGTTCGGGCAATGTGATCATCAACTCAGGCGGCACCCTGAAAGGCACCGGCGACATCGCAGGGAACGTCTCCATCGCCAACGGCGGCACCATCGCGCCCGGTCTCAGCCCCGGCACGCTGACCATTGATGGCAGCCTCGACATCCTGGACGGCTCGCGCTTTGCCTTTAAACTGGGTACCACCTCCGACCTGCTGCACATCGGTGGCGCGCTGAATTTTACCGGCGGCGGCATGGCCCTGTTCGACATTTTGAATGTGGGCATGATGAGTGGCACGGACTACACGCTCATGAACTACGGCTCCGTATCCGGCCTGACGCTCGCCAATCTCGCCTTTGGAAGCACTCCCGCAGGCTTCGCCGGCCAGTTCACCATCGGATCGAATGCGCTCACACTGCATGTGGACGCCGTGCCAGAGCCTTCGCGCACGCTTCTCGGCGGACTCGGCCTTGCATTCATCACGCTGCGCCGCCGCCGCAGTTCACGGACAGCCTGAGATCAAAATTCGCCGCGAAACACACAGCGCGCGTTCGGCGTCTCGTGAATGACGATCTCACAGAGTCCAGGGAGTTGCGGCGCGAGTTTTTTCCACAGCCAGGCGGCCATGTTTTCGATCGTGGGGTTTTCGAGACCCTCGATCTCGTTGAGGTAGGAATGATCGAAACGGTCCATGATAGGCTTCATGGCTTTGGAAATTTCGGCGTGGTCATAGACCCAGCCAATGTGCGGATCGACCTCGCCTTCGACGGCGATCTCCAGCTTGAAGGAGTGGCCGTGCATCTTGGTGCATTTATGGTCGCTGGGAAGGTTCGGCAGCGTTTGGGCGGCCTCGAAACGGAAGTCTTTGATGATGCGGCAGCGCATGGTGGTTCAGTTGGGTTTGGCGGGAGCCGGAGCGGGTGGAAGGAGGGTGAGTTTCAGTCGATGGACTTTGCCATCGAAGGGCGTGCTGTTGGGATAGCGGGCGTTTTTGAGGATGCCGAAACTTTGTCCGGCGGCGATGCCTGATTTCGGCTCGTGCGGGAAACCGGTCTCGAACGGTGCCACGCCGATGACCTCGCTGTGTCTTGGCACGGCCAGGGACAGCGTGCCACCACCGTCGATCTGCGCGCGGATATTGACGCGTCCGGGCTCCAGCACGGCACCGGTCACGGCAGTCTCTTTGCCATCCACCCAGACCGTCAGCGTGGGCTGCGCGGCGACGAGATGCAAGGCGTAACCTGACTGCGCATCGCCATGCGTGAGCAGTGTGCTGTCTTGATCGACGGCAGAATCGAAAACAAAGACGGCGTCCATGAAAACGCCCCGCCCCTGTAATTTGGGCGCTTCGGCGGCGCTGATTTCATCACCGATTTGCAGCAGGAGATCGTCCGAACCCGATGGACTGACCGCGCCAACGACTTCCGCCACCGGACGCGCCGCGCTGTTGAACTCTGTGGGGAAAAAAGCGACCAGCGCGGTTTTGATGGCCACATGTTCGGGCTGCGCGGCTAGATTGGTCCACTCATTGAGATCATTTTGATGATCGTAGAGTTCTTCACTGCCATCGGCGTAGCGGATGTAGCGCCAGCGCTCGTCCCGTACGGCGTAGCTGGCGTTTTTGCCGCCGCCCATACAGGTGATAGCAGGTTTGTCGCGTTTGGCCGCCGGATCGAGCAAAAGGGGCTTCAAGCTGCTGCCGTCGAGATGCTCTGGCTTGGTGAGTTTCACCAGATCGCAGAGCGTGGGATACAGATCGATCAAAGCCACCGGCTGGGCCGAGGCGGTGTCCGGCTGCGTGACACCGGGCGCGTAAATCGAGAGCGGCACACGGGTGGTCGGCTCCCACAGCTTGCCTTTGTGCCACATCTGCTTCTCCCCGAAATACCAGCCGTGGTCGGAGGTGAAGACGATGATGGTGTTCTTTGCGTTCGGCCCCTGTGCGACCGCGTCGAGGATGCGACCGAGCATGTCATCGCAAAACGCCACATTGGCGAGATAAGCGCGCACGGCGTCCTTCCAGAGTTTTTTTTCGACGGTTTTTTGATGATAGCCCTCTTTAAGATGCGATTTTGCGATGGTCGGCACGTCGTCGAGATCATCATCCTTCACCGCCGGCAGTTGGATCGAGTCCAGCGGCAGCGCGTCGAAGTATTTCTGCGGCACATACCAGGGCGAATGCGGGCGGTAGAGGCCCAGCGCAAGGAAGAAGGGCGTTTTGGGTTTCTTGGTGAGGAAATCGGCCGCAAAGGCCGCGATTTGACCGTCGTCAGTCTGCTCGTCCGCGACGGGAATGCCGCCCCAGTCCCAGTGCCAGATGTTCATGCCATTGAAATTTTGGCCCGTATGCACCGGCAGGTCTGGAATTTGCACGCCAGCCTGGGGAAAGCGCTGCGTCCATGCCGCGTCCTGCTCAAATCCGCGCCGCCCACCATGCCAGCCCGTCAGTCGGCCCTCCGGCCCGCCGTGATTCGCATGAAAGATTTTTCCAGCGGCCACAGTCATGTAACCCATCGTCTTGAAATACTCCGGCAGCGTCGGCTTACCCGCGATCTGCACGCTACGTCGCCAGTCCTGCTCATTGCCAAACACGCCACTCGAAGATGGCAGCATGCCCGTCATGAGGCTGGTGCGGGAGGGATTGCACAGGGCGTAGTTGCAGTGCGCATTGGTGAAGCGCATGCCCATTTTCGCCAAGCGGTCCATGTTGGGAGTGACGGACTGCGGATGCCCGCCCATCCAGCCGACGTAATCACGCAGATCGTCCGCGATGATGAACAGCACGTTGGGCTTGCCAGCGGCGGAAACCTGACGCGATTTCGTGGCAGCATCTGCCGAAGCGCACAGCAGCGCGAGCAGGAGAAAGATGAAGCAGGAGGCTTGGGGCATCGCGCCGAAGCTCGCACGGGGCAGCGGTGCTGTCGAGATTTTGCCCACCACTTCCGCAATGAACTCGCTCTATAAGATAAGTGGTTCGAATCCCCAGGCAGGCCGCAGATGAATCTTTTCTTGCCTTCCAATCGTTCGTGGATAATAATTCAGCCATATTAACCTCTCATAAATAAGAAGCTTTAACCGATCAGGTGTAAAAATTTATGAAATGTATGATTTTCACTTGATCCTACCTTTAGAAATTGTTACATTAATCATTATTCGAGATTTTCTCAAAACCTATAGCTCTAAGGAACCAACTCCATGATCACCGGCACCAAAAACCCCGCCAAAGACCACGCCAAACTGGCAGACTTCATTCTGTTCAGCCAGCGCGAGTTCTTACTGAATCTCTCCCGTGAGCTGAATCGGGATAACATCTCCTTCGCTCAGTTTTTCCTGCTCAGTTACCTCGCCACGTCGAAGGAACTGACCATGACAGACATCGCCCGCAAGATGGGCCACTCCACGGCAGCCGCCACCGGCCTCGTGGACCGTCTTGAAAAACTCGGCTACATGGAGCGCACCCATGCAGTGGATGACCGCCGCAAGGTGCTCGTGCGAATCACCTCCCGTGGCATCGAACTCGTCAGCCGCCTGCGTGACGAGCTGCAAAACCAGATCGCCGAGGCCATGAACGAGACTGCCTCCGAGGACGCCGCCAGCTTCATGAGCTCGTATCGGACGATGGCCACGGAAATGGCCCGCTAAGACCGCTTTCGTCTCCGCTTTTTTCAAAGGCGCACGGTTTATCCGTGCGCCTTTTCTTTTTCCATGGCAAAAAGCACGATGGATAATGCCCTGTGGATGACTTTCCCCGCGCTCGAAGCCCTGCCCGGCTTTGCGCACCGTTTTACCCTGCGCCATCCCGAGATCGACGTGGACGCCGAACGGGCGGAGGTGGTGGAGCGATTGTGGGCATGGCATCGCAGCCAGGCGGAGGAACTTGGTTTTGCCAGCGCCGCACTCTGCATCGCCGAGCAGGTCCATGGCGCTGAGGTGGCGGTGCTGGAGGCTCCCACCGGCGAAATCACCACCGGAGTGGACGGACTGATTTCAAACGTGCCCGGCTTGGTCATTGGCATCTATGTGGCCGACTGCTGTGCGGTTTATCTGGCCGATGCACGCAGCGGGGTATTTGGCGTGGTGCATTCTGGAAAAAAAGGCTCCGAACTGGGCATCACGACACGGGCCATCGAGAAAATGCAGCGGCACTTCGGCACGAACCCGGCCGACGTGCAGGTGCAGCTCAGCCCCTGCATCCGTCCGCCGGCCTATGAAATTGATTTTGCCGCCCAGATCCGGCAACAGGCGCTCGCCGCAGGCGTTCCGGCGGCACAGATCCATGACACCGGTCTTTGCACATCTGCGGATTTGCACCGCTTTTATTCCTACCGCATGGAAAAGGGCCGCACCGGGCGCATGCTAGCCCTGCTGGGACGCAAACCTTGATCCTCTATGACCTTCCATTCTCCCGCCAAAATCAATCTCTGGCTGCGCATTCTGGGCAAGCGCGCCGACGGCTTCCATGAGGTGCAGACACGGCTCTGCCGCTTGGCGCTGGGCGACATGGTGGAGATTGAGCACCTCGGCACCGGCAGCCAAGTCGCACTGACTTGCTCCGACCCCACGGTTCCGGTGGATGAGTCCAACCTCGCCCTGCGCGCCCTGCGCGCGTTTGAAAACCAGACCGGCAAGCAGTCTGCTTGGCGCATTCATTTGGAGAAAAAAATCCCCGCCGGGGCCGGTCTAGGCGGCGGCAGCAGCAATGCGGCCACGATTCTACTCGGAGCCAATCAACTTGCTGGTTCGCCGCTCACACTGGCACAGCTCATTGAAATCGGCGCGCAGATCGGCTCCGATGTGCCCTGCTTCCTGCTGGATGCGACAGCAGCCGATGGCGCGGGCCGTGGCGAGCAGGTCACTGCGGCCGAGTTTCCCTGGCAACTGCCGCTCGTCCTGATCAAGCCCCCCTTCCCCATTCCCACCCCGTGGGCATATAAGCGCTGGGCAGACTCCAAGGAAATCCCCGGTGTTTTGTACGCGCCGCAGCTATGCCCCTGGGGAGCGATGATGAACGACCTCGAACGCCCGGTATTTGAGAAATTCCTGCTGCTGCCAACGATGAAAAGCTGGCTGCTGGAGCATGGCGAAGTTCAAGCAGCGCTGATGTCCGGTTCCGGCAGCACGATGTTTGCCATCACCCAGACCCCTGCGCAGGCAGCGGAACTGGCGAAACGCGCTCGTGAGTGGTGTGGTGAGACCGCCTGGATTCAAACCACCCAGACGGCTGGCTAAAAAGTTGGGGCCGGGCGGCTCCCGATTCCGCCCGGCCCTTGGTTATAACAACCAATCACTCTCAAGACCCAGTCAATGGAGGGCTTTGGTTTCCCCGCATGAACTGTTAATGCTCTTAGCTCTACTCTGTCATTTGATTTAAATTTCTTCATCAGGCCATAGTGGTGGGCGGTCGGCGCGGGTTTTTCGCCGGCGCTGCACTTGATCACGCTCGCGCTTTTTAATGCGGCTTTCCAGCATCGCTCG
>Ga0209702_10004450_pt1 | contig 20290 bp, 20 predicted proteins | sample FRY01_FD_187210 | JGI IMG/M metagenome (GOLD analysis project Ga0209702, IMG submission 187210) | Freshwater microbial communities from Lake Fryxell liftoff mats and glacier meltwater in Antarctica - FRY-01 (SPAdes) (version 2) | ecosystem: Environmental > Aquatic > Freshwater > Ice > Glacier... | reverse complement strand
ATGCAATGGTGGATACGTCCGGGGCCGAGGCGGCCCTGGGCGATTTCAAAGCCGCGGCCTTCGCCCAGCAGCATATTGCCCACCGGCACCCGCACATTGGTCAGCCGCACTTCCATGTGACCGTGCGGCGCGTCGTCGTAGCCGAAGACGCTGAGCGGCCGGATCACCTCGATGCCCGGCGTGTTGGCCGGCACCAGAATCATGGACTGCTGCTCATGGCGGCCCGCGTCGGGGTTGGTTTTGCCCATGACGATGTAGATCGCACAGCGCGGGTCACCGGCGCCGGAGGACCACCATTTCAGGCCGTTGAGCACGTAGTCGTCGCCATCGCGCTCGATGCGGCACTGGATGTTGGTCGCGTCCGACGATGCTACTTCGGGCTCGGTCATCAGGAAGGCCGAACGGATCTCGCCCTTGAGCAGGGGTTCGAGCCAGCGGTCCTTGTTTTCCTCAGAGCCATAACGCGCAATGGTTTCCATGTTGCCGGTGTCAGGCGCCGAGCAATTGAAAATCTCGGGCGCAAAAGGCACGCGGCCCATGATTTCACACAGCGGCGCATATTCGAGATTGGACAGCCCTTCAGGGGCACGAGGCGAGTGTGGCAGGAAAAGGTTCCACAGGCCGGCGTCACGGGCCTTGGGTTTGAGCTCTTCAATGAGGGCCGTTGGTATCCAGGCGTTTCCCCTGGCGCGGTTGTCGGCGATTTCCTTGAAAAAACGGGCTTCGTTGGGATAGACGTGCTGGTCCATGAAGGCCAGCAAGCGGGCCTGCATTTGCTGTACTTTGGGGGTGAAATTGAAATCCATTGATGTCTCCTTTATTCCTGAAATTTTCTGAAGTATTAAAAACCAAACTATTAAAATCAAGCGCCGCTCTTGACAGCAAAAGCCCAGGCCATTTTTGCCAGCACAGGCGCACCTGCTGCCGAGCTGACGGCTTGCGCGCTCGAAGCCGTACCAGCTTCGACCCGCTTGGCAATGCCCTGCAAAATCGCGGCCAGCCTGAACAGGTTGTAGGCCAGGTAAAAGTTCCAGTCAGCTTTGAGTTGCACTGGTGTGGTGATACCCGTGCGTTCGCAATAGTTGGCGATGTACTCAGCCTCGCTGGGTATGCCCAGCGCTGGGATGTCCAGCCCGCCAATCCCACGAAACGCACCCGGCGGAATATGCCAGGCCATGCAGTGGTAGCTGAAGTCAGCCAGCGGGTGGCCCAGCGTTGACAGTTCCCAGTCCAGCACGGCCAGCACGCGCGGCTCGGTAGGGTGAAACATCAGGTTGTCGAGCCGAAAGTCGCCATGCACGATGCTGGTCATGGCTTCATCTCGCGCTGTTAAAGGAATGTTGGCGGGCAGCCAGGCCATCAGGCTGTCCATCTCTGGGATGGGGGCGGTGATGGAGGCTGTGTACTGCTTGCTCCAGCGGCCAATCTGGCGTTCAAAATAGTTGCCGGGTTTGCCGTAGTCGGCCAGGCCACGTTCTGCAAATTTGACCTTGTGAAGGGCACTGATGACGCGGTTCATCTCGTTATAAATCTCGCCGCGCTGGGCGTTGGTCATGCCGGGTAGGGCCTGGTCCCACAGCACGCGGCCTGCAACGAATTCCATCACGTAAAACATGCGGCCAATCACCGACTCGTCTTCACACAGGCAATGCATTTTGGCGACCGGCACATCGGTGCCCTGCAAGCCGCTCATGACCTTGAACTCACGCTCTACCGCATGCGCTGACGGCAGCAGTTTGGCGACCGGGCCGGGCTTGGCCCGCATCACATACGACTGGCTAGGGGTGATGAGTTTGTAGGTCGGGTTGGACTGGCCGCCCTTGAAAATTTCAATCTGCACCGGGCCTTTGAAGCCCGGCATGTGCTGGTTCAGGTAGCTTGTGAGCGCAGCCACATCAAAAGCGTGCTGTGCCGTCACTTCCCGCGTGCCGACAAAATGGTCAAAGTTGCTCATGGCGTGGTTTTTTTTTATGTCTTTGGACTTTTCAGGACTTTTCAAGATCTGTCTCTGAAATGCGCAGCAAGGCTTGTCGGCTGCGCACCACCAGGCCGCCCGGCTCGATGCGGATGGTGGCTTCGCGCTCCATGGCCTTGAGTTCCTGGTTCACGCGCTGGCGTGATGCCCCCAGCAGTTGCGCCAGCTCTTCTTGCGCCAACTGCAGGCCAATGCGTACCTCGTTGCTGTCGGACAGGCTGGGCACACCATAGCTGCGTGCCAGGTGTAGCAGTTGCTTGGCCAGACGCGCGCGCAGCGGCAGGGTGTTCAGGTCCTCGACCAGGCCAAACAACTGGCGTATGCGACGTGCGTGCAGCCGCAGCATGGCCTCGTACAGTTCGACATGGTTGGCCAGAATTTTTTTGAAATCGGCTTTGGCCACACACAAAATGGTCGTCTCGCCGTGTGCATAGGCATCGTGCGTGCGCCGGTCGCCGTCGAATATCGCCACATCGCCAAACCAGATGCCTGGCTCCACATAGGTCAGGGTGATTTGTTTGCCCGACAGGGATGTGGAGCTGACGCGCACCGCACCTTTGGCGCAGGCTATCCATTCTTCGGGTGGGTCGCCCCGGGCGGCAATCAGTTCGCCGTCTCGAAATCGTTTGACGTAAGCGCATCGGAGTATGTCGTGCCTGAGCGACGGGGAGAGGCTTGAAAACCAGCGACCGCCGTTGATGGCTTCGCGTTCTTCGATGTTAAGGATGGGGTCGTCCATGGCTTGTCTTTTGGGTGACTGGAGGAGTGTCTATTGTCGCTTGAGGGACGGCACGCCGTGTCGCCAGCGTGTCGGCTTTCCTGTTGATGGCGCTGCGCGGCGTTACCGGTAGTGCGGTGTGCGCTTGGCAAGAAAGGCGGCTATGCCTTCGCCGCCGTTGGCGTTGTGCAGGTTACGCACAAAATGGTCGCGCTCTAGCGGAAAGTGCTGGCTCAAGTGGTTGCCGGCTGTGTCGTTAAGCAGCTCTTTGATGCTGGCCAAAGCGTTGGGGGCTCTGGCGTTGAGCCTTTCTGCCAGCGCCAACGCCTCTTGCAGTGCGCTGCCGCTCCTGCACACTCGGTTCACCAGGCCAAAATCAAAGAGGCGCTGCGCACTGATGCGTTCTCCGCACATCAGCAGTTCACTGGCCAGTTGGCGGGGCAGGCTGCGCCCAAGCGCCCAACTACCTCCGCCATCTGGCGACAAGCCGACGCTGCTGTACGACATGACGAATACCGCGTCGCCAGCGGCCACACAAAAGTCACACGCCAGCACCAGTGAAAACCCGGCCCCGGCGGCCGCGCCCTCAACCGCTGCAATGATCGGCTTGGGGTAGGTACGAATGGAGTCAATCCAGTTGTGCAGGCCGTCAATGCTTTGCGCTTGAACCTCTTTGGGTTGTTGGCGGTTGGCCAGCAGGCGCTGCAAATTGCCGCCCGAGCAAAACGCGGAACCTTCACCTGTGATGATGACGCTGCGGATTTCCGGATTTGTTTCAGCAGCATTCAACGCCTCAACGCCAGCCGCGTAAATCTCCGGGCTGAGGGCGTTTTTAAACTCGGGGTTGCTGATGCTGAGGATCAGCGTCTGGCCGTCGGTGGTACTGTTGAGAGCGCTTGTCATGCTAGCTTTCCTCATGCATCAAACTAAGGCCAATCGCACCACGGCGGCGCAGCCACGGGGAAGGGCGGTAGCGCTGGTCGCCATACACGGTTTGCATGTTGAACAGCACTTCAAGAATGTTTGTGGGGCCATAACGGTCGCCCATGGCCAAGGGCCCCAGCGGGTAGCCCAGGCCCAGAGTGACGGCAGTCTCCAGATCTTTCGGGCTGCAAATGCTTTGCTGGCAAATGTCGCTGGCAATATTGACGATGGTGGCCACGACACGCTGGGTGACAAAGCCGCCGCTGTCGCGGATCACGCTGACGGCCTTGCCATCACGTGCAAACAGGGCGTGGGCGGCATCCTTCATGTCGGTGCGGGTAGCGGGGTTGGTGGCCAGTACGCGGCGCTTGGTGGCGGCGTCGTCAATCAGCATGTCAATGCCAATGGTGCGAGCGGGGTCCAGCCGCTCGACCACGGCGACGGTGGTGATGTCAAAACCCAGCGGCGCCACCAGCATCAGCGCTTGTGGTGAGGCGGACGCGCCAGTTTCAATGTTGGCGCCCAGGTTTTTGAGCAGTTGCAAAAGCTCTGAACGACGGGAGGCTCGTGGCGAGATCCAGATCGGGGGCATTTCAGTCACCACAGGTGCGGGCACTTCCGGCGCGATCTGCATCACACCGCCTTGGTATTTGTAAAAACCCTCGCCTGTTTTGCGACCCAGCAAGCCGCCTGCCAGACGCTGCGCCGTGATGACGCTGGGGCGGTAGCGGGCTTCTTCAAAGTATTGGCGGTAGACCGACTCCATGACCGGGTGCGACACGTCCAGCGCTGTCAGATCCATCAGCTCAAAAGGCCCGAGCTTGAAGCCCACCTGGTCACGCAAAATACGGTCAATCGTGGCAAAGTCTGCAATGCCTTCGCTGACGATGCGCAGAGCCTCCGTGCCGTAGCCACGACCTGCATGGTTGACGATAAAGCCGGGTGTGTCTTGCGCCAGCACTGCGGTGTGGCCCATTTGCCTGGCGTAGCTTGCAAGCTGCGCACAGACAGCGGCGTCAGTCTTGAGGCCGGCAATGACTTCGACGACTTTCATCAGAGGCACGGGGTTAAAGAAGTGGTAGCCGGCAAAACGCTGCGGACGCTTCAACCTGGCAGCAATTGCCGTGACCGACAGTGAGGAGGTGTTGCTGACCAAAACTGCTTGCGCTGAAACAATATTTTCGAGTTCAGCAAACAGGGCTTGTTTGACGTCAAGTCGCTCGATAACGGCTTCAACCACGAGATCGCAGTCGCTCAGTTCGGCCAGCGTATTGACTGTTGAAACGCGTTTTTTGTAATCATCAGCGGTGGCAGTGTCCAGTCTGTTTTTGGCCACCAGTTTGTCCCACTGCGCTGCCAACTCGTCCTTCGCCTTGTGGCTGGCATTTGGCTGCAGATCAAATAACTTGACGCTGCTTGCGGCCTGCGCGGCGATTTGCGCAATACCGCGCCCCATGGCGCCAGTGCCCACAATACCCACTGTTTGATAAATAAGTTTCATGGGTGAGGATTATTACGCAGGCCTCCACTGATGGGCTGTGCCAAAATCGACGATCGCTAAAGTTGTGTCTAACTGTGTATATTGTGTCATTGTGAAGAAAAGCTCAATCGTTCTGTCGGGTTTGTTATTGTTGATGACTGCTGCGAGCAGCATGCGACGTCCCTTGGACGGCACAGCGGTGCCACGCTCATCGGCAGACCCCTGGATATTTCCGTTTAGGCGGTTCTGGATGCTCAGGACGATGCAGTCAGCCTCTGCCTGGACGCCGATGTCTTTTATGTCGATAACAAGCTGGACAAATTCCGGGTTCGCGTTACGCTCGAAAAATCGGTAGCTGCGTCTTCTCAGGCGTTGATTCGTATTCGCTCATCCGTCCTGGTTGATGAGCCGGTGGTCACGCTCTATTTGCGGGTGGGTTGCCAGCGAAAAACCGAACGGCGCTACGTCACACTTGCTGAGTTGGTCCCTGAAGCTGTACCTGACAAAAATACGCTGGCGCCTATGCCGCCGGTAGCGCCCATCAGGCCTGCTGTTGTACCTGCGCTCACTGCGGCTGCGTCAACTGCGCAAGGAACAACGCTCAAAATCGCCAGGTCCGGCGAGCGCAGCCGCTCACCCAAGCCTGCCCCTGCAGCGCAGGTGGATGCTGGTAACGCAACGCCTGGCGATGTGGTCTCTGCTCCGCTGGCGAAAGAATCAGCTCAAACACCGAGGACAAAACCCCAGCGTGCGCCAATCACTACCCAGGACAGCAAGGCTGCCAGACCCACCCAGGCGCGCCTGAAGCTGGAGCCGCTGGCCTTGGTGATTGAGCGGGATCCCCAGCTTAAAGCGTCTGCTGAACTGCTTTCAATTCCTGCGGCTGATCCACAGGAGCGCGCCGCCGCAAGTGCCTTGTGGCAGGCACTGTCGGCGTAGCCACAAGACATTCTTCGCGATACTGAAAAACTGCAGGCGCTCGAAAACGCGGTACGCAGCTTGCAGGCGCAAAGCCAAAAAACCCTTTTGTCTATTGATGACCTCAACGTCAAGCTGCAACAGGCGCAGGCAGAACGCTACGCCAATGCACTGGTCTATGCACTTGTCGCTTTGTTGCTGGCGGCAATGGCTGGCCTGGTCTTTTTGTTGCGGCAGCGGTTATTTCGTCATGGCGGCGAATCGGGCGAGAAGCCCTGGTGGCGGAAAAGTGAGGCCTATGAAAGCCGGCGAGAAGCGCAGCTTGATAGCCTGCCACCACAGCAGCAGTACGAACTCGGCGCAACCCGCCTCAGTCCAGTTCCAGGATCAACACGTGTTGATGTAGATCTTGACTTTTATCTCGACCAGGCCAGTGCCAGGTCTGGCGGCATCCGGCCAGCGGTAACTCCGAATTTTGTTGATTCTGCACCTTTCGCATCCAAACAGACGTTTGACTTTGCACCGGGCTTGATTCATCCCCCCCGAACCGTGAAGGCCGAGGAGCTGTTTGATGTTCAGCAGCAGGCGGATTTCTTTGTATCGATTGGTCAGCACGATCAGGCGATTGAGGTTTTACGCAGTTACATTGCCGAGAACCTTGAAACCAGCGCGCTGGTGTACCTTGATCTTTTCAATCTCTACCATCAGCTGGATAGACACGCAGAATATGACAGCTTGCGGGTGATTTTTAACCAGCGCTTTAACAGTCAGGCCCCAACTTTTGAGCTCTACACAGACAAGAATCTGGGGCTTGAGTCTTACCAGCTTGCACTGTCCCGGATTGAGGCGCTGTGGCCTTCCCCCAAAGTGCTGGAAATCATTGAAGAGTCACTGTTCAGGCGGCCAGATATCAAGGCAGAAGCGTTTAGCCTTGAGGCTTATCGCGAACTGTTGCTGCTGTATGCGGTGGCCAGGGAAATTATCAGCCCCGAGCCCCGTGCCGTGGTGGCTGCCAAGAAGTTTGATTTGCCCGACCGCCTCGCTGACAGCGTCGACTCGCGGCCTATGACTTTCAAAACGACGGCTATTGAGCCGCTGTCGGCCAGCATGGAGCTGAATCAGCAGGCTGGGCAAAACATGCCTGTCGAGCCTTTGATGGCTTCGGTGGCACCGCCAGCTTCACAACGTCTGAGCCTGGACATTGACTTGAGTGAGCTATTTGCGCTGGATGTCAAAGCAGGTTCTGATAGGGCATCAGATGCCCGGTTTTTTATCGAACCCGACGCAGCGACGACTGTCGTGCTGCCGCCTCGGGACTCTGCGCCACTGGCCCCAGTTCGGGGTGCCACGGATACTGACAGCCTGATTGATTTTGGCACCTTCGATCTGCCGCAGTTTGCGGCAATCAAACCCAAGTTACCAAAGGCTTGAATTTTCCCAAAGCGTCAACGGCGTACCTGTAATGCGCCAGGATTGACAATGTTGGTCGGTGTGCCTTTGATAAAATTGACCACATTGTCGAACGCTGCACTGAAATACATTTCGTAGCTGTCCTGCTCAACATAGCCGATGTGCGGCGTGCAAATGCAGTTTTCAAGCCGGAGCAGGGCATGGCCCTGCAAGATGGGTTCTGACTCAAACACATCGACAGCGGCCAGCCCAGGCCTGCCCCGATTGAGTGCCGAAAGCAGGGCTTCTGGTTCAATCAGTTCAGCGCGCGAGGTGTTGACCAAAAGAGCGGTTGGTTTCATGCTGGAAAGATCATCCAGCGTGACGATGCCGCGTGTTTCATCTGCCAGGCGCAGGTGTAAGCTCAGCACATCGCTTTGTTCAAAAAGTTCTGCTTTACTGTTAGCCACTTGCAGACCGTCTTGCGCTGCTTGCTGTCTGGATTCCTCACGCCCCCATACCAGGACGCGCATGCCAAAAGCCTGGCCGTAGCCCGCCAAAATTTTGCCGACTTTGCCGTAGCTCCAGATGCCCAGCGTTTTGCCATTGAGCACAGTACCCAGCCCAAAGTTGGCGGGCATCGATGCCGATTTCAGACCCGCCTGTTGCCAGGCGCCGTGCTTGAGGTGGGCAACGTAGTGCGGAATGCGCCGTGCGGCGGCCATGATCAGTGCCCACGTCAACTCGGCGGGTGCAATCGGCGAGCCAACACCTTCAGCCACCACCACACCTTTTTCGGTACACGCACCCACATCAATGTGCGCGCCCACGCGGCCGGTTTGCGCAATCATTTTGAGTTTTGGCAGTTTTTCAATCAACTGCCGGTTTATGTGCGTTCGCTCACGGATAAGCACAATCACATCAGCGTCTTTGAGTCTGACCGAGAGCTGGCCAATCCCCTTGACGGTGTTGGTGTAAACCTTGGCAGGATAGGCGTCCAGCCTGGCTGCGCAGGCCAGCTTTCGCACCGCGTCCTGGTAATCGTCGAGGATCACAATATTCATACCAATATTGTGCCTGCAAGTTTTTAGCTTTTACAAAATTCGACCAACTGATCCTGGCCAACTGATGCGATGGCGGGTAAGTGCTGGATCAGGTCACCACCGGGGCTTATTCCATTTATAAATCATCCATGTTTTTGTTGTCTCGCCTTAGCCTACTACAGCACTGCCTGCGGCTCGACGCCTGGACAGGAATGATCTGAGAACGGAATTAGTGCTGGTAGCCTGCTAGCCTGCCATTCGCTCGAGCTCCGCGCACACGTCTGACATACGTCCGGAAATGACCAATCGTCCGGCGCTTGAACGGCTTACACCGGGTTCGAACTGACGAATAATTTTCAAACGCGGTACCGGTGCATCAGGAACGCTTTTTCTAGCTGGCTTTGCAGCAGTCAGCTTGAGCGTTTTATCTGAAACAGCTGAAGCACGGCAAGCCAGGGCTGAACTGACGGCAGGGCGGGTATCGGCCGACCCAGACTGTGCTGGTACAAAGAATGCGGCAAGCGCCTGAGCCGGCGCCAGCAGCATGGACAGCCCCGTAGCGCGACCCAACAGCGGTGAAAAACTAACGATTCCCATCATGAACTCCTGAATTGAAAGAGACGTGCGTCTCGATGTTTACAGGCAGGATTGCGATACGGCTGGATGGCCGCAAAAACCGTTGCAACAGGGTGTTGGCCCATCTGTACACCAGGCCAAACGCCCGCCACCTGTTGCGTGGCCAGGTTTTTCTACATCAACATTGTGTTTCTGATCAGCCCCACAGCAAGCCCTTCGAGTTCAAAAGGTTCGCCCGGCTCAACCACGATGGTTTTAAAGTCCGGGTTTTCGGGCAGCAACTCAATCAGATCGTTGGTGCGCCGAAAGCGCTTGACGGTCACCTCGTCACCCAGACGCGCCACCACGATTTGCCCATTTTTAGCCTCTTTGGCTTGTTTGACAGCCAGCAAATCACCGTCCATGATGCCAATATTACGCATGCTCATGCCGCGCACCTTGAGCAGGTAGTCGGGTTGCTTTTGGAACATGCTGGCTTCAAAGGTGTAGCTTTGCTCGATATGCTCCTGCGCGAGAATGGGGCTGCCAGCTGCAACCCGTCCCACCAGCGGCAGGACGAGTTGGGCCAGGCTTTGCAACGGCAGGGAAAACTGATGCAGACGGGACTCATTGACACTGCGCATGTCACCGGCACGCAAGCGAATGCCGCGAGAGGTGCCACTGACCAGCTCAATCACGCCTTTACGGGCCAGCGCCTGCAGGTGCTCTTCAGCGGCGTTGGCGGACTTAAAGCCCAGTTCGTTGGCGATTTCAGCCCGGGTGGGGGGGGAGCCCGTCCTGGCAATGGCGCGCTGGATCAGCTCAAAAATCTGTTGCTGGCGTGCCGTCAGCTTTGGGGCTTCAGGCGATACATTTAACGACCTGCTGGAAGACATGTTCGAGAGGTGATTCAAAGTGCTCATGGTTGCCAATCCTTGACTGAAGTTATAGGTGGTTGGATAGGTAGGCTGTTTTAATATCCAGTAGCTGTATTTTTAACCAGCTTTCTATCAATTGCAAGGTATTTTTCAATATTTATCAGATGCTCCACAAAAAAATCGTGATCCTGGGCACCGGCGGCACAATTGCCGGTACCGCCAGCGATGCTTCCAGCAACATTGATTACGCCGCCGCACAGGTGGCTGTTTCGCAGCTGGTGGGCGCTATCGACTCTTTGAACGGCGAGGTTGAGACCGAACAAGTAGCGCAAATTGACAGCAAGGACATGTCTTTTGAGGTCTGGACTGCTCTGGCCAATCGTGTTCAACATCATCTGACGCAAAACGATGTGCAAGGTGTGGTGATCACCCACGGTACGGACACGCTCGAAGAAACCGCTTATTTTTTGCAGTCTGTTTTAAATCCCGCCAAGCCTGTGGTGCTGACCTGCGCGATGCGGCCTGCCAGCGCGTTGGCGCCCGATGGGCCGCAGAACATTCTGGACGCTACGGTGGTGGCCAGGTATACCGGTGCATATGGTGTAGTGGTGGTTTGTAGTGGTGTCATACACGGTGCGCTCGATGTGCAAAAAATTCACACCTACCAGCTCAATGCTTTTGGTTCAGGTGATGCAGGTGCCATAGGTTTTATTCAGGAAAATAGTCTGGAATTAGTAAGAAATTGGCCTAAAAGCCAACAAGTACGGGCGCAAACAGCTACTGAAAACATAGCCATTTTAAATCAGGTCAGATCCTGGCCCAAAGTTGAAATTGTCATGAATTACGCGGGCGCAAGCGGTGCGCTGGTCGACGCACTGGTTGCTCAAGGGGTGCAGGGGCTGGTGGTGGCGGGTACAGGCAATGGTACGGTGCACCAGTCGCTACAGGCCGCCTTGCTGAAAGCGCAGGCTCAAGGTGTTCATATCATCCGTTCAACGCGCTGCACACAGGGCAGGGTGCTGACGCGTGCGGATGACAGCTTTCCATCTTCAAACGGCCTGAGTCCGGTGAAGGCGCGTATCGAGTTGATGCTCAGGTTGATGGGCCTGATGGCATGAACTTTTTTGCCGCGCTCAAGTCCAGCGTTTGGGCCTATCCCGCCCTGGAGGTCGGCCATATTTGCGGTATCGCGCTGCTGCTGGGCAATCTGGTACTGCTGGAGATGCGGGTTTTTGGGCGAGGTGCCCTGCTGGATGTGAAAGCGCTGGCAAGTTTGAGTCTGGGAATTGCAGGGGTCGGGTTTTCACTGGCGGCGCTGACGGGCTTGCTGATGTTTGCGTCACAGGCGGCTGAACTTTTGACAAACCGCGCTTTTATCCTGAAGATGATTTTGTTGACGCTGGCTGGATGCAACGCGGCCTGGTTTCATGGACGGGCGTCGCTTGAAAAGCTCGATGCGATAGCTCGTCTACAGATGCTGCTGTCGAGTTTTATCTGGCTGGCGGTCGTCGCTTGTGGCCGCTGGATTGCTTATATTTAAAGGAGTTTGTGATGAAACGACGTGATGTATTGAAAACTTCCGCCACTTGGGGCGTTGCTGGCCTCTGCATGCCTGCATGGGCGCACCACGGCTGGAGCAGTTTTGACCAGGACCGGCCGATTTATCTTGAGGGCAAGGTGGTTAAATCGGTGTGGCAAAACCCGCATGCCGAGCTTGAAATCGAATTGCCTGCGGGTTTGAAAGTGCCCACTGACCTGACGCGCCGCGTACTGCCTGCGCAAACCGCGCCGGTCGATGGCAAAGCGCTTCTGGCCAAAGCGGTTGTGCCAACGCGACAGGACAAGCGCTGGGAGATTGAGCTGGCGCCGATGAGCCGGCTGCAGGCCTGGAACGTGGCCGAAATCAAACCCGGCACCAATATCGCTGTGGTGGGTTTTACCTTGACGGCTGAAAAGGGTGAAGCCGTACTACGCGTTGAATACCTGTTTGTCGCAGGCAATACCTACGCGCTGCGCTCTAGCCCGGCTTGAGGGTACTTCTATAAATTCATTTTCGGACGAATCGCGTCGTTGCGCGGTGCTCGCAATCCTCATGTACAGAAGTACGCCCCAAGTGCTGCGCGACCCTCGTATAAGCTCGAAGAGCGATACGACAAGCGCCTAGCACTTCATCCCGATAATCTGAATTTCTAGAAGTGCCCTCGCTATCAATCTGCAAGCGCTTTGAGGGCGCGTTGGGTGATGTCTTCAACGCTGCCCATGCCGCTGATGGCGCGGTAAGCGGGCGCGGCTGCTGGCTCGGTCCTGGCCCAGTCGGAGTAGTAGGCTACCAATGGCCGGGTCTGGGCGCTGTACACCTCCAGCCGCTTACGCACCGTTTCTTCCTTGTCGTCATCGCGCTGAATCAGCGCTTCGCCGGTGATGTCGTCTTTGCCTTCGACCCTGGGTGGGGCGTGCTTGACGTGGTAAGTTCGACCAGAAGCCGTGTGTGAGCGACGGCCACTCATGCGTTCGATGATGGCGTCAAAAGGCACGTCAATTTCAAGCACGTAGTCCAGCTTGACGCCAGCAGCCTTCATGGAATCAGCCTGCGGAATGGTGCGGGGAAAACCGTCGAACAAAAAGCCGCGCGCGCAATCGGACCGGGCAATTCGCTCCCTGACCAGGTTGATGATCAGATCGTCGCTGACCAGACCGCCAGAATCCATCACTTTTTTGGCCTCAACGCCCAACGCTGTTCCGGCCTTGACGGCAGCGCGCAGCATGTCGCCGGTTGAAATTTGCGGAATGCTGTATTTCTGGCAGAGAAATGTGGCTTGGGTTCCTTTGCCTGCACCCGGTGCGGCCAACAAAATCAGTCTCATGGTTGTCCTCGTCATTTTTTCAGGCGTTCAGGTGCTCAACAAGTCAGCATTTGAACTTGAAAGAGCTAGCCGTGAAGTATAGCACGCACCTCTCGGTACAGGCTTGCGATGGAGCCCTGACTTTGTTGAATTTACGAATAGTGTTTGCGGGCCGCGATCAGGTCGTCCGGTGTGTCCACGCCGATGCCCGGTGATCGCTCGGTGATGCACACGGCAATTTTGTAGCCGTGCCATAGGGCTCTGAGCTGCTCCAGGCATTCAAGCTGTTCCACAGGCGCGGGTGACAAAGCGGGAAAGGCTTTTAAAAAACCGACCCGGTAAGCATAAATGCCCACGTGCCTGAGTGGTTTAGGCAAACCACTCAAAGCAGCATCGTTCCACCAGGCCATATCTGCAGGGTCTCTCGCGGCCGGAATACCCGCGCGACTGAAGTAAAGCGCGGTTTGCCGCGCATCAAGCACGACTTTGACGATATTCGGATTCAGGTAGTCGGCCAAACTGTCAATCGCATGGGCGGCGGTGCTCATGGCGCAGTCAGGTCGCTCGGCCAGCAACTGTGCAACCGCGTCCATCAATGCCACATCAATCAGCGGCTCATCCCCCTGTACATTGACCACCACGGCGTCGTCTGGCAGGCCCAGCAGGCTGCAGGCCTCGGCCAGGCGATCGCTGCCACTGGCGTGCGTGGCTGCTGTCATCACGGCTTGAATGTTGAAACGCGCGCACTGCTCCATGACCTCCCGGCTGTCGGTGGCAACCACCACTTTCTCGGCCTGGCTAAGTTGGGCGCGCTGGGCAACCCTCACCACCATGGGTGCGCCGCCCAGGTCAGCCAGCGGTTTGTTGGGCAGCCGGGTAGAAGCCAGACGAGCAGGAATAAGGACGGTAAAGCGCATGGCTAGCCGTTACAGACCCAGTTCTTCGTCAGTCAGCACCCTGGCTTCGCTTTCCAGCATCACTGGCATGCCGTCTCGTACCGGGTAGGCCAGGCGGGCGCTGCGCGAGATCAGTTCTTGCCTCGCGAAGTCAAATTCAAGTGGGCCTTTGGTGACAGGGCATACCAACAGTTCAAGCAATTTAGTGTCCATTGGGATGTCCATTGGGGTGTTCATGGGGTGATGGTAAGTCAGAAGGCTCGGGCAATAGGGGAGCTAACAGGGCATCCACAGCGGCGAAAAAAGCCGGTTCTGGTGAAAATTCAAGCGGAACGGCCAGCAGGTTGTAGCCCCTGAATTGCGTTAATGTAAACAGTTTGACAGCATCTTTTTCAGTGCACAGTACGACTGCATCGGTTGATACCGGCCATGTGTAGCCAGAAAAATCAAAATGATCTGGCAAGCTGATGGTTTGAATCCCCTGCAAACCGCTCGCCCTGAGCATGTCAAAAAAAGCCTGGGGGTTGGCAATACCTGCCAGTGCCGTCAGGGTCTGTCCTTTGAGGCTGCTCAGCGCGACCTGATGGCCATTTGCGTTCACTGCGTAGTCTGCCAGGTGCCGTGTTGAAACATAGCCCTTGAACGCGGGAGATTGTCCGGTGTGCAGCACCAGGCCCTGATTTGGCCGGCCAACGGTATAGGGCTGACGCAGCGGCCCCGCAGGCAACAGCCAGCCGTTACCGACGCCGCGATCATCAAAGACGGTGATGTCGATATCTCGCGCCAGACGATGGTGCTGCAGACCGTCGTCGCTGATGATGACTTGTGTTGCTGGATACTTGACGAGCAAGGCATTGACAGCTTCCATCCGTCTATTTGCTACAAAAACAGGAGCATCTTGTACCCGTAAAATAAGGGCCGGTTCGTCACCAGAGTCTGAAATGGGAGTATTTTCAAGCACTTCGAGGCAATCGTTGGCCTGCCTGCCCCGCCTGCCATAGCCGCGCGACACCACACCAACCAGTAGACCGTGCCGCTTGAAATGCTGCACCAGTGCTATCACCAACGGCGTTTTACCGGCGCCTCCAGCCACCACATTGCCAATCACGATGACCGGCACCGGGCAACGCTCAGTTTTTAAAACACCTGCGCGGTAGAGCCACCGGTGAAAACCTGACAGAGCCTGATACACCAGTGACAAAGGCCACAGCAGGCGGGCTCCCAATCCGCGCTTGCGCCAGCTGCGGGCAAGCCACTTGTTCATGGCTTAGCGCGCCCCGGCTTGCGCAGCGCTCTGGGTGGCAAAGGTAATTTGCGTGAAGCCGTTGCGGCGGGCCGCTTCCATCACCGTGATGACCGACTGGTGGCTGGTGCTGGCATCGGCGCTGATGATGATGACGCTGTCTTTGCCGGCCTTGGCGGCCTGCACCAGAGCCGCGCCCAGGCTTTCGATACTGCGGCCCTCAACCACGGTTTTGTTGATCATGTATCGGCCATCACTGCTGACCGCCACAATCACTTCCTTCGGGTAATCACGCTGCTGTTCTGCATCGGCCAGAGGTAGTTTGATTTGCAGCTCCGTAAACTTGCTGTAGGTAGTCGACAACACCAAAAAAATCACCACTACCAGCAGCACATCAATGAACGGGATAAGGTTGATTTCAGGCTCATCCCGCGAGCTTTTACGAAAGTTCATGGTCAGCGCGTCAGACTTTACGGAGGGAATTAAGGTGACGCAAAAGCCGCTCCGACGCCAGCTCCATGGTCAGCAGATAGCCATCAACTCGCGCCCTGAAGTAGCGCCAAAAAATAAGTGCTGGAATAGCCACAATCAAGCCGAACGCCGTGTTGTACAAGGCAATCGATATGCCTCGCGCCAACTGAGCCGGGTCGCTACCACCACCAGCTACGCCGCCGCTGGATTGCGCGTTAAAAATCTCGATCATGCCAATGACTGTTCCGAGCAAACCTATCAGTGGCGCTGCGGAGGCAATTGTTGCCAGGGCGGCCAGATAACGTTCGAGTTTGTGTGCTGCCTGGAGTCCCGCACCTTCCATCGTGGCGCGCAAATCAGCATCGCTGATCCTGGGCTGGGCATTTAAGGCCCTGAAACCGCTGGCGAGAACTTCGCCTAGCAAGGAGTTCTGTTCCAGCTGCGTCACCACGTCGGGCGCAGGTACAGCTGTCCTTGACACCGTAATCGCTTCGTCAATCAATTTCGGCGGCGCGACTTTTCTGACTTGCAGGCTGCTGAAGCGCTCGATAACGAGCGCCAAGGCCAGGACGGAGCAGGCAATCAGTGGCCAGATCGGCCAGCCTGCGGCTTGTATGATGGAAAACAATGCACGTCTCCGGACAGATAAATTGCCTGAATTATGGCTGAAGCGGCAGACGATTTTTAGCTACTGGTAGCGGCCAGTAGCGCACAGAAGTTGTGGATAACTTTGTGGGCAAGTCTGCTTCGGTAACCTGCGAAACCGCGCCAAGTCTGCGAAGTGACAGAACGATGAAATTTTCAGCAGAATAAAATTACTTAAAATCAATGCTTTACAACGATTTTCCGTGGTTCCCGGTGGGTTGCTTTGATTATTTCAGTCACTTTGCATCGCCTGTGGCATATTTCCTTTCACTCCTAATGGTGTTTTGCCGTGCTTGATGCTGCTGAAGGTTTGGGATTGCGTGAGTCGAGCATCCGCGTCTGGCCAGTCGGTTCTCTGCTAAAAGCCATTGCGGAGAGCCTGGAGGCACGCTTTAACCCGGTGGCGGTACAGGGCGAAATTTCCGGCTTTTCACGCGCTGCCAGCGGGCACTGTTATTTTTCTCTCAAAGACAACGACGGGCAAATCCGCTGCGCCATGTTTCGCCGTACCTCAAGCCTGCTCGATTTCACGCCGCGTGATGGGCAACGGGTTGAGCTGCGCGGCCGCTTAAGCGTGTACGAGGCGCGTGGGGAATTACAGCTCGTTGTCGAGTCGATGCGCCAGGCTGGGGAGGGCACACTTTTCGAGGAATTCTTGAAGCTCAAAGCCCGGCTGGAGGCGCTAGGCCTGTTTGACAGCACCCGCAAACGGGCTGTACCGCTGATGCCCAAAGCGATTGGTATTGTCACCTCGTTGGGCGCGGCCGCGCTGCATGATGTGGTGACGGCATTGCAGCGGCGCGTGCCACATATTCCAGTCATCATTTACCCGGCCAGCGTTCAAGGGGCGCAGGCCGCTGGTGAATTGCGGGATGCCCTGCTCAAGGCCTATCAACGCAACGAGGTTGATGTCCTGCTGCTGGTGCGCGGCGGCGGTGCCATGGAGGATTTATGGGCCTTTAATGACGAAAATCTGGCTCACACAGTCGTGGCGTCTCCGGTACCGATCATCTGTGGTGTCGGGCATGAAACAGATTTCACCATTGCTGATTTTTGTGCCGATCTTCGCGCGCCCACCCCTACTGCGGCAGCCGAGTTGTGTGCCAAGCCCCAGGTGGCGTGGCAAAACCTGCTTGAGGCCATGGCCTCGCGCCTTGACAACGGGGTAAGCCGGCAGCTGCAGACCAGCAATCAAAGACTGGACATTGCAGCGTCGCGCTTTGGCCGCCCGTCGCACTTCATCACACGTCAGCAAGCACGCCTGGCTCTGCATCGACAAAACCTGCAGCATGCACAGCGCACGGCGCTATCGCTTGTGCACCATCGCCTGGACTTTCTTGAAGCCCGTTTCAAGCCGTCTGTTCAGCGCAGCACAAGGCTGCCGAATGATCGATTGGACAATGCCGGTATCCGCCTGGAGCTGCTCAATCCTGCCTGGGTATTAAAGCGTGGCTACGCCTGGTTGTCCACGCCGGAAGGTCAGGCTGTTAGCAGTACCACGCAAACGTATACAGGTCAGGCACTGCGCGCAAGACTTATGGACGGAGAGGTCGATTTGACAGTTGCAAGCCCGCGTCTGAGTTAGTTTTTACAATTTATCTGTTAAGCTTTTTTTGTTTAATCCAACCCTTCACCACATCACAAGGAAACTTCATGCAACACCAATTGCCCCCGCTGCCCTACGCCATTGACGCGCTGGCACCCAACTACAGCCAGGAAGCGTTTGAATACCATCATGGCAAGCACCACAACGCTTATGTCGTCAACCTCAACAACCTGCAAAAAGGCACTGAGTTTGAAGCCATGACGCTGGAAGAAATCGTCAAAAAATCAAGTGGAGGCGTTTACAACAACGCCGCACAAACCTGGAACCACACCTTTTTCTGGAGCTGCATGAAGCCCGCCGGCGGCGGCGAGCCTTCAGGCGCATTGGCTACAGCCATCAACGCCAAGTTTGGCTCTTACGCTGCTTTCAAAGAAGCGTTTGTCAAATCAGCAGTCGGTAACTTTGGTTCTGGCTGGACGTGGCTGGTAAAAAAAGCCGATGGCTCTGTTGATATCGTCAACACTGGCCCGGCGGGCACACCGCTAACCACCGCGGACAAGGCGCTGATGACGGTTGATGTGTGGGAGCACGCTTATTACATCGACTACCGCAATGCGCGCCCAAAATTTGTAGAAACCTTTCTGGCGAGTCTGGTGAACTGGAGATTTGCAGAGGCCAACTTCGCCTGATTTGATTTTCCCTGGTACTGGAAAGCCGACTCGCGAGTCGGCTTTTTTGATTATTTACGGGTCTGAAACAGCGAGCCCTGCAGCTTGCTGCCAGCCTTGATGCTTTTTTTGGCGAACCAGCCTTTGTTCATTTCGAGTACGTAGCGCACGGGCTGTGCCGAGCAATGTCCGTCCAGAGCCAAGGGTTTCATGTCTTCAATGTTGACGATGGTGCCGTCGTCAGAAAGGAAGGCGGCGCTCAACGGAATAAGTGTGTTTTTCATCCAGAAACACTGTTTCCCGGGCTCATCAAAGATAAAAATCATGCCTTCATGTTGCGGCATATCTTTGCGAAACATCAGTCCAATTTGGCGCTGTTCCGGAGTTGCTGCAACCTGCGCGTCAATGCGATGCATGCCCGACGTCAGTTTGATGCGTTCCAGACTCATTTGCGGTGAATCCTGCGCCTGGATGCCGAATGAAGCCAACAGCAGGGTGCCGCTTAAAAAATAGTGAATGTAATGAGTTAACTGGTGTTTCATGGCAATGGCCGGCAGATGTTGAATCAATGTTGCAAAGCATAAACCAGGTATTTTCATGAGCAAGCGCTAATTACTTGGCAGCTGGCTTGGCATCAGCCTTGACTTCAGCTTTTACAACTGGCTTGGCGTCAGCTTTCGCAGCTGGCTTGGCTTCAGCTTTCTTGGCGGCTTTTGCATCGGCTTTTGCTTTCTTCTCAGCAGCCATTTTTTCTTTCTTGGCAGCAGCAGCAGCGGCTTTTTCTTCTTTGGTCATCTTGGCTGGCTTCGCATCAGCTTTGGAAGCAGGGGTGGCAGGCGTAGCGGCTACAGTTGGCGTTGCAGCGGTCGTTGCGGTAGCTGGCTTGGCAGGCGTCGCTGGAGCAGCTGGAGTAGCTGCAGTTGCAACTGCTGGCTTGGCAGCAGGAGCTTGTGCGTACACGCCAGCAGCGAAGAAACCAGCGATCAAGGTTGCAAGGATTTTGTTCATTTGGATTTTCCTGAAGAATAACGTTGTTGGTAGAAAAGTACCCCGATATTCTCGGAGGCCTACCCGTAACGAGGCCACTTTGCAATCGGTTGACACGCCGTGCAACTTTTTTTGAACTGGTGCATTTGCGGCTAGAATTTACGGGTTTTTACCTAAACCGCTTATTCGGGCGTTTTCACTCATACACATCCCGCTATCGGAGACACCTAAAACATGTATAAACACATCCAGATCCCCGCTCAAGGTCAAAAAATCACGGTCAACGCCGACAACTCACTGAATGTGCCCGACCACCCTGTTATCCCCTACATTGAGGGCGATGGTACAGGTCAGGACATTACGCCGGTCATGTTGAAGGTAGTCGACGCAGCGGTTGCCAAAGCCTACGGCGGCAAGAAAAAAATCCACTGGATGGAAGTTTATGCCGGTGAAAAAGCCACCAAGGTTTACGGCCCTGACGTCTGGCTGCCAGAAGAAACCCTTCACGCTGTGCGCGACTATGTGGTCTCCATCAAAGGCCCGCTGACTACTCCGGTGGGCGGCGGTATACGCAGCTTGAACGTGGCCATGCGCCAGGAATTGGATTTGTACGTTTGCCTGCGCCCCATCCAGTATTTCAAGGGTGTGCCATCGCCTGTGAAAGAGCCTGAAAAGACCCACATGGTGATTTTCCGCGAGAACTCGGAAGACATTTACGCCGGTATCGAATTTGAATCCGGCAGCGACAAGGCGAAAAAACTCATCAAGTTCCTGCAGGACGAGATGGGCGTGAAAAAAATCCGTTTCCCCAACACTTCCGGCATTGGCATCAAACCTGTGTCCAGCGAGGGTACCGAGCGCCTGATGCGCAAGGCCATTCAATATGCGGTCGACAATGACAAACCCAGCGTGACGATTGTTCACAAGGGCAACATCATGAAGTACACCGAGGGCGGTTTCCGTGACTGGGCTTACGGCCTGGCACAAAAAGAATTTGGTGCCGAACTGATAGACGGTGGCCCGTGGTGCAGGTTCAAAAATCCGAAAACAGGCAAAGAAATCGTCATCAAAGACGTGATTGCCGACGCGTTCCTGCAGCAAATTTTGCTTC
>Ga0209702_10004449_pt1 | contig 20295 bp, 16 predicted proteins | sample FRY01_FD_187210 | JGI IMG/M metagenome (GOLD analysis project Ga0209702, IMG submission 187210) | Freshwater microbial communities from Lake Fryxell liftoff mats and glacier meltwater in Antarctica - FRY-01 (SPAdes) (version 2) | ecosystem: Environmental > Aquatic > Freshwater > Ice > Glacier... | reverse complement strand
GGGAGGCTGGGCGGGGGTATTCTCTTACCCCTCCCACGGCTGATAATCCAACGACTGATGCCGGAAATAGGTGGTGTAGAGTTCCGCGTAATGCCCGCCCCGTTCCAGCAGATCGTCGTGGCTGCCCTCTTCCAGAATCCGCCCGCTGCGCAGGACAATAATCCGGTCTGCGCTGCGCACTGTGGAGAGGCGATGGGCGATCACAATGCTGGTGCGCCCGTGCAGCACCGTCGCCAGGGCCGCCTGCACCTGCCCTTCGGTGATGGGGTCGATGCTGGCCGTGGCCTCGTCCAACAGGAGGATGGCCGGGTCTTGCAGCAGCACACGGGCCAGGGCGACCAGTTGGCGCTGGCCCAGCGAGAGCCGCGCGCCCCGCTCCCCCACATTTGTGTTGATGCCCAAAGGCAGGTCGTCCAGCCAACTGCCGTCGCCCAACTGGGCGGCTGCTGCGGCGACCGCCTCGTCCGTCGCGCCGAGACGCCCATAGCGGATGTTGTCGGCCACCGTGCCGGAGAAGAGGAAGGGCGCCTGGGGGACCAGCCCCAACTGGCGCCGGTAGTCGCGCAGGTCCAGGGTGCGGATGTCCCGCCCGTCGATGAGCAGTTGGCCGCCCTGAAATTCGTAGAAGCGCATGAGCAGCTTGACCAGACTCGACTTGCCTGCGCCCGTATGCCCCACAATCGCCAGGGTTTCCCCGGCAGGAATCGTCAGGTCAAAGTTTTCCAGCACCGCGTTGCGCCCGGTGCTGTAGTTGAAAGTGACTCCCGCAAAACGAATCTCCCCCCGCAGACGGCCCACCGGCTCCTCTGCCCGCTGCACCACCAGCGGTTCGTCGTCGATCAGCGCAAAGACCCGTTCGCTGGCCGCCAACCCCTGCTGAAACTGGCTCCAAAAGGAGGCGATGCTGGTCAGTGGATAGAAAAAGATCGTCAGCCCCTGGACAAACAAATACCACTCGCCCACGGAAATCGTCCCGCGAATCGCCATCTGCCCGCCCACATAGACGATGACCGCCACGCCCAAGCCGGAAACGGTGTTGAGCAGGGGATAGATGCTGCCAAAGACGGCCACCCGGCGCACCTGCACCCGGTAGGCCAGATCGTTGATTGCCTGAAAGTCCTGGTAGATGGCGGCTTCCTGGCGGAAATTCTTGGCCACGGCGATGCCGCTGATCGTCTCCTGAATCGTGGCGTTGACGGTGGCCTGGGCGCGCTGGGCCTGCTGCATGGCGTTGCGGGCCAGGCGGCGAAAGGTCAGGGCGATGGCGATCACAATCGGGCCGAGGGCGAAGGTGACCAGCGCCAGTTGCACATTCTGGCTGAGCATCACCCCGCTGATGACGACCACCAGCACCATTTGGCTGAGCAGGTCGATGGTGAGGGTGACGACCGCGGCAAAGTCCTGGGTGTCGGATGTGACCCGGCTGACCACCCGCCCGGAGGCGTATTGGTCGAAGAAGGAGAGGTCCCGGCGCATGACCGCGGCGAAGGCGTCTTCGCGCAGGGCCAGGACAACTTCGGCCACGGCTCGCGCCGAGAAGCGCTGCTGCACAAAATTGAAGGCCCAACTCAGGCTACCCAGCACGGCCACGACAGCCGCCGCGGCCATCAGCAGTTGCAGTGTCGGATTGTCGGAGAGCAGGTCGATGCTGCGCGCAATCAGAATCGGCGTCAGCGTGGAGACCAGCGAGACCAACGAAACCATCCCAGCCACCGTCGCCACCCGTCGCCACTGGGGCCGGAAATAGGCTGTGATGCGCCGCACCAACTGCCTGTCGGAATAGCTACGGTCATACTTTTCGGCCTCAAGCCCGCCGGTTAGATCCATTGTTTATCTCTCCCACACTTTTGGTATCCACAGATAGCACAGATTTTCACAGATAGTACGGAGGAATATCTGTGAAAATCTGTGCTATCTGTGGATAGATTTCTTCTCCGTCTCCAGCGCGAAAATCTGGCGATAGGCGGGGCTGGCGCTGAGCAGTTCGTCGTGACTGCCCTGGGCGATCAGTCGCCCATTTTTCATCAGCAAAATATAGTCGGCGCTGCGGATGAGGGAGAGGCGGTGGGTGATCAGAAAAGTGGTGCGCCCGGCCAGGATGCGCCGCATGGCCTGCTGAATCTGGTCTTCCGTGTTGCTGTCGATGGCGCTGGTGGAGTCGTCCAGCACCAGAATGCGCGGGTCGCTGAGAAAGGCGCGCGCGATCGCCAGCCGTTGGCGCTGGCCGCCAGAGAGCATCACCCCCCGCTCGCCGATGACGGTTTTGTACCCTTCGGGGAAGCCGACGATAAATTCGTGGGCCTGGGCTTCCTGGGCCGCGGCTTCAATCTGCGCTTGCGTGACAGGCTCTCGCGCGCCAAAGGCGATATTCTCGGCGATTGTGCGCGAGAAGAGAAAAATGTCCTGTTCGATGGTGGCAATCTGGGCACGCAGGCTTTCCAGACTCCACGCCCGCACGTCCACGCCGTCGATGCGCACCTCTCCGCTGGCTGTGTCAAAGGTGCGGTTGAGCAGCTTTGTCAGTGTACTCTTGCCCGCGCCCGTCTGCCCTACAATCGCAATCGTCTGTCCCGCGGCGGCGTGAAACGAAATGTCGCTCAGGGCCAGTGTGTCGCCGCCATCCCCTGCCTCGTCGTAGCCAAAGCGCACCCGGTCGAAGACCACATCCCCGGCCATCCGCTGGGCCAGCCCGTCGCTGTTCTGGTCCAATTCCGTCTCGGTCAGAATCGTCTGTAAAATGCGCCGGGCGCTGGCAAAGCTCTGCTGGATGGCCGAGGATGTCATTAGCAGGAAGCGGACGGGCGAACGCAGAGTGGCGATCAGCGCCATAAAAGTGATGACCTGGCCCACGGAAATCGCGCCCTGGCGGTGTAGGATGAGGGCGTGCCCGAAGGCCAGACCGATGGCAATGCCGTAGAGCAGCAGAGGCAGGTAGCGGGCGTTGATGTCGCCTTCCTGCACAAAGGCATCCCGAAAGGAGCGGGCGTTGGTGCGAAAGTGGCCCTCCTCGGCCTCCTCCTGGGCAAAGCCTTTGACCACTTCGACGCCGCTGATGGCTTCGGCCAGCCCCGCGTTCATCAGGCCAAAACGCTCCCGCAGCCGTCCCGCCACCGGGCGCAGCAGTTGGTTGTGCTCGCGCAGGGCAATCGTCAACCCACCCAGAAAGAGGAGGGGAACCAGCAGCAGTTTGGGGTCCAGTGTGACAATTGTAATCAGCGGGATGACCAGCATAAAGACCGATTCCGTGGTCAGCCCCAGCGCGGGGAAGACGAATTGGTTTGTCTGCTGCACGTCGTTGGTGACACGGGCCATCAGATCGCCCACCCGCTGGCGTCCGTGGAAGGTCTGGCTTTTGCTCAACAGGCTGAGGTAGAGTTCGTCCCGGGCGTCCCGCTCCACCCGCTGGGCCAGGAGACGGATGACAAGGCTGTTGACCAGATCGAAGAGGCCGAAGCCCACATAGGCGGCGACAACGAGCAGCGCGGCCACCGTCAGCGCTGCCACCGTCAACGCAGCGTTCCCGGCTCCGGTCACGACTGTATCGAAGGCTTGCCCCACCAGCACCGCGGACATACTTTGGGTCGCGCCCATCCCCGCGGTTGTCAGCACAAAAGTAATCAGCAACACTTTATAGCGCAGGATGTGGGCGGAGAGCCAACGCAGGGGTGAGCGGGTGTCGTAATGGAATTCGTCGGCAATCGTAAATTCACGCAGGCTCATCGGCGGCTTTCGGTTTGTTGCTTTAGCAGAATGTGTACAACTGTTTCTTACGCGATAGGCGCGGAGATGCGAAGAAAAAGCAGAATCTCTTCGTGTCTCCGCGCCTTCGCGTGAAGTTTCCAAACGAGTGAAATGGGCGAAATCGCGTCCGACGACAAGTATAACACAGCGGCGATGGAATCTGGTGAGCGTGTGTGGCATCGTCTCCAAAGCGATGCCTGCTACGGGAAGTCCGTTTCGACGCACTGATATGCGGCCATTTTTGCCTTCTCCTTTTGCCTTTTGCCCTATCTTCTATTACAGTCAATCCAACACTGTACGACACTGGCATCTTCCCTAGCATCCCAACCGGAGCAAACCCCAATGAAAACCCCAATCGATCCCACCTTCTGGCAGGCCATGCGTTGGCGCTGCATCGGCCCCTCCCGCGGCGGACGGGTGATCGCCGTGGCGGGCGACCCCAACGACATCGCCACCTTCTACTTTGGCGCGGTGGCTGGCGGCATCTGGAAGACCACCGACGCCGGCATCACCTGGCTGAATGTCTCCGACGGCTTTCTCAAAAGCGCGTCGGTCAGCGATCTCTGCGTCTCGCCCTCCGACCCGAACGTCATCTACGCTGGGATGGGCGAATCCACCATCCGCACGGACGTGACCCACGGCGACGGCGTCTACAAATCCACCGACGCCGGGCGAAGCTGGCGACACTGCGGCTTGGCAGATACCCGGCACATCGGCAAAGTGCGTGTCCATCCCCGCAACCCGGACCGGGTCTACGTGGCCGCGCTGGGCCACGCCTTTGGGCCGAATGAAGAGCGGGGCGTCTTCCGTTCTCTGGACGGGGGCAAAAGCTGGGAGAAAATTCTGTATGTCAGCGAGGGGGCCGGCGCGGTAGACCTGAGCATCGACCCCCAGAACCCGGACATCCTCTACACCAGTTTTTGGGAGACCCATCGCAACTTCTGGGAGCTGAGCAGCGGCGGCGCGGGCAGCGGCCTGTGGAAGTCCACCGATGGCGGCGACACCTGGACGGATATCAGCCGGGCCAAGGGACTGCCCCCAACGGGACTCTTTGGCAAAATCGGCGTGAGCGCATCGCCCGCCCAGGCTGGTCGGGTCTGGGCGCTGGTGGAAAGCCAGAACGATCCCGGCCTCTACCGCTCCGACGACTTCGGCGCAAGCTGGCAACTGGTCAGCGACAAAGCGGACCTGCGCCAGCGCCCCTGGTATTATATGCACGTCTTTGCCGACCCCCAGGACGCAGAGACCGTCTACGTTCTCAGCCTGAATATGTGGAAGAGCGTGGACGGGGGCAAGAATTTTACGGAAATTGCCACGGCCCACGGCGACAACCACGGCCTGTGGATCGACCCGAAGAATAACCGGCGGCTGATCGAAGGCCACGACGGCGGCGCGGGGGTCAGTTTCAACGGCGGCGAGAGCTTCAGCAGCGTTTACAACCAGCTCACCGCCCAGTTCTATCGCATGGACGTGGACGACCACTTCCCTTATCGGGTCTACGGAACCCAGCAGGACAATTCCAGCGTGCGCGTGCCCACCGACACATCCGATGGTGGCATCGGCTGGCGGGATTGTGAGATCACCGGCACGGGGGAGAGCGGTTTTATTGCCGTGGACCCGAAGGATTCTGACATTGTGTATGTGGGGGCCATCGGCTCGTCCCCCGGCGGCCAGGGCAGTTTGCAGCGGGCGGACCTGCGCAGTGGCCAAATTCGGCTGGTCAATGTCTGGCCGGAAGCCACCGGCGGCGATATTGCGCCCAAAGATATGCGCTACCGTTTCCCCTGGACTTTCCCGCTGGTCTTCTCCCCCCACGACCCGGCGACGCTCTATGCCTGCGGCAATCACGTCTGGCGCAGCCGAGATGACGGGCAGAATTGGGAGCAGATCAGCCCGGACCTGACCCGCAACGATCCGTCCAAACAGGGCGCGTCCGGCGGGCCGATTACGTGGGATACCAGCGGCGCGGAGACGTATTGCACTCTGGCCTGCTTCCGGGAATCGCCCCACGCGGCGGGCGTCTTCTGGGCCAGCAGCGACGACGGCCTGGTCCACCTGAGCCGGGACGGGGGTGCAAGCTGGCAGAACGTCACCCCGGCGGGCCTGCCTGAATGGGTTTATCTGCAAACGATTGAACCCTCCCCCCACGACCCGGCCACGGCCTATCTGGCCGGAACCCGCTACAAACTGGACGACAACACACCGTACCTTTTCAAGACGAACGACTACGGCCAAAGCTGGACAGCCATCACCGACGGCATCCCCGCCGACGACTTCACGCGGGTGATCCGCTGCGACCCGACGACAGTGGGGCTGCTCTTCGCCGGCACAGAGACCGGGCTGTACGTTTCGCAAGACGACGGGGCCAACTGGCAACGCTGGGAAAATGGCCTGCCCGTCGTGCCGGTCTACGATCTGCGGGTGAAGGGGGGCGCACTGGTGGCGGCCACCCACGGGCGCAGCTTTTGGGTGATGGATGATTTGACGCCCCTGCGCGAAGGGGCGAGAGGCGAATTGAGAGAGGCGAATGCGGCTCAGCTATTCCCGCCTTTGGACGGCGTGCGGGTGCTGCCGGATTTGTTTGCCGATTGGCTCTCCACCGAGGGGAAGGTCTACTCGATGGCGTCCAACGCCACGTATAGGGCGGGGACCGACGAGGAGACGGGTCAGGCCGTGCGCACTTATTTGGACAGCGGGCAAGGCGCGCCGCGAGGGGCGATTGTCTATTATAACCTTCCGGAAAGCACAGAAGCTTCCCGGAAGGTGCAGTTGGAAATTCTGAACGCCAGCGGAGAAGTGATCCGCGCCTTTGTACCGAAGCCAGCGGGCTGGGACAAGCGGGAGGACGCGGAAAAAGCGCTGGAACCGGGGCCGTGGATTCCCGCGCGGGACGGCCTCAACCGCTTTGTGTGGGACCTGCGAGAAGCGGGCGCGCTGCGCATCAAAGGCAACAAAACCGGCGGCGAAGCAGCCAAAGGGCCGTTCGTTCTGCCCGGCGAATATACCGTGCGGCTGACGGTTGTTGACGCCAGCTTCTCCCAACCCTTGCGCGTGGAGAAGGACCCCCGTTCACCGGTTAGCGACGCTGATTTGGCTGCCCAGCACGCGGCGCTGGTAGCGGTACGTTCACAATTGAACACCCTCTACGAAAATGTGGAGACGTTGCGCCGGGTGCGGGCACAGGTGATGGGTTGGAAGGAGCGACTGGCCGCCAGCGGGTCGGATGCCGCGGGGGCAGTGAAAGTAGCAGGGGCGCTGAAAGCCGCCGACGATCTGCTGGGCAAACTGGCTGTGGTGGAAGACGCGCTGATCCTGCCCGGCGAGCAGAAGAATGTCTACGGGCTGCTGGTGCGTCCCCGGCTGAATGCGAAGCTCGCCACAGTTGTCTCCAACATCAACAGCGCGGATGGCCGCCCCACCGCCTCGTCCGCGGCGCTAGTGGCCGAATACAGCGGGGCCATCAACCAGCAACTGGGCGAACTGCACCAGATTCTCAGCGAGGATGTGGGTGAGTTCAACGAACTGGTGCGGGGCGTGGATTTGCCCGCCGTCGCGTAACAACTGTAACGCAAGCTGTTAGCTTGCGCCCTTTACAAGCTAACAGCTTGCGTTACAGAATTGGCCGATCCATCAGCCTGCGCAGTGTCGGGCCGTGCAGCCAGAGGGCCAGGGCCAGCATTGCCAGACTGACCAGCAGCAGGAAGGGCGCGGGCGCAAACGCACCGCTGAGCAGCCCCGCGGCCAGATAGAAGCTGTGGATGGCGAAGGGAACCCAGAAGACGACGCCGGGCAGTTCCCTCTGGTGCAGCCGGGGACGCACGGCCCGCACGACAAAAAGCGCCACCAGCAGCGTCCCCCAGACCACCTGCGGTTGAATGGCGTCGGGAACCGGATCGGTGATCAGCCAGTTGGTCCCCAGCACGCCGACAACGCCCACGACAATTGCCCCCACCGGTCCCACCCAGCGGGCCGACCAGCTATCCCCGGAAGCCAGCCAGCGCAGACCCACAGAGAACGAAAAGACGACCCAAAACCAGGCCCAGAAGTTGGGGTAGGGCACGCCGAAATACTCGAAGTCCAGCCCCCGCCCCCAGTCCCAGAAACCCAGGCGGATGGCGACCGCATCCATCGCCAGGTCGATATTCAGCGCCAACAGCCCGGCCAGCACCGGTTTGGCCCAACCCGGCATAGCCACGGCATCCACAAAAAGCAGGGCCGTATAGAGTATCACCCCCCAGCCGATGCCGACGGCGACCGGCACTTCCCCGCCCAGCATCAGCGCAAATGTGCCGTAGGAATAGGCGTGCAACTGCTGGATAGTGGCCCATTCCAGCAGCAGGCCAAAGCCCACCCCGGCCAGCAATTGCCAGACGCGGGCCGCGCCGCCGGCCTGCCAGGCGTGGTGGGCGCAGAGGAGCAACAGAACGACAGAGAGAAGTTCGAAGGAGAGAAGGTAAGCGTTGGGCATAGGAGTGGTCTCGCTTCTGTGGATGGAACGATTGATTCGGGGACAGGCTGATTTTCGCAGCTTTTTGCGGATTCGTCAATGTCGGTTTGACACAACACCTGACAGGTGCGCACAGACTTATTTTCGCATTCCCCAATTCTGCCGTGCGCACCTGTCAGGTGTTGTGTGGCTGACCCCGCTTGCCAGCCCCGCCAAAAACCGTATACTTACGCCAGACCCCACCCAGCCAAAGGCAGCAGTGTATGGCAGACAGCGAATCTATTCACATCGGCGGCGACGTCAACGTAACCGACGGCGATTTTGTGAGTCGGGACAAAGTAACGATTATCTACCAGACCGGCCCGGTCGCGGAGGAACTCACCCCCGCGCAATTGGCCGAAATCGAAGCGCGCTACCGGGTGCAGGTGATCGGACGCTACAACCGGCTCGGTTTTGCCGGGCTGGGCGTGTGTCGATAGCGTTGGCTCTGCCTTTCCACGACCAGACGCCGATACCGAACAGGCCAGCACCACCGATCCCCCTCATCTCCCAGCGCCAGAATCGCCATCCGCAGAACCTGCGTTTTGGCTGGGAGAGGAGGGGGCGACCCACCAATGAGACTCAACCCACCAACGGATAGGGGCGGACTATAGTCCGGCGGTGAGGGGCCAGACTAATTCCGGGATTCCACCAGCACCCAACGCCAGAAACGCGTCGGGTGCATCACCAGGAGCAACATCCAATGACAGGCAGATTGCAGAACAAAGTGGCGATTGTCACCGGCGCGGGGTCGGGGATCGGGCGGGCCTGCGTGCTGCGCTTTTGGGAAGAAGGCGCACAGATCATCGCCACGGACATCCAGACAGCCGCCCTGGAAAAGCTCGCACGCGAGGTGGCCGAAGCCGGCGGGCAAATTGTCACCGTCTCAGGCGACGTCACCCGCCGGGAAGATGTAACGGCAATCGTCGAGCGGGCCGTCAGCGCCTACGGGCGGCTGGACGTGCTGGTCAATTCCGCCGGGATCACCGCGCGCAACGTGCGGGCCGAAGCCGATTTGGGCGAGCGCTGGGAGGCCGTGATGCGGGTGAATGTGAAGGGCACGCTGCTGATGTGCCACGCCGCGGTGGAGGCTATGCGGCGCACAGGCAGCGGCTCAATCGTCAACCTGGCCTCGGTGATGGGGACCGTCGGCTACCCCACATTTCTGCCCTTTTCCGACGGCTTCAACGCCTATCCCCAGAGCAAAGGGGCCGTCATTCAAATGACACGGGATATGGGCGTGCGCCTGGCTGCCGAGGGGATTCGGGTTAACGTCGTCTGTCCCGGTTTCATCTACACAGCGCTGACCGAAAACGTCACCGGCAACCCGGAGATTCACGAGGCGATACAGAAAGCTCACCCCATCGGGCGCATGGGCCAAGCCGAGGAAGTGGCGAATGTCATCGCCTTCCTGGCTTCGGACGAGGCTTCATTCGTGGCCGGGGCAGTCTGGGCTGTGGATGGGGGCTACACCGCGCAGTAGGGGAATAGAACGCGGATGACGCGGAAAAGACGGATTTGCGCGGATAAAACGAAGCTCTCTTTATCCGCTGTAATCCGCCCAATCCGCGTCATCCGCGTTCTATTCTTCTGTTTTATTCGATGAGGGCAAAAGCGCGCACGGGGAATGTGCCGAATTCGGCCACTTTGACCGGCGTTCAGCGGTCGGTCGTCAGCGGCCCGCCCTCAGCGGTCCGCCGTCTACAACGCTCCCACCGCTTCCCATCTCCCACTCTCCCACGAGCGCATCATCGCCGCCTGAACTTCGGCCAGCCGCAGCGCGTCGGCAAAGCTGGGCGATCTTTGCACGCCTTCGGCCACAGAGAGCAGAAAGTTGTGGGCCTCAATGACTTTCAAATCCTCGTAGCCAATGCCAATGCCATCGCCGGGGTTGAAGCGGGCGTGATTGGGATATTTCGGCCCGCCCAGCAGCGTCGTGTACCCTTCGTGTAGCCCTTCCGGGTCGGGCAGATACAACTCCAGTTCGTTCATCCGCTCAAAGTTCCACTTGGCCGCGCCCGCCGTGCCGTTGACCTCAAAACTCATCTCGCATTTGGGTCCGAAGATAGCCCGACACGCCTCGAAACTGCCTTGCACGCCATTTTCAAACTCCACCAGTGCAGAGACGTAATCCTCGTTCTCCACCGGTCCCGTGGGGTCGCCCGGCTTGCCCAGAGAAAAGTGTGTGCCCTGGCCGGGGATGGGCAGGGGGCGCTCCCGGATGAATGTGTGCCGGTTGCTCACCACCCGCACGATCGGGCTGACGAGCAGATGGGCCATATCGATGACGTGGGAAAGAATGTCGCCCAGCGCGCCGGAGCCGGCCAACCCCTGCTTGAAGCGCCAAGTGAGCAGACCGTTGGGATTGCTGCCATACATCGAGAAAAAGCGTCCCCGGTAGTGGGTCAGATTGCCCAGTTTGCCGCTGTCAATCAGCGCCTTGCAGTGCTGCACCATCGGCGCCCAGCGGTAGTTGAAGCCGACGAAACTCATCACGCCGGCCTCCCGCGCCAGCCGCTCGATCTCTGCCGTCTCCTGGGGGGAGCGGCCCACGGGCTTCTCGCAGAAGATGTGCTTGCCCGCGGCTGCCGCGGCCCGCACCATTTCCAAATGGAGAAAGTTGGGCGCGGCGATAATGACGATCTGCACCTCCGGGTGATCGATCACCCGTCGCCAGTCGGTGGTGGATTCGGCAAAGCCCAACTGCTCCTGCGCTTCCGTCGCCCGATGTGCCACGTCGTCGGCGCAGATCACCAGCCGCGCACGCATATCCGAATCGTGGAAACGGTCATTTACCATCCGGTAGGAGCGGCTATGCACCGTTCCCATCCAGCCCATCCCAATAACGCCAATGCCGAGTGTTGTGGTCATTAGAACTGCCGGCTCCATTCCAGCGGCCAGCGCTCGACGACGACTTTCGTCTGTGTGTAGAACTCGACGCCGTGCCGACTTTGCGCGTGGAGATCGCCGAAGAAGCTATCGTTCCAGCCGCTGAAGGGGAAGAAGGCCATCGGTGCGGCCACGCCGATGTTGATACCCACATTGCCCGCGTCGGCTTCATAGCGGAACTTGCGCGCCACCGCGCCGTCTCGTGTGAAGATGCAAGCCATATTGCCGTAGGCCCGGTTGTTGACCAGCGCAATCGCTTCGTCGATATTTTTGGCGTGCATCAGACTTAGCACCGGCCCGAAAATCTCCGTGCGGGCGATCTCGCCGCCGGGATTCACGTCGTTCAGAATCGTCGGGAAGACCCAATTGCCCTCCTCGTAACCGCTGACTTTCTTCTGCCGCCCATCCACCAACACCTGCGCGCCTTCTGCCGCGCCCTTCTCAATCAGCCCTTCGATGCGCGTCTTGCTTTCGGTGGTAATCACCGGCCCCATCTGCACGCCCGCGTCCAACCCGAAGCCGACTGTGCGGCTGGTAGCCACATCGGCCATGGCTTCGGTGAAGGGGTTCTTGGCCCCGCCGACGGTAATCGCAACCGACGCGGCCAGACAGCGCTGGCCCGCGCAGCCAAAGGCCGAGTCGCCCATAATGCGGGTCGTCGTCTCCATATCCGCATCGGGCATGACGACGACCGGATTCTTGGCCCCGCCCTGGCACTGTGCGCGCTTGCCATTGGCCGTGGCCCGCTGGTAGATATATTTGGCGACAGGCGTGGAACCCACAAAGCTGATGGCACGCACACCCGGATGATCCAACAGGGCGTTGACCGTACCCGCGCCGCCGTGGACCAGTTGCAACACGCCCGCGGGGAAGCCGGCCTGCTCTAGCAGTTCAAAGATTTTCTGGCTGGTCAACGGCACTTTTTCGCTGGGTTTCAGGATGAAGCAGTTGCCGGTTGCCACCGCATAGGGCAGAAACCAGAAGGGGATCATCCCCGGAAAGTTGAAGGGGGTAATCGCCGCCACGACGCCCAGGGGCTGGCGGAACATATGCTCGTCGATGCCGCTGGCGATGTCTTCGTTATTATAGCCCTGAATGAGCACAGGCATCCCGCAGGCCGTCTCCACGTTTTCAATGCCCCGGCGCATCTCGCCCACGCTTTCGGCGTAGGTTTTGCCGCACTCTTCTGTGATGATGCGGGCGATGGCGTCCAGATTCTCTTCCAACAGCATTTTCAGGCGAAAGAGAGGCTGCACTCGATCCACCACTGGCGTTGCCCGCCAGCCGGGAAAAGCGGCCTGGGCCAGACGCACAGCCTCGTCCACCTCTGCCGCGGGCGAGAGGGCGACGGTGGCGATGACCGCATTGCTGGCCGGATTGTGTACGGGCACAGATTCCGCCGCGCCACTGGGCTTCCACTGGCCGTTGATGTAATTGAGCAATTGTCTGTTGTCACTCATTTGATTACCCCTTGAAAATATCTTCGATATTGACAGAAAATCCGGAGGCCGGGTCTTGCACTGGCCCGCGGGTAAAGACCACCGGCTCCATCTCCGGTGTAAAGACGGCGATCTGTTGCAGCGGTGGCTGCACCAGCCAACAGGACTTGACGCCTGCCGTGAAATAGCGTTCGATTTTGGGAATCAGTTCATCCACACTCTGGCTGGGGGAGATGATTTCCACGACCAGCAAAGGTGGCTGAACTGTGCGAATTTCGTCATGCAACCAATTGGGAGACAAAATTGGATATACACAGAGGTCCGGAATAGCTGCTGGTTGCATATCCAGAGTCAATTCACTGAGAATCGTGTACTCTTCACCAAACCGTCGTCTCAATTCATAAATCAGATTGCTTTGCACCAGCGAATGATTCAAGCTCGGCATAGGTTTCCCCCGCTCCTGTTCGTACTCAGAGACGAAATCCATTTCAGGAATTGCTTCCAATACCGCTTCTCTATCCATGCGAAACTCCTATCTCAAAAGACGTAAAGCAGACACCTGTGTCACGCCATTATACACCGAATGGGCCTATTTTCATCGTCATTGATTTTGCCTGGGCCACCAGAACCCACCTTACCGTTCCAAAGCAGCGTCGATCTCGTCCAGATGAACGCCCCGGTGCAGGGCACGCACGACCCAGCGGGGATCATCGGCAACCAACTCTTCCAGCCGGGCTGTGGGAAAGTCGGTCAGTCGGATGCGCTCGGTAGAGGCCCGGTTTCGCTCGGCAAAAGCGGGATCGAAGGTCATATTACAGCCCCTTGTATGTCCACAGCCGGTTGGCGGCAAAGTTCCAAAAGAGGACGACACCGATGGCGAGAAGCTTGGCGACGTTATAGGAGAGGGTGAAGCCCAGATGCTCGTCGCCAACGTAAGCGATCCACTGGGCCTCGAAGCCGTGATGGATGGTCAAAAAGACGGCCATATTGATGGCAAGGCCAATCAGACTGACCAGCGTGAACTGCCCCAACTGTTTGCCCGCGTGGCGCTCCTGGCTTTCGGGGAAGGTCCAGCGCCGGTTGAGGAAGAAATTCTGAATCACCGCCGCGGTAAAGCTGACCGCGTTGGCCTGCCACTCCTGAAAGCCAGCCACCTGAATCAGCAGATTGAGGATGGCAAAGTCTGTCACCGCGCCGGTTGCGCCGACAGCGGCAAATTTGACGAAACGTTTGGCCTCTTTGCGTTTGCGCCCTGTGAGCGGTATGACATTGGATAAATTCACGAGGTTTCCTTTGTTTCTGTGTGGCGAACGATTGCCACAGCCGCGCCCAGCCAAAGTGCGAGATGCAATTGTATCCCCTGCACATAAAGATTGTCGAACAGATTGTGGACCGTTAAATGGGCGACAACACCCAATACGCCGATCAGCACTGCCTGTTCCCAACTGCCCGATAGCGTGCGGCGTGTGGCCCGCCACAGCCAGGCGACGATCCCGCCCCACATCAGCAGATAGGCCGTCAATCCGACCAGCCCGGTTTCGGCCAGCACATTGAGGTAAATGTTGTGGGCGTGGCCCAGTGCGTCCTCCCAAAGGGGCAGACGCACTTGGGGATAGACGGCCCCGTAACTGCCCGGTCCCACGCCCAGCCAGGGGGCCGTCTCCCACATGCGCAGGGCAGCCAGCCAATGGGCCAGCCGTTCGATGACGGAGAAATTTTCGTCGTTCACCGGCTGGGCGACAATCTGCTCGATCCCCACGCCAAAATAGGCGGGCACATCGGCCAGCCGCTCGGCGATGGGTGCGGGCAGGGCAGCCGGACTTAGCCCACCCGTCGCCCCCCACAGGAGCAGCGCCAACAGGCCAACGAGACCGGCTATCAGCATTCGCCTGCTGCGCACCAGGAAAACCAGCCCCACGCCCGCCGCCGCGCCCAGCCAGCCGCCCCGACTCCAGCTTGCCAGCAGCCCCGCCCCGATCACCCCGGCCAACCCGGAATAGAACAACGCCAGTGTAACGCGGACTGTTAGTCCGCCCCGTCCTAATCCGCCCCGTCCCCAGCCCCACAGCGCTAGACTCACCGCCACAGGAAGGGTCAATCCTAAATAGCCCGCATAGGGATTGGGCTGGTGAAAGCTGCCCGCTGCCCGCATAAAGCGTCCCAACAGCACAAAAGAATCGGGTCCAATGCGAAAGACGAATTGATAGACGCCCAACAACCCTTGCACAGCGCCGCCCGCCAGCAGGGCCAGCGCCAGCCAACGGCTTTGGGTCGGTGTCAGCGTTTGCCCCACCAGCCAGACGACGAGCAAAAGTTCGACCCATTTTATCACTTCGGCAGCCGCTTCGGTCAAATCAAACCCGGCGTAGGTGGAAAGGAGAAGTACAGCCACATACGGGGCAATCCAGCCGGGCAGGGGGGGCGGGTCCAAACGCAGGGAGCGACGGCGCACCCCGTCCACAAACCAGAGCGCAACCGCGCCGGCCAGGAGCAGGTCCGTGACGCTCAGCGGCCCGGCTTTGATTCCACTGGTTATGGGCAGGAGAAGAGCGATGGCCGGCCAGATCAGCCACGGGTGGCGCAGGAGGAGCAGGCCGCCGCCAACAGCCGCCAGCAACAGCCCAATCAGCGGCAGGGGCAGTGTCGCCAGCAGCCAGGCCAGGAGCAGAAGAGCAGCGACCGGTAAGCCCGCCCGCTGGACTGTTTTTGCATTCAAGTGCGAATAGTGCAACTGAGCGCTGGACATCCCGTTTTTCTTCGTGTCTTTGCGTCTTTGTGGTGATTGAACAAAGAAGCCCGACCACACCCGGTCGGGCTTCTCTGCGCTATGGCGGAGAGGGTGGGATTTGAACCCACGAGGGCGTAAACCCTACGCGTTTTCGAGACGCGCGCACTCGGCCGGACTATGCGACCTCTCCCTGTCTGTTGTGCGAGGGGTATCGTATCAAATTCTACGGAAATTGTACAATTTTGGTGACTGTTCAGGTGCGACGCGCCAAAACATTTACAGCAGCGCGTCGGCCAAACCGATGAAGTCAGCAACCGTCACGTCGGGCTGGTAGGGCGAATCCTCCACGGGCAGGTGATAGCGGTCCACATACGCGGCCCGGAAACCGCAGGCCCGCGCCCCCACCACATCGAAAGAGTTGGCGGAGACCATCAGACATTCGCCCACTTCCAATCCCAGCAGATGGGCCGCGCGCCGATAGACGCCGGGATGGGGCTTGAAGGCGCCGTTGCCTGTGGCGGAAATGATGTCGTCAAAGGGCCAGCCTACCCGGTTCTTCGCCAAATGTTCCAGAAAATGGGGATCGCCGTTGGAAAGGACGATCAATTGATAGCGTTCTTTCAGCCGTTCCAGCCCGGCGATCACCTCCGGGAAGGGGGAGAGAAATTGCCAGGCGGCCATCAGTTCGTCCACACGGGCGGGCGTGGCGTCGATGCCGTTCAGCCGCAGGACGTAATGGCAGGCCCGGCGCACCGTTTCCAGATAGCCCGCGTGGCCGAGCATCATAATTGTGTCCTGATACTGTTCCAAACGTTGCCGCCCGCGCCAGTCCGACCAGAATTTATCGGCGGACACATCGGGACTCTCCCGCTGCAAAAAGTCGGCGATGTACGGGGTCAGGCTGCCGCCCAAATCGAGCACAGTGCCGAAGAGATCGAAGGTGAGTGCTTTGACGGCGGGAAAATTGTCCATCAATTGAACCTTTCGTTGTGGGAGAGATGTTGTGGGAGAGATATAGACAAAAGGACACGGATTTGCACGGATGTCACGGATTTACACAGATTTTTCCCATCCAAAAAATCCGTGAAAATCTATTCAATCCGTGCAAATCCGTGTCCTTACTTCAAGCCAGAATAGCATCTGTCACCGGAAAAACCATTCGCTCTGCTACGTCGAAATCGAGCGGCTGGGCCGGGCCAATGACTTCCAGGCCGGGATGTTTGTCCACTTCCGCCAGCAGCGCGGACGAAAGCCAGAGCGTGCCCAGTTCCAGTGTGTTTTTGATGAGCGCGATGCGGGCCGTGGCCGGATCAACGCCGGAGAGAGCCGCGGCAATGACGGCCCGGTCGTTGGGCAGCGTGACGGGCTGTTTGGCTCCGCTGAAATTGCGTGCGGTCAGACAGTTGGTGTACGTAGCCTGCCAGTCCACCTGCTCCGCCAGCCGCTTGGGGATAATATCCGCCATACCGATGCCCGCCGCGTTGCCGTGGCTGTCGGGGGTCAATTCCAGCACGGCGATGCAGCGATAGTCCGGCTTGCGCGGGCCGGCGTTGCGCCGCCACATCCCAATCACATTCGTGTCCATCCCCGTACCGCTGATGTCCTTGCCCATCTGCTCCACAATCAGCAGGTCGAGGGGATCGAAGGGGAGGTTGGGCTGCAACTGTTTCGCCAGTTCGAGCAGGGGCGGCTCGTCGCTTTCGATACGTTCGCCGGGGATGACGGCGATGCGAGCCGGGTTGTGCTGGCCGTTTTCCACAATCGCCACACCTGCGATGACCGGTTTGTTGGCGATGGCGACGCGGGCGGCTTTGGGCATAGCCGTGGCGACACCGTGGCCGTGGATCACATCCGCGCCCAGCGGTTTGCCCAGGCCAATCGCCAAAATTTTGAAGAGGCCGCTCTCCCACGGCGCGCGAAAGGCGGTGTGGGCCTTCACCCGGTTAACGGGGATGACCGCGTCTGCTTCGGCTGCATTGCGATCCCAGAAGACGGGCATCCCGTCGGGCGCAGTGCCGATCAGCACAGTTTCCAGGCTGCTCAGAATCGGCACGCCCAGTTTGCCCATCCCATAGCCCAACAGCACTTCCCGCTGGCCTGCGGCAGTGGCCGCGCCGTGGCTGCCCATCGCCGGGACGAGGAACGGGTCCGCGCCCACGTCCAGCAAACTCTTGACAACCGCGCCCACGACTTCCGTGTAGCAGGAGATGCCCCGGCTGCCCACCGCCACGCAGACCCGCATCCCCGGTTTCACCCGCTCCGCCAACGGCAGCGCAGCCATCCCGGCGCGCACAGCCCCGGCCACATCCGCCACTTCTTCCGTAGAAACCCGCTGGCGCACGGGCGTTAATAATAGTTCGGCGCTCATCGAATCCTCCCCTGTTGCTACTCCCCGCCCACTTGCGTCTTCAGCCAGGCATTGATAAACATATCCAAATCCCCGTCCAGCACCGCCGAAGGGTTGCCGGTCTCGGCGTCCGTGCGCAGGTCCTTCACCATCTGATAGGGGTGCAGCACATACGAGCGAATCTGCGTGCCAAAGTCGGCGTGGACATTCTCGCCCTTTACCCGCGCCCGCTCCTCGGCAATCTTCTCTTGCTCCACCTCATACAGCTTACCGCGCAGGATTTTGATGGCGAGTTCCCGGTTTTGGCCCTGACTGCGCTCGTTCTGGCAGGTGACGACAATCCCGCTGGGTTTGTGATAGAGACGGACGGCGGTGGCATTCTTCTGCACATTCTGGCCGCCTGCGCCGCTGCTTAAGAAGACGTCGATGCGGATGTCGCTGGGGTTGATTTCGATCTCCACTTCGTCGTCGATCATCGGCATCACCTCCAGTTTGGCAAAGCTGGTGTGGCGGCGCGCACCGGAGTCGAAGGGACTGATGCGCACCAGCCGGTGGGTTCCCTTCTCGGCGCGCAGATAGCCATAGGCGTATTCGCCATAGACTTCGATGGTGGCGCTTTTGACGCCCGCCTCTTCGCCCTGGGTCATATCGGTGATTTCGGTTTTATAGCCCTTTTTTTCCGCCCAACGCAGATACATGCGCAGGAGCATCTCGGCCCAGTCCTGGGCTTCTGTGCCCCCCGCGCCGGCGTGGATACCGATGATCGCCCCGCCCCGGTCATACTTGCCGCCCAGGGCCAGATCAAACTCGCGCTGCTCCAGTTCGGCGGTCAGCGCTTCGGCTTCGCCGTCCAGTTCGGTGAGCATCTCCGGGTCGTCCTCGGCCATCGCGTACAATTCCAGCGCGTCTACAGCCCGGCGGCGTAGTTCGCCCCACGCGCTCACTTGGGTTTGCAGTCCGTTCAACTCCTGCATTTTGCGCTGGGCCGTCTGGGGATCATCCCAGAAATCGGGCGCGGCGCTCTCTTTTTCCAACGCGGCCACAGCCTCTATTTTGTCCGGCAGGTCAAAGACGCCCCCGGATCACATCCACCCGCTCTAAAAGTTGATTCAGTCGGTTGTTCAGTTCGCTCACGGATACCCTCTAATTTCGTGTAGTACGGTTGGTCTCGGTTGTCCTCATTGGCCGGTGGGCGTTTGATGCTGGGGTGCTGGGATTACCAGGCTACTCCCCCACTAATCCTTCCACAAACGTCACCGGATCAAATTCGGCCAAGTCTTCGATCTTTTCGCCTGTGCCGATGAAACGCACGGGCACGCCCAGCACTTTTTTGATGCTGAGGACCGCGCCCCCTCTGGCTGTGCCGTCCAGTTTGGTCAGCACAATGCCGGTGACACCCGCTGTCTCCTGGAACCCTTTGGCCTGCAAAATCGCATTTTGGCCCGTAGAGGCGTCCAATACCAGCAGGATTTCGTGGGGCGCGCGGTGGACTTGTTTGGCCGCCACCCGGCGCATCTTTTCCAATTCCTGCATCAGATTGAATTTATTCTGCAGGCGGCCCGCGGTGTCAACAATCAGAATCTCAGCCTTGCGGCTCTCCTGGCTGGCGCGCATGGCGTCAAAGAGCACGGCTGCCGGGTCGGAGCCGGGGGCCTGGGCAATCACATCCACGCCTGCCCGTTTGCCCCACACCTGCAACTGATCGATGGCCGCAGCCCGGAAGGTATCCCCCGCGGCCAAGACGACTTTTTTCCCCCGCTGCCGGTAACGATAGGCTAGTTTTCCAATCGTCGTCGTTTTGCCAGCGCCATTCACACCGACCACCAATACAACCGTCAGGATGCGCGGCTGCTCAATTTGGAGCGGTTCGTCGGCCTTGAGAAGATTGACCATCTCCCGTTTCAGAATGAGATAGGCATCGCCTGTCGCTTTGATTCCATCCCGTTCGACGCGATTTCGGGTCTTTTCCACCAGTTCGCCGGTGGTTTCCACGCCCACATCGGCCATTATTAACGTCTCTTCCAACTCGTCCCACAGTTCATCGGTGATTTCGTTGGCCTGGAAGATTGTGCTAATGCGCCCCAGGAAGCCGCCCCGGGTCTTTTGCAGGCTCTCTTCCAGCAGGAGTTCGTCCTGGGTCTTCTCTACTTGCTTGCCAAATAGTTTTCGGAACAATTGTTTGTACCTTTGGAATAGGCTCTATTTTCTGAATCTGTCTAACTTGAAAATAGCCGCGTAACGCAAGCTGTTAGCTTGCGGCAGCCCGCACTAACAGTGCGGGTTACAATGGGCAGTGCGGGTTACAATGGGTGGCGTCCTGTTTTTATGCTGATTGTGCCCGCCGGGCATGAATACTAACTTGAAGATTATAGCAGGTGGGGGCGCAAGAGGACAAAAGGATAAGGGAGAACCCGGATACCAAAATGTCTGTCACCTTCCCTTTTGCTTTTTTTCTTGGCCTCTTTTCTTTGCCTCATTAAGATCGGTTTGCATGCACGACCGTTTATGCATTACACTGTCCTCGTCCACTCAACCACATTCCCCAGGATGAGTGTTTTTCCTCAGTCGGCCCATTCAACGTAGAAAAAGGAGCGAAAAGTGGAAGTATCATTGAAACACCGACGTGTTTCGTCATTTCGAGTTGTATTGTATCTGGTGTTGGTAA
>Ga0209702_10004448_pt1 | contig 20296 bp, 18 predicted proteins | sample FRY01_FD_187210 | JGI IMG/M metagenome (GOLD analysis project Ga0209702, IMG submission 187210) | Freshwater microbial communities from Lake Fryxell liftoff mats and glacier meltwater in Antarctica - FRY-01 (SPAdes) (version 2) | ecosystem: Environmental > Aquatic > Freshwater > Ice > Glacier... | reverse complement strand
CATCGCACGAAAACATCATCGACCACTGCTGCGAAGCTTGGAACAAGCTCATCGATCAACCGTCGCGCATCATGACCATAGGTCGGCGCCAATGGGCACATGAGTTGTGATTAATGCAGGTTGGTATTAGAACCACCCTGTGCTTACAGGCCGCCTGGTCCACAATCATTGGCCAGGTAATCGAGCATCTTGGTGTAGAACGTCTGCTGATGATTATACATCAGAGTGGTGTAGAAGTGGTCGGCACCCTTAAGCGTCAGATATTGCGCTGACTTTCCGGCATCTTCCATCGCTTTCTTGTAATCGGTATAATTGAAGTAGAGGACCCTGCGGTCGACGTCGCCATGGACCATCAGCAATGGGATGTTGGCCTTTGCCACTTCCTTGATTGGATTGATACCAATCATCCCGCGCCGCTTCGACCATTCATCAAGTGCCTTGGGCGGGCTAGAACCGCGACGCTTCATGTAGACCTTTTCCGGATCGGCAACTGCTGCGCCGGCAATCGCGCACTGATAGATGTTGTTTTCGCGGGTGGTGGCAACCAGGGCGGCATAGCCGCCATAGGACCAACCAAACATCGCCATCCGGTCTTTGTCGACCAAGCCTTTTTCGACCAGATAGAGCGCGCCGTCATCCTTATCGTCCTGCATGGCTAGGCCGTGCTGACCATAGGCGGAATCGAAATGCTCCTGACCCCAACCGACTGACATCCGGTATTGCGGTTGCAGCACCATATATCCGGCGTTGGCGAGAAGCTGACCCCATTCATCATAGGCGATGACTTCGTTCACCTGCGGGCCGCCATGGGGCAGCACAACAAGTGGGAATGGTCCTTCACCGTTTGGCTTGGTGATGTAACCAGGGATGATCTTACCGTCCCGGGCTGGATAACGAATGTATTCTACATCAGCCAATTTCTTGGGATCAAGCAGAGGGTTACGGCTTCCTAGCTTGGCAAGCTTACCGTCCTTGACCAACCAATAGGAACCCGGATCACGGGGGCCGCGATTGGTCACGACCATGATCTTACCGTCGCGCGATCGGCTCGTGATGCTCACCTGATGCGCGTAAGGAATCTGCTTTTCGAGCGCTTCGTAAAGAGCTTTTTCCTCTTCATCGAACCAGTGCCGCTCATACTTCGCACCAGAGTAGACTGCTGCAACCACCGAGTCGTTATCAGGCATCGAGTGCGTCAAAATGCCAACAACATCAGCATCTTCATTCTGATACAGTTTCTCGGTGAACTCGCTCGTCTTAAAATCAAACTTCCAAAGCGCAGCTTTATCCTCACCGCGGTTGTCGATGATGTAGCCGATCGTTGGATCGTTGGGATCGAATGCCTGCAAGCCCATGACGCCGCCAAGAACCCGGTACAGATTCTCATAATCATCAAAGTCGTAACGAAGGTTCATTTCTTTCCAAGAACTATCGCCTGGCAGGCGGTAATACTGGGTGAGCTCGTTGGTATTGGGATTGACGCTCGATGTATAACGCGCGTTGCCTTCGTTATCGAAGTTCGCGTTCGGGTATTTATCGTTGCCTTTCAGCACCAATTGGCGCGCGCCCGTTTCAAGGTCGAACTTGTAGTACGAACGCGGGCGGAATGCTTCGAACGGATCAACCCCGGCACCGCCATCATTGGCAGTACCCGCCGAAATCAGAACCTTGTCTGGCTCGCCGCGCAGCGTATTGACGATATTGAAGCTGCCGGGTGTTTCGGAAAACTTGTTCTTTTCCAGATTGTAAGCAAACGATTTGTAGCGGCGGACGTCATCTTCCGGGCCTTGAACCTTGCTATCCTTGACCTGCCATGCGGTGCCGAAGATGAAATTGTCGCTAACCCATCGCGCGCCGATGATTTCCATTGGATCAGCATTCAGACGGCGCAGCGGTTTGGAAAGGTCGTTAATGTTGTATATCTCCATGATATACTCGCCTTCCTTGCTCTCCACTTTCATCGTCATGAGATGCTGCCCATCGGGCGACACTTCTACGGTCGTCACAATGTCACGCAGAGCCCACACATCGATTGGCACGTTGGGTGCTGGCCTGTTCTGGGCTGTAATCGGAACTACCGGCGCAGCAATTGCACATGCTGCGGCCGCTAGCAGGGAAGCTTTCAAGAATTTCATAGGGCGACTCTCACTAAATTTCTCACGTTCATTAATAACAAAAAAGCGGCCCCTAGACAAATGTCTGGGGCCGCTTTCTTTTGACTCATGCTAGATGAACAGAACTAGAATTCTTTCCGGACCGAGAAGAAGAATTCTCGGCCATCGTAATCGTAACCGCTACCGATCGCGGTATTTGCGATTGCCAGTACTTCGTTACCGTCCACCTGTGGTGGAGCCGTGTTGAAGATGTTGTCGACACCAGCGATGAGCGTGAAGCCATCGAAACGATAGCGAAGCGATGCTGTATGCAGATATTGCGCTTTAGCAAAGCCAACATCGCGGCAGAAAACACCATCGCCTATTACCGCACCTCTACCACCACCGGTACAGGTGTCACCAATGAAGCCAGTCGGGCTTCCATCCGGGCCGTTGCCGAAAGCATCGCTCAAAAGATCGATACCATCCGCATCTTGCTCGACCGGGCCAGTGTAACGGGTTTGCCAAGTGAGACGGAAGTCAGAGATATCCGCGGTGAAGGTTGCACGGCCTGTCCATTTTGGCAGGCTGAATTCACCGGCATCATCGTCGTAAGTTGCGGTTCCTGTATCATCGATAAACACCGAACTGCGTTCAATCAGATGATTGGCGGTAAGATTCAGACCGAAATCGACCATCGTACCGAACATCTGCACTTCTTTGCCAAACGTTGCGTTAATATCCAAGCCGCGGACGTTTTCCTCGTTTAGGTTGATGAACCCGGAAGCGACTGCAGATACGAGAAGCCGGCTCGTTGGATCAGTATCATACGAGAGGCGATCGCAGAACGGGCTGCGTACACCGTCAGTACGGGCGAAGCAGTCATTGACAATGAACTGTGATGATGGCTCGACAATCGAGTCAGTCAATTTGATGTCGAAGTAGTTGAACCCGAGGCTGACATCATACCCATCGCCAAAACTTTCTTCGAATGCGAAGCCGGCCGTCAGGGACCGAGAAGTTTCCGGATTAATATCCAGGCTACCACCCGTTGTAATCTCGGCACTTTGTGACTGGAACGTGTTCAGGCCTTGGTTGTCGATCCCGACTCGGGTTGGATCACGCCCTTCGCGGACACAATTTGCAAGAATGATGGGGTCGCGCTGATCGAGAGACGCGTTGTATCCTCCACCCGTCGAATTGAATGCATCGTCCGGGATTGCGCAGGGATCGAATAGACTCAAGAAGCCGGACTGACCGGCAAGGAAGTTCTCGCGCAGGTTCGGTGCACGGAATGAGGTACCGTAGCTGAATTTGAACAAAAGCGTGTCGATCGGACGCCAACCAGCCTTGATCGAGTAGGTGTAATTAGTGCCGTAGAATTCTTCATCGGTAATACGGCCTGAAAGGTTCAAATTTAGCTCTTCGACCCAAGGTTTGCCGGCTTGAAGCGGGATATCGATTTCGCCAAATGCTTCCTTGATTTCCTTGCTGCCCCGGGCACCCTGATCCGAAAAGAATCCAAAAAGCAAGCCGTTCGAAGCCACGAAATCAGGCTGCGAGCTGATCTTGTCCCTGCGGTACTCAACGCCGAATACGCCACCTACCGGACCAGCTGGCAGATCAAAAAGATTACCTGTTGCGAATGCATTCCAGGAAATTTGTTCATAGCTCGTATCGAAACTGCGGATACCGAAGACATAGTCACGCTCGGCCTGCGTCGCAAAGGCACCAATGGGTGCACCAAGGACGCTGTCCGCAAACATGTTGACTGGGACACAGCCGTCCAGAAGGTCGGCCGCAGCAAGGCCTGGGTTAGCAAGCCCGGCACCGTTACATTCTCCGATCCACTGCGGATCGCCGAACAAGCCGAATACCTCTAGATTCTGATCATAATCGTCAGCGATCCCATCCCCGTTGTTGTCGGCGATACCGTCGCCGCTATAGTCTGCAGTCGGATCGAGGCCCAAAGCAAGCGCCAGCTTGTCTTCGCGGATACCGCGACGAACCGAGCTGCCCTTCGACTTGGAGTAGACGAAAGAAGTTTCGAAGGTCCAGCTAGGCGAGATGAACGGCAAATCACCCTTTACGCCGAACACACCGCGATACTGCTCTTGAACAACGCTGGTGTTGTCCCGGTCTCCCTGAATCGAGGTGATCGGCGTAACAGGGTTGGCAAAACCCGTTGAAAGCGGTCCGAATGGCCGGCCTGCAAGAGCTTGAAGTGAATTATCCGCTGCACGACAGTCGACACCATTAGGGTTGGTGAACTGGTTACAAGGGTTGAACTGGTTGAGGTCCGGCACGCTTGGGAAAACCTGAGCTGATCCGGCGTTGTCCGCGAAGATTTCCGCCCGGCTGTAATTCGCCTCGAAGAACGGTGTGATATTAGCGGCACTTGGGAAGGTGTATTCACCATAAGCCATCACGTTGTATAGCTTCTGCTGACTCAGGAACACGATGTCCTGATCGAAATTGTTGGTGTTTACGTCTTGGAAATCGACATCACGGATGCCATCACCATTCAAGTCGAGTTGCTGACCGAAGGCATTGGCTGAATCGCTGTAATCTCCCAGCGTTGGCACGTTGCCGCGGCCCGGCTGATAATAGATCGAGCCGAAACGCGTGTAACCGTTGAAGATCCGCCCAGAAAGTCCTCCGATTTTACAAGCATTTTCAGAAACGCTGACAAGGCCGCCGCTTGATCGAAGGGACGCAGCATTGTCCGCCTTGCCAACTGTCAGGATGTTGCCATTCTGATCAACTTCGTAGTTTGTGTCGCAACCTTGGAAGAAATCGCGGTCGCGAAGGCGGATTGCATCGCGGTAATCATATTCCGCACCGATTCCGATAAATCCGCGATCGGTATTGATGCCGTAGGCGGCGCTTACTGTGTAATCTTCACCCGAGCCCACCGGATTAATTTCACCGCGCGCGAACAGCTCAAGGCCGTCGAAATCTTTGCGGAGGACAATGTTACCAACACCTGCAACGGCGTCCGAACCGTAAACCGACGATGCACCATCGAGCAACAGGTCATAACGTTCGATCAAAGAACCTGGCAGCAAGTTAATTGATGGATTGGTTGGCGCACCTTCAACACCAGCAGGTGCGAGGCGGCGACCATTGACAAGAAGCAATGTACGGTCAGCGCCGAGACCGCGAAGGTTCAGCGTTTGCGAACCCGGGCCGTTGTCGAGCACGAAGCCCTGGAACGTTGCATCAATTTGCTGCCCCGAAGCAGATTCGCTGCGCTGCAGGATTTGCGAAGGATCGAACAAGCCAGCTTCCTGCGACGCTTCGGTTGTTAGAACCTGAAGCGGAGAAATGCTGGAGTAGGTATCACGCTTGATCCGCGAACCGGTAACCACGATGCTGCCTGATTCAGGTTGCGCATCAGCTTCATCTTCAGTGATGTCGGCTGGTGCTTCGGCTGTTTCTTCTTCAGCGACAGGATCCTGTGCTGCAGCAGATGCTGATAGAACGAGAGCCATGGCTGACACAGAGCACGCCAGACCTTTTAAAGTGTTTTGCTGAAACTTTTTCATATTTACCCCGGTAAAAAAATTGATTTTTTAGCCTTCAATACTCTTGAAACCCACCTGACGTTTACGCGACTGACATTATAATCTATCTCAATTGTGCTGGATGCTACCGTCCTTGTGATGTCTCTCACTGCAATAGCAACAGTATCTTGTCAAAGCGGGTTGGCGCTTTTTAGGACTGTGTTGCGTTAATCCCACAGTCATCTTTTGCTTGAGGTCTGGGCCGCTTTAGTCCGAGATTCAAGACCTTAGTTCGACCTGGTCATGCTCCCACATTAAGTAATTGTAAAACATGAGCAAAATACGAATTTGTTTTGTCAGGAAGCAAACTTAAGGGCGAAGTTTTGGGCGGGTAATCCAGCTCGGCATATAGCGCCTCGTTTGACGTATTCCGGCGAGTTTTGCATGTTTGGGACCGTGCTAAACTAGTGATGGCGCACGCAAACACACAGGGCAGATCATCATTTTCTCAAAGATGTTTCGCCTGATCTTCAGGCCGACATTGCCGTCCGAGGGGCGAAAATGCGAAAGAGCGCTTTGTCTTATTGACGCTGAATTTCGCATAGTGAGTGCGGCACCTTGACCCTTGCCAAGGTGAACCGTAACCGCTTGGACAAGAAAATTATCGGTTAAGAATAGCAATCAAAATGGGAGAACAAGCGGATGGCAATTGCCTACATAGTAGATGCTGTCAGAACTGCTGGCGGTCGCCGCGGCGGACGTTTAGCCGGTATACACCCGGTTGATCTGGCTGCCGCTTCGCTGGATGCGCTGGTCGCGCGCAGCGGAATTGATCCAGCCTCAGTTGAAGACGTCATCATGGGATGTGTTAGTCAGGCGGGCGAGCAGGCAATGCAGGTCGGCCGCAACGCAGTGCTAGCCAGCAAGCTACTTCCAGAATCCACACCCGCGGTAACGATTGATCGTCAGTGCGGGTCATCGCAGCAGGCCATTCAATTCGCGGCGCAGGCGGTCATGTCCGGTACGCAGGATGTGGTGATCGCGGCCGGTATCGAAAGTATGAGCCGGGTGCCTATGGGTTCGACCGCCAGCTTCCATATGAAGGAAGGGTTGGGGATGTATAAGTCCCCGGGCCTGGAGGAGAAGTACCCCGGCATCATGTGGTCTCAATTCATGGGCGCAGAGATGATTGTCGATAAGCACGGGTTTACCAAGGATGATCTCGACCGGTTCGCCCTCGAAAGCCATCGCCGCGCGATTGCCGCAACTAAGGCTGGCGCATTCGATGCAGAATTAGTGCCGATCATGATCGACACCCCAGAAGGTGAACAGCGGCATATGGTCGATGAGGGCATCCGTTTCGATGCGACGCTGGAGAGCATCGCTTCGGTCAAATTGCTGAGCGAAAACGGCAGGATTACTGCAGCATCCGCCAGCCAGATTTGTGATGGATCAAGCGCGGTGTTGATCGTTTCGGAGCAGGTGCTCAAGGATCAAGGCCTCACCCCCATGGCGCGGATTCACAATCTGACTGTAACGGCAGGCGATCCGGTGATTATGCTGGAAGAACCGCTGTTCGCAACCGACAGGGCTTTGCAGCGTGCCGGAATGTCGATCAACGACATCGATCTGTTCGAAGTGAACGAGGCATTCGCGCCAGTGCCGCTCGCATGGCTGAAACACACGGGCGCCGACCCCGAGAAAATGAACGTCAATGGCGGCGCTATTGCGCTGGGCCATCCTCTGGGTGCATCAGGTACCAAATTGATGGCTACCTTGCTGCACGCTTTGAAGGCGCGCGGAAAAAAATACGGTTTACAGACCATGTGCGAGGGCGGCGGTGTCGCCAATGTCACCATCGTCGAGGCATTATAAAGCATACTACTTTCTTTGGCCCGTTTGTGGAGCCTATTTGAACATTCAACAAGACAAGAGGAATTCAGATAATGTTTTTGGATAGCAATACTGCCGCCGTCGTTACCGGTGCTGCGTCGGGACTCGGCGAAGCCACTGCACGCGCGCTCGCCGCCAAGGGCGTGAAGGTTGCGATCTTCGACCTTCAGGAAGAAAAAGGCATGAAGGTTGCCGAAGAAATCGGCGGTATTTTCTGCGAAGTGAATGTCACTGACGACGCCTCTGTCGATGCCGGATTCGCCAAGGCCCGCGCAGCCCACGGTCAGGAACGCATCCTGGTCAATTGCGCCGGTACCGGAAATGCTATGAAAACCGCCAGCCGGTCCAAGACCGATGGTTCAATCAAGCATTTCCCGCTTGATGCGTTCAACTTCATTATCCAGATCAATCTGATCGGCACGTTCCGCTGCATCGCCAAATCGGCTGCAGGTATGCTGACGCTTGATCCGCTGGAAGATGGCGCTCGCGGCGCGATCGTCAACACTGCCAGCGTTGCGGCAGAAGATGGCCAGATGGGCCAGGCCGCCTATGCTGCTTCGAAGGGCGGAGTGGTTGGCATGACCTTGCCGATCGCACGGGATTTGATGAGCGAAGGCATTCGGGTAAACACCATTCTTCCGGGCATTTTCAACACGCCGCTGATGAACGCCGCACCGCCGCAGGTGAAAGAAGCGCTGGCCGCATCCGTGCCATTCCCCAAGCGTCTTGGATATCCCGAGGAATATGCTCAGTTGGCGTTGACGATGATCGGCAACGGATACTTCAATGGCGAAGATGTCCGGCTCGACGGCGCGATCCGGATGGCGCCCCGTTGATCTAGCAGTAATTGACCTAACCGGCGCCAACCAGACGGAGCGAGCGTGATGAGTGATTTTAGCCAGATCAAATATGAGATCGACGGCCCGATCGCGGTCATCACGCTCAACCGTCCGGAGAAAATGAACGCATATACCCGCCACATGATGGGCGAGATTTGTGCTGCGATGGATCTCGCAGATGCCAATGACACAGTTCGTGCGGTGATCTTTACCGGCGCGGGCGACCGGGCCTTTTGCGCTGGCGCCGATCTGACGCCGGAAGACGGGCGAGGGCCGTTTTCCGCCGATGCAGCGGTCGATGACTTGTCCGACGAAAGCGTCCGCGATGGCGGCGGGCGCCTGACGCTGCGGCTGTTCCAATCAACTAAGCCATTGATTTCGGCTTGTAATGGCGTGGCCGTCGGCGTTGGCGCGACAATGCAATTGGCAATGGATTTCCGGCTTGCCTCCGACACGGCCCGGTATGGCTTTGTGTTCGCCCGGCGCGGGATTGTGCCTGAAGCAGCCTCAAGTTGGTTCCTGCCCAAGATCGTGGGAATTCAGCAGGCACTGGAATGGTGCATGACCGGCAGGGTGTTTGATGCTGAGGAAGCCTTGCGCGGCAAGCTGGTCAGGTCAGTCCATCCGGCGGCCGAATTAATGGCAGCAGCCCGCGCATTGGCGGTGGAAATCGCCGAGAATACTTCTGCCGTTTCGGTCGCTATGACCCGGGCAATGCTGTGGCGCCTATCACCGGCAGAGCATCCGATGATTGCGCACCGGATAGACAGTAGGTCGATATTCCGCCTGTCGAAAGGGGCCGATACAAAGGAAGGCATCCAGAGCTTCCTTGATAAGAGGCCGCCGGTATTTCCGGGCAAGGTTTCTCAGGATTTGCCTGATTTCTTCCCGTGGTGGGATGAACCAGAGTACGAATAAGCGCTGATCTTTTCCGCGTGCTGCTAGCGATCTGGATTTATGGTAGTGTCTCAGTTTGAATTTCGAGGGTAAAATATGCCCTTGATGCAATCAGAATTTCTAACCGCTATCTGCACATGGGTTTTTTCTAGGTAGCCGCAACCGGGATAAAGTGGATCACCTTCTGAGAACGTGCCCCGGACCGTGTCAAAGGTCTGCACCTTCCTGTCGGGTTCCGGCACTCGTTCGATTGCAGTATGCAAGTGCCGAATAACGGCGCAATCCAGATAGCGGAGAACTCGGTCTTTATCGGGATCGCCATTGACTGAGCGATTTTCTGGAAGGGACAATTCTGACGCTTCTTGTTCCGCCTTGAAGGCTAAATAAGCACTTTTAACGAGTTGAATGTTTTCTCGCACCATAAGGTCCAAGCAGTGACCAAGATCAACAACGGCCCCTATGACAGCGGCCTTTTTGTATTCTTTTCTCGCTACCTTTTCCTCCGCCCATGCAAGGGCGCGCTCATAATCTGATTCCCAGAAATATGCGCCGGAACCAAGCCAATCATAGGCTTTTTCACTTTGTAAAAGGTCTATTTCCCCAGAAACCGCTCGATCTGCGACACTCTTTTCGCAACCGTGGTAAGCTAGAACAAACGAAGTTGCGAGGCGACTCAAGCCTTAACGGCTTCCTTCCGCTCTCCACCAAACTCAGCACGAATCTTTCCACCCTTGGTGTAAATGCCTTCTGCGATGAGTGATGCGCGAGCAGCTGCTTTTGACACTGTGTTACGCTTCGTCTGGTCATCAAGTATCTTGAATATCTCTGCGTTGCGTTGTGCCAATGTCATGTTGCTCGGCCTCCTTGCGCCGTATGATGATGTGCATCATTGCATTCACAACGTTTAAACAATGTGAATGATGCATCATCAAATGCGACAAGTTCGTAAAGTTTGCAATCAATTTATGTTGAGTGCTTTTTGTATGGGCCACGCTTTTTCGGCGTTGGTGCCATCTCATCAATCTTAGCAATGACATCATCAAGCGACCAAAGTGTGTCGGTAATTCCAGCGGCCATCGCGGGTGATGTTTTCAGCGTCTTGTGAATGCGGGTGAAATTGTAAAACACGAAATAGAGCGCCAATGCGTGAATGTGGTTTTCCAACTTCTTGCTGAATGCGTTGGTTAGGCGGGTGAAGCGGCGCATGGACATACGCATGGTCAAATTCTGGCGCTCAACGTGGCTTGTCGAAACGTGGTCAATGTCGGGGCGACCCTCAACAGCGCGCTTGCGAATGCCAGTGCAATCGGCGGGGCTGTAGCGAGTTTGCGGACCAGTTGGCGAAGCGCCGTAAATCTTGATTAGCTGCGCGTAGTCCACATCACCGCCAAAAGCGCCCTCAACGGCCTCTAGGTATGCTTTATGGCCGTCTGTGGTGAGTTGCACCCGATTAGACAGACGCGCCTTTAGATCATCCATGAACTCCATTGCGTATTCAGCATCACGGCCACCAACCAAATACGAAACGATCAATTTGGTATCAGCATCAATCGCGGTCCAAGTCCAAACATCGCCAGCGCCTTCCGGTGCGTCCTTTGCGGTCGCTACGTTCTTTTTCTTGGCATAGCAGAAAGACCAGATTTCATCACACTGGACACGGCTTGCTTTGACGCCCTGCACATTGTCATTGTGGATCGCGATACAAGCTTCACCAGCCTGCACCAGCAGCTTTGAAACGGTGTTGATTGAAACGTCCGCAACGCGGCTGATTGAACGCATGGATGAACCCTCACAAAGCATTGCTAGGATTTGGGTGCGTTTCGAGAGGGACAATTTGTTCATGCCCTTCTTATATGAACATTTATGCTTAGCGTCAAGTAACAAGTTCATTCTATTCAAAGCGCTTCAGCTAAGTTTTGCATTTCTCGCTTGTATCTATCGACTGATGGATTCACTTCTAACCGTTGCCCTTCAACAGTAAACTTTTGGCCAGCCTCTAAGCGCGCCAATGGGATGCGTTGTTTCCCAGATATACGTCCACTGGAATGAAAGTCATCAAGTAAGTAAAAACACTTGCTGATATCATCATCAGAGAAAACTGAGGGATGCTCCTTTGCAATTTCAATAGCCCTCTCTACGAAAAAACGCGTAGAACTATCGGGAGTGTTCTTTTTTTGACGATTCCAGCCACAGTGAGTCATCACGATTGCATGAACTTTTGGCTTATGCTCCAATCCAGCTTGCTTATTAAATCTATGAAAATCCATTTCTGCTTTACTGAGCATATTCAATGTGAGCCGCAACGCTTCGACAGAATGTTGGTCAACTCGGACAGGTATTATCAAAGCTTCCGCTGACGACCAAGCCAAGTGCGTTGCACCGCCAAAAAACGGACTTGTATCAATCAGAATCTTTTCTGCTTTTGCGGTGTTTTGTGCCTCACTAATTATTTTGGTCAAGCTAGTTAAAACACGCTGACTCGCAGCCGCCGAATGTCCCGCCCCTAACTGTGAATATTGGGCCAATTGGCTATAAAGAAGAGATGGAAACAAAAATAATTCGGTAGATCCTGGTATCATAAACGACCGTTTATTACCTGCGAACGATGGACAATAAGCTTTAACAGACTGAGTTATGTCGGCTATGTCGAACTCTCCCGCGCCGGTTATTCCAACTACCAACGCATCATAAAGAGTCCGTGAAAATTCGCTTAATTCATCACCGAAGATATTCTGAGAGAAGTTTCTTTGGGAGCAAGTATCGACTAGCAAAATTGGCTGATCCACAGATAATTCATAAGCCAAGTTGAAGGCTAACGTACTTTTTCCGATTCCACCTCGAAAATTTGTGATGGCGTAAGACTTAAACTTTTCCCTACGGTTCGGTTTAAAATCCCCATTTAGAATCAGTTCTGACCGCTTTAATACCGCCTCGATTGTGGTTCCCTCAAACAAATCATCACTCATTTTGACCTCCATAGACAATATGTCGATCGTAATAGTCGGTAGACATATTGTCTGTCAATAGGCTAGATAGACATTTTGTCGCTCAGCCTTTTTTCCACCTCTTTGCCGCAGCATTCTTTGCAATCTCCGACCGCCGTTCCGCGCTCATATTCTTGGCGCGGGCCCTACCGCCCTTGCTACCGAGTTCAGCCGCAGCGTTAGAAACCTTCTTTGCAGTTTCTTCTTCCTCGCCGGTTGCGATGCGAGCGATCATGACTGCCGCGCCGATAACATCGGCTGGTCGTTTCTGTCCTTTGGGGCCTTTAGGCATTATTTTGCACCCAACTGCTTTGCCAAACTAGCGATGTCGGAAAAAACAGGGTCGTTTGCCGCGATGTTAGTATCAGTCGTCCCGCCACGCATGATCCCGTTCAGATTCCATTGCCCTTGGGTAACTCCACTGGGCGCAGTTATCTCGCCATGAATACAATCATGGTCGGTAGGCTCAATGCCGTTGATAGTTGCGGAGTAGCCGCCTGTTGATTTCGTCGAAACTGGTTTTACTAATATGGTAGCCATAAAATCTCCTTTGCTTGCCGCTAAGCATATAAGAATAAGATAGGAATTGCACCGCCATATTTCAAACTGAGACACTACCGGATTTATCGGTAGCTTGCCATGCCGAACGATTTCGATAGGAATTACGCGAATGTCAGACACAAACTCAAAGAAAGCCTCGACTGCCCTTAGCCTCGCAGATTTTCTGCCATACCAGCTTTCGATAACATCGAATGCTGTCAGCAACCGAATTGCACAGGTCTATCGCAGTGAGTTTGGTCTAAATGTGCCTGAATGGCGGGCGATGGCAGTATTGGGCGATAGTGGTCCACTGACCCAGCGGAATGTCACTGAATTGACGTTGATGGATAAGGTCGCCGTGAACCGTGCATGCAAGATGCTGGAGGAACGGGGACTGGCCAGCAGGAAGCCAAATGAAGAAGATGGGCGCTCGCATTTGTTGGCTCTGACCCAGGCTGGCTGGAAGGTACATGACCGGATTGTGCCAATGGCCCGGATGATGGAGCGCCGGTTGCTCGAACCGCTGAGCGATGATGAACGCCGGACCTTCGCTTCGCTGCTGCTACGCCTTCGTAACCAGTCAAACGAACTCGGTCCCCCAACCGCTGAAGACGGCTGAGGGACCGAATGATTTCTGAAGAAACACCGCGCCCTTGCGGGCAGTAGGTGATTACTTCGGTGTTCCGTCGGCGAATGCATCGCTGATTGAACAGGCCGCAGGGCCAAGAATAACGATAAACAGCACCGGCAGGATGAAAAGGATCAGCGGGATGGTCATGATCGCTGGCAGACGCGCCGCCTTTTCTTCTGCCCGCATCATCCGGTCATTCCGGAATTCCGCCGACAATACGCGCAAAGCTGATGCCAGAGGCGTACCATAGCGTTCGGTTTGAACCATGGTGGTCACCACCCCGCGAACAGATTCCAGATCAACCCGGTAGGCCAGATTGTTGAAGGCCATCCGGCGTTCGGTCAGGAATGATAATTCGATCGCTGTCAGGGCAAATTCGTTACCCAGTTCAGGATAGGCGCGGCCCAATTCCTTTGCCACGCGGTTGAACGCGGCATCGACAGTCAGACCAGCTTCGGCGCAAATCACCAACAAATCGAGTGCATCGGGCAGGCCCTTGCGGACCAGATCAGTGCGTTTTTTAGACTTGTTGCCAAGGAAAACTTCAGGGCCTTTGTAACCAGCCAGAATCGCTACCGCGAAGGCGGCGAAGCGTTTGAAGCTGCCCCATTCGGGGAAAAAATCGGACCCATAGACTATCAGCGCTGTGATACTGCCCAAAACAATCGGGAGCACCAGCCTCGCAAGAATGACCACCACGGCCAGTTCCTTGTTGCGAATTCCGGCATGGGCCAGCTTTTGCTGAACAGCCTCAATCTGGCTTTGCTGCAGGACCTTCAGGCCTGCCAGCGTATCCTTTACGCGTTCAGTTCCTTCGGTCTTGCGGATCAGGCTGGTGCGTTTCTTGGCATTTGCCTTGACGATACCGGCCTTCAATTCATCGCGCCGCTCGTTTAGCGCTTTTACGCGGCCGGCCATCGGATCTTTCACCGTTACGGCTGCGTAAATCGCCAAGATAACGGCGAACGCTGCGATGCCTGATAGGATGGTGCCGACGAAAAAAACGTCGAAACCAAGCAGTGTGGGTCCTGGCGGGGTGTCGATCATTGTTTTTGTCCTCGCTCAGATTTCGAAACTGACCATTTTGGCCATGATGAATGCGCCCATGCTCATCCAGACACCGCCGCCGAGACCGATTGCGATCAGGCGATCATCGACAAAGAAGCCGCCGAGATATTCCGGATTAATCCACCAGATCATCCCGAACACGATGAAGGGCAGGGAACCCACAATGTAGGCAGATGCTTTGGATTCCGAACTCATCGCGCGGATCTTCAGCTTCATTTGTGCGCGTTTGCGCAGCACATCGCCGAGGTTAGACAAGGTTTCGGCCAGATTGCCGCCGGTTTCGCGCTGGATCGCGAGGGTAATGCAGAAGAAGTTAAACTCCGCAATACCCAAGCGGTCAGCGGTTTCCTGAAGCGATTCTTCCATCGTTCGGCCAATCTTGATCCGCTCGACCACGCCCTTGAATTCCACGCCAACGGGGCCGGGAACTTCCTGAGCGACCACACCAAGGGTTTCGGTCACAGGCAAGCCAGAGCGTAAGCCGCGCACAAGCAAGTCGATTGCGTCAGGGAATTTCGTGTTGAACTGTCCGGTGCGCTGCTTGATGAAGAAATTCACCACCATATGAGGCAAGCCAGCACCGACCAGCAGGCCAATTCCCAATGCCATCATAGGAGCGCCTGACCGCAAATAGACAAGCACCGCGACGCCGAGGCCCAGTCCGATCGAAGAATACACGTATTGCGAAAGAGTCCAGGTCTTACCTGTCCGGTCTAGCCGCGTTGCCAAAGCCTCGGTCCGCGAGCCAGAACCTTTGACTTTGAATGTCTTTGGTTTGCGCGCTGCAATGGCTTTCTTAAGCTGGGATTCAACCTTGGTATCAGTGCTCTCGGAATGGCGAAAACGCACAGCTTCGAGCCGGCGCTGGCTGGCCTTGCCAGCCGACGGACCGACAATCAGCGTATAGCCGATTGCCATCAATGCCATCAATCCGCAGATAACCAGCAGGAGCTGTAAATTGCTCATGGTTATGTCCAGCCTTTCCTACACTTCATTCAAGGTTTTAGTGGGGTACGCCCGGCTGACACCGCCAGCCGGGCGTACGTGTGATTTGATTATTCAGCCGGAACTGTCGTTGATGACTTGGAGCTTTTCTTGGCTAGCAGCGATTTGAGATCGAAATTACCGAGCAAGCTCTTCTTTTCCGGCTTCTCTCCTTCCGCATCTTCGTCTGTGGTGCCGATGATATTCTCGGCGATCTGACGGATGACAGAGGCGGATTTACTCGAGCGGTTGGCGTCAGCGAAAGTTTGGCCCAATTTAGCAGAGTTGGCTGCGGCCTTGGCATCATATGGGATCGTAAAGTCGATCTTGCGTTCGATCGATGCTTCGAAATCGGCCTTGCTGATTTCCATGATCCCGGACTGAACCTTATTGGCCACGATCAGCGGCTGCGCATGGGCAGCGTTGGTCTTGAGCCAGGACAGGATTCGGATCGTGTCGCGGGCCGAAGCCAGCGTCATATCGGCAGTCAGCAGCACGACATTCACATCGGCCAACAAATGCGGAAAATTGATCAGCATGTTGCGCGGCAGATCGATCATCGTCATTTCGAACGCCTGGCGGAATTCTTCCTCCAATTGCACGAATGCCGAACCATCGGTCATCAATGGCGAGTTGATCGGAGCCTCTGCGGACAGGATTGCCAGATTATCGTTGGCACGGATCATGGCGCGTTCAATGAACAGGCCGTCGATCCGGCTTGGATTGTCGATCGCATCCGTCAGGCCTCGGCCTGGCTCGAGATCAAGCGCTAGGGCGCCGGTCCCGAAATGGATGTCCAGATCGAGCAATGCTGTAGGCATCTTGTGATCGGTGCTGAACAACCAAGCCAGTGAAGTGGCCAATGTGGAAGCGCCGACTCCGCCACGCGTCCCGACCACTGCGGTCGAAATATGGCGCTTTGCAGCATCCGGATCGCTCGCTTTGGGCGAGGAGAACACGGTCTGCGCCTGGGTCAGGGAATCGCGCAACTGGCCAGCCGAAAGCGGCTTGAGCAAATAGTCGTGAATGCCGCTGCCCAACAGATCGCGGTATAACCGCACGTCGTTTACCTGACCGACCGCAATCACAACCGTACCGGGTTCGCAAACCTCGGCCAGAGCGTTGATATCGTTCAGCGGATCGCCGCTTTCGGACAGGTCGACCATCAAAATGTTTGGGCTGGCCGCGACCGAGAGTGTTTGGACTGCATTGCGCAGACCGCCCTTGGCGCATTTTTCGGGCTGCCATCCCAATTCGATTACGACCGGACGAAGCACGTCCAAGGCAGCTTCATCACAGATGAAAGCGGCAAAGGGATCGCGGTTGCCAGCGGCTCCGGGTTTCCAGGGTGCATTCATGATAATTTCCCTTATTCGTCAGACGCGGCGGCAGCCAGGCCGCCTTCACCAGTTGGTGCTTGGCTACGATAGCTTTGGATGGCTTTGGTCGAGGTTGTAACGACCGTTTCGCCGGTGCCCTTCTGTCCGGTGATCAGATCTTCCGGATTGGCGACCATCGCAGCAAGGTTGCCGTTGATCGCACAGCCATACCCAGAACGGGTGCCGTTGTTGTAGTTCATGTCGGACGTTTCCGACCAATCAGGGCATCCAGGAACCGTGGCGGTGGAGCGCGTGATGATAACGCGTGCTTCACCTGGCTGGACATAGCCGGCTGTTACCGGTGAGCCTTCGCTGACCAGAATACCGTGGCGCGCTGCCAATTTCGCGATGGCATCGCGAGTGGCCGGGCTCATCATCGGATCATCAATCGAAATCCGGTCGCCGTAGCGCAGGTCCATTGTCTCGAACCAGTCTGCAAGCCGCGCCTGTTCGGTGATTGACAAGCCAGATGCTGTTGCCTTTACGTCGAAGGTGAAGTTGTTCCGTTCCACGACCGGCTGACGCATGCTTTCGAGACCGCGATTGGTTGGCATTCCGCCACATGCGCTGAGAGTCACCCCGAGCGAAAGGGCGAGAACGCCGGCTAGTTTGCGAGTTGATGCAATAGGCATTGTCTTCACCTTTCTTACTTGAGGCTAAAGCCGGGAACAGCAGCCGCATCGGCAGTCCGTTCCTTGTTGCGCTTGGTTTCTTTCGCATCGGCAGTCCGTTCTACTGGCTTGAAGCCAGGGACAATCGCTGCGGGATCATACTGCGACACCGATGGCGGTGGAGCATCACCTTCGCGCAGGGTCGGCATTGGGCGCGAAGCCCCGCTAACACCGTCATTGTCCTTGTATCCTAGCAAGCTTTGCAGCTCGGTAGCGGCACGGAAGCCATCGGTCGGCAATTTGATGTCACTCGCGTTCACGGGCTTGACCAAATATGGAGTGACGATGATCACTAGCTCGGTTTCGCCCCGACGGAACGAACGTGAGCGGAACAGATTACCAAGGATCGGCACGTCGCCAGCACCAGGTGTTTTGTCGATCGTGTTTTGAGCGTTGTTGCTCAGCAGGCCAGCGATCATGAAGCTTTGGCCGGAGCCAAGTTCCACAGTCGTTTCAGCACGGCGCACGGTTAGAGCCGGGATTGTGAAACCTTCAATGGTTATCGCGCCTTGCGACGAAAGTTCGGATACTTCCGGACGAACCCGGATCGAAATCCGGCCATTGGCCAGCACGGTCGGCGTATAAGCGAGGCTTACACCAAACTTCCGATACTCGATCGAGGTCGTACCGAGGCCGCCGCTGCTTGGGATCGGAAACTCTCCGCCCGCAAGGAAATCGGCAGTTTCACCCGAGAGTGCGGTCAGGTTAGGCTGCGACAGAGTTGTCACAAGGCCTTCGCGTTCTGCAAGGTCGAGCGCGCTGCCCAGATCGAGCCCGAGGAATCGACCGAAGCCGGCAATCGTCGTGCCCGGAGAAATGTTGTTGACGACGTTGAAGCCGTCGCCTGTAAAATTCTGGCCTACGGCAAGCGGTCCGCCAGGGACGCGCAGTCCGGTGGTCGGATCAATGACGGAAGGCACGAACTGAGAAGTGGCCCCCCGACCTTGCGCCACGCCGAACTTGAAACCGCCGGTGGAGTCGGCGCTAACCAGATTGGCACCAATCGTGCGCACTAGCGAACGGCTTACTTCGGCGAAACGCACTTGCAGATTAACTTGCAAAGGCGTCACCATTTTCAACCGGCTAATGACATTGCTGCCTTCACCGACAAATGCCTGCACCAGACGTTCCGCCTCGGCGGCATCCTCAGGGGCTGCGACAGTACCTGTCAGCAACACCGTGTTGGAGCCCATTGTGGAGACACTGATCTTTGCCTCGGGCATGGCGAGCGTCAGCATTTGATCTACGCTGTCGAGGTTGGATCCAACCCGAATGTTGGCGGACCACACAATGGTTCCGGCAGCGTTGCTGGCATAGACAGTGGTTTCACCGCCCGCCTTGGCGAAGACGTAGAGCTGGCTACGTGATTTGACCTGAACATCAGCAACTTCTTCGTTGGAGATGAAAATATCGGCCATGGAACCAGGAACGTTGATCAGTTCACCGCGACCAATCGACAGGACGATATCCTGTGAAGGTCGATTGATGGACTGGGCATTTGCGGCCCCGGCAGGAACACCGGCAAGCGGCGCTACGGCGATGGCGGAAAGCAGCAAAGTGGCTGTCAGACGGCGTTTCATGGAATTGCCCCTCGAATTCGTGCCAGTAATCTGGCGGGCGAAAGTGGTGATTGCTCGGCTCATATCAGTTCCTCCCCACAGGAACCGCGACAGTGTTCTTACCGCGTGTAACGCGGACTGTGGGCGGTGCAGGGGGTGGTGGCGGTGTCGCTACAGTTGCAGCCTTTGCACCATTGGGATTAGCCATGGAGCGGTTCTGGAACCGGGATACATCGCCGCCGGTGACAAAGGTAGTTCCGGTGTCAACTGGACGCGAAATGGCCTGTGCCAGAAGCTTCTCTTCCTCTTCTGGGGTCGCATTGTCAGGAACTTTGATGTCCCCGGCAGCGATTGCCCGGTCGAGCTCAGCCTGATTGTCGGCGATTGACCGAAGCGACAGGCTCAGTGTGCCAATGGTTTGCGCGACAGCGACCTTCTCGGCGATTTTCGGTGTCACCTCGAGAGTAACTGTGCGGAAAGCCCGGACGACAGTCTTGCCTTCGAACTTTTCCTGGGTCGTCGATTGGTCGGTCGCCAGAACCCGCATGTTGCGCAGGAAGGTTTCCGACGCCTTTAACTCGCCAGCTTCACCCTTGACGCTTTGAGTCAGAACGATGTCCACCCGGTCACCCGGGAAAACAAAGCCTGCAACACCGGTCTTGGCTGAGACAGGGACGGTAACCGCCCGCATGCCAGGGCCAAGCGCCGCTGCAAGGAAGCCGCGATCGCCAGGGCTCACCAAAGAACCCTGAGTGACAGGTTCACCGGCAGACACTTGATAGCGTACAACGGTGCCGAGCAATTTGGCGATATCGGATTCGCCGTCAAGGAAATATGCGTCCTGAACCAGCTCTTTCGGCCACTGCTGGAAACTGATTGCATCTGCTGTGATGATCGTACCAACGGGAAGCCCGCGTTGTGCCACCAGAACCCTTGGCCCCTGCGGTACAGCTGCTTCGGCTACTGGTGCCGAGGTACCGGCGAACATGCTCCGCGCTGCCAAAGCTGTACCGATCGCAATGATCAGTGCACCAAGCAGTAGAGCTAGCTTCTTCCTATCCATGGCTTTTCAAGCCCCCTATTCGGCCCCTAGAAAATTCAATTGGGCGTTGTGTTTAATCTTAACACCCGTCATATTTTCTTGACCTATAAGAATCATGTATGATTCAGAGGCTCTCCATAAATTTTGGGGGTTCAGATGTTCAAGGCGAGCGTGGTCAGCACGGCGATAGAGAAAGATTTTGAGGCGCGT
>Ga0209702_10004447_pt1 | contig 20298 bp, 19 predicted proteins | sample FRY01_FD_187210 | JGI IMG/M metagenome (GOLD analysis project Ga0209702, IMG submission 187210) | Freshwater microbial communities from Lake Fryxell liftoff mats and glacier meltwater in Antarctica - FRY-01 (SPAdes) (version 2) | ecosystem: Environmental > Aquatic > Freshwater > Ice > Glacier... | reverse complement strand
GGATCTTCAATGCTCCGACCGCGCAACAGTCCGCCAAGAATCTTGCCGAAGCGAAGATCGCCCGACAAAGCCTGCCCAACCGGGCTAGCCGCGCGACAGGAGTGTCGCGCCTCCTTGTGCTTCCCGGCGGCGGTGAGTCATGTTGTAATTCGAGGAAGGCCGGCTGAAGCCGTCACTCCAGCCCTTCGCGGTGGCGACCCGGGGGGGCACCCACTACCGGGGACGAACCGACGCGGCTCTCGTAGAGGAACATGCCAATGTTCCTCCCTTCTTCGCTGAAGCTTCGGAGGGCGGGCCATTGCGCGTGAAACGACGAGTCTCTGACAAAGGAATCGGATTCTTCGGCAGTTAAAAAAGCCCATTTTTTTTGCCGCCATTTTTTTTGCCCCCGCCATCCCGCCCCTTGGCACGAGGGCAGATTTACCCCATCCTCTCCCCACTCCACCCTCTTGGCTCATGCATCGAACCCTCTTCCCTTTTCTCGCCTTCGCTTTTTCCCTCACCCCCGTGCTCTCCCATGCGGAGAAAGCGCCGGTGAAAATGATCTTCGATACTGACATGGGCAACGACATCGACGATGCCATGGCCCTGGCGATGATCCATCAGCTCGCCCGCCGCGGGGCGATCGATCTACTCGCGGTGACGTCAACGAAAGACCACCCCAAGTCGGCCGCCTACATCGACGCGCTCAATACCTGGTACGGCTTTCCCAACGTCCCCATCGGGGCGGTCCGCGACGGAGCGGCAAAGGAGGAAGGCCGCTTCAACGGTCAGGTCGACCGCAAGGACGAGGCCGGGAACCTGCTCTTTCCCCACGATCTCGTCTCCGGTGCGGACGCGCCCGAGGCAGTTGAGCTGATCCGGAAAACGCTCGCGGGGCAGCCCGATGGCTCGGTCATGCTCGTGCAGGTGGGCTTTTTCACCAACTTCGCCCGTCTCCTCGAGTCGAAAGGGGACGAGCATTCCCCACTCGATGGACCGGCGCTGATCAAGGCGAAGGTGAAAGAACTCGTCCTCATGGCCGGGGCTTTTCAAACGATCAATCACAATACGAAACACATCGAGTACAACGTGAAGCTCGACATCCCCGCCGCGAAAAAAATCGCCGCCGACTGGCCCTCGCCGGTGATCTGGAGCGGATACGAAATCGGCATCGCCGCCGCCTACCCGTGGCAGAGCATCGTCGAGGATTATAATTACGTGGAGCATCACCTCATCAAAGACAGCTACCTCGCCTACGTCCCCAAGCAACCGCACGACCGCCCCACCTGGGATCTCACTGCGGTGCTCTACGCGGTCTACCCGGATCGCGACTATTTCACCCTCTCCCCCAAAGGCCACGTCAAAGTGGATGACGAGGGACGGACCGATTTCTCGGTGAAGAACGATGGCAACGATTTCTACCTGATCATGGACGAGGTGCAGACCAGCCGTGTCCGCGAGGCTTTTGTGCAACTCTGCACGGAACCGCCCGGGCGGAAGTGATCGCCTTCCTTTTGGGGAAAGTCTGAATCATTTTGCCTCCGGGGCGTCTATCCTGTATTCTGCGGGGCCGAGTGGCTTTGCGAATCAGTTAACAGGAAAACGTCCCGTGATCACACCCGACCCCTTTTTATCCGAACACTCCGCCGCCGTCGAGAAGGCGCTCGCCAGGGCAGCCGCTGGGATCTCTCCCGAGGATTTCCGCGGACTCATCGGGGATCCCGGCGGATCGATGATGCGCGCGATCATGGAGATCGTCGGGGCTGACTCGATCTCGATCTGGGTCGCCGATCTCGCGGAAGCGAATCTGGTGGTGACGCATACCGAACCCGACCCGAACTTCATCGGCTGGTCCCAGTCGCTCAACGAAGGGCTCACCAGTCTCGCCTACGCATCAGAACAGTCGCTCTGCGAGAATCGGGTCTACCTCAATGCCGCCCACTCGAAGCGCGCGGACGAAGCGCTCGGTCAAGTCACCGCCGCGATGATCGCAACTCCCTTTTATTTTGGCGGCGGTCTTCAGGGCGTGATCAGTTGCGTGCAGTTGAAGGTCTCGGCCGACGCGCCCGACCCGGCCGGCTTTTCCGCCCGTAGCATGAATCGCATCCGGCGGCTTTCGACCGTCATTGAGCGACTCGTGAACTACCGCCTACTCATTCGCATCTTCGGGATGGAACTATGATTTTCACCCCTACAGAGACCCGATCCTGGCCCACTCTCGAGGAGGCTCGCGAAGCGGCCCGCACGGGGACAGGCGCGGGCGTGCGGGTCGCGGTGATCGACTCGGGGATCGAGCAGACGCATCCCCGCCTCGCCTCGTTGACGATTCGTGATTCGATCGGATTCGAGGAAGAGGGCTCCGGGGTAAAGGCCGTGGAGAACGCGGGTCACGACAGCTACGGTCACGGCACCGCTGTCGCGGGGATCATCCACGAGGTCGCACCCGAGGCCGAGATCGGGAGCTTCCGCGTCATCGATGCCCGCAGCGTCTCGCGCACCCACCTGATCTGCGCCGGAGTGCGCGAAGCGATCAATCGCGGTTACCATGTGCTCAATTGCAGCTTCGGCTGCCGCGGTCTCGCGAAGTTCATCCTCCCCCACAAGGAATGGGCCGACGAGGCCTGGCTGCGCGGGGCCCACATCGTCGCGGCGTGTAGCAATACCGACAGCAGCGAGGCGGAGTGGCCTTCGCATTTTGCCTCTGTCGTGGGAGTTGATCTCGCCGAGACAACTTCGGAGAGCCTTTTTTTCCGACCCGATCAGCTCGTCAGTTTCTCGGCGAGAGGGGAAAATGTCGAGGTCGCCTGGATCGGCGGCGGGATCCAGAACCAGACCGGCACCAGCTTTGCCGCCCCGCGCGTCTCAGGCATGATCGCCCGCATCCTTTCCGTGTATCCCGACATCCCCCCGGCGATGATGCACACCATTTTGTCCTCCATCTCCGAGCCCTGGCACGCCGGCCTGAACTCGGACTGGTGAACGAAAACGAAACGAAACAACCTCTGCAAAACAACCGCAAGCATCCACATGACACACTCCGCCACCTTCCTCGGCCCGGTCAATCATCTCCCTGCCGAAGGCGCTGCCTTCGAACCCGCCGGGGCCACCCAGATCGAACGCTGCGCCTCGCTCTTCTCGGACTCCTCGATCTACTTCGACATCTCGCTCGACGGGGTCGTCGTGGTGATCAATCCCCAGGAAGCCGAGCTCTTCCAGGTGTTCACTCTGGAGCTCAACGAGAACAGCCACGACCTCGCCCCGCAGTGGTCGGACAAGGCCTACGAAATCCACCTCCAGAGCCTCTTCCCCGATGCGACGGCCTTCGAGACGCTCTCCGATGCCTCGGAGCCAGAGGACTTCGTACGTCGCTTTCTCGAGGTGCTCGGCTCGTCCCTGAGCGATTCGGAACTCGGTCACGCCAGGGCCACCCTGCCCCTCATCCGCTGGCAGGCGGGAGGGGATGAAAACTCGGCCCGGGTCCAGTTACTGGGGCTCCTCCTCGCCGATGGGAACCAGTTCGAGGCCTTTTGCGAGAGCAACAAGGGTGAATTCGGCTTCATCTTCGAAGACGCGGAAGTGCAGGCCCATGGCGTGCGCGAGGCGATCACGGTGCTGGCCCTGCTCGGGGTCACGCTCGGTTCGGTCACCAACGCCGAGGCGGGACTCTTCTCTAACATGGGCAAAAAGAAAGAGATGCGCATCCAGCAGGTCGCCTATCAAAGCACCGTTCAGCAGGCTCCCGCACCGCTGAAGCAGCCGACGACGCAGACGGGCTGGCAGGATGTCCACCGCGACGCCTACATCAATCACGACCTCCTCGCCGCGAGCAAGGACGCGAAGAAAAAAATCGTCATTGATGTCTCAAAGCAGCGCGCCTACCTCATCGTCGACAACACCATCGCCCTCGACACGGCGATCTCGACGGCTCGCTCGGGCAAGTTCACGCCGCGCGGCGAGTTCAAGATCACAGAGCGCGTCAAGACGGGCAAGACTTCGACGATCTACGGATGCGCCCTGCCTTACTGGCAGCGACTCGACGAGAGCGCGATCGGTCTCCATGTCGGTGATCTCCCGGGATACGCGGCCTCGGCCGGCTGCGTGCGTCTGCCCGAGTCGGTCGCACCCATCCTCTTCGAGAATACCGCCAGCGGCGTGACCGTGCAGATCGTGGACTCGTGGAACCCCGCGAGCCTGAACCAGAATCAATCGATCGCCCAACAGGACATCATCGTCGCCCAGGTCATTCCGGAACAGGTGGAAGGCTGATCCCGGTCAAGGTCGCGTCCGCCCCGACTCGATGATCTCGTCGAGTCGGGCCTGCAGGCGCGAGGCAACTTCGGGCCGGGTGGAGAATAGATCTTCACTTTCCCCCGGATCGACGGAGAGGTCGAAGAGCTGGTAAGTCGGCACATCCGTGTTCGCGAGCTCGCGTTCGACGACGAAATTGCGGGCCTTTTGAGAATCGTGCCGAAGCAACTTCCAGTTCCCGGAACGGAAGCCGAAGGTCCCTCCGGTGCCGTTGTCCTGCTGCACGAGTTCTTCCCGGCCTCTGGCATTCTTTTCGCCCAACAGCGCACCGAGCACATCCATCGTGTCACGGGCGGCATCCCGGGGAATTTCTGCACCTGTCAGGGTTGCGAGACTTGCGTAAAGATCCATCGTCGAGACGACCTCGTCGGAGAGTCCCCGAGCAATCGTCCCTTTCCACCGGGTGATGAAGGGAGTGCGCGTGCCGCCCTCGTAAACACTGTATTTGCCGCCGCGGAAGGGACCTGCGGCGCGGTGTTCGCCGATCTTCTCGAGAGCGCCGTCGGCGTAGCCGTCATCCATGACGGGGCCGTTGTCCGAGCAGAAGACAAAAAGCGTATTGTCAGAGAGTCCGAGCCGCTCGACGGCGGCGGTGAGTTCGCCGACACACCAGTCGAGCTGCACGATGGAGTCGGCACGGAAGCCGTGCGGTGTTTTCCCCTGAAAGCGTTCGTGCGGAACGCGCGGCACGTGGTTGTCGTGCGAGGCGAAGAAGAGGAAGAAGGGCGTCTCTTTGTTTTTCCCGATCCAGGCGACAGACTTTTCGACCCACTTGTCGGCGAGATCCTCATCGCGGAATCGGGCCGCCGCGCCACCGGTGTAGAATCCGATACGGCTGATCCCGTTGTGGATCGTGCCATTGTGGCCGTGGGTCCAGTCCATCTTTAGAGTATCGCGATGGGTGATCCCGGTGGGATGACTCACGTCGGGTTTTTTATCCCCCACCCGAAGCGGATCGGCAGAATCGAGATTGAGAACGTGGTGGTTCTCAACATAGACCTGCGGGACACGATCGTTCGTCGTGGGCAGGAGAAAGGAGTAGTCGAACCCGATCTCGAGCGGCCCGGGCTTCAGCTCGCCGTTCCAGTCGGGACCGTCCGGACCGCCGAGCCCTAGGTGCCATTTGCCGATCACTGCGGTCTCATAGCCGACCGACTTCAGCATCGAAGCGATCGTGGGGGTGCCGCCGGCGATCACTGCCGGGGCACTCGGCGGAGCGATCCCGGTTCCCTTTTCCCGAAAGGCGTAGGTCCCGGTGAGGAAGGAAAACCGCGTCGGGGTGCAGGTCGAGGCGGTGCAATAGCCACTCGTGAAGCGCAGCCCCTCTTTTGCCAGCGCATCGATGTGCGGGGTCTCGAAGGTCGTGGCTCCGTAGCAGGAAAGATCACCGAAGCCGAGGTCATCGGCCATGATCACGATGATATTCGGCTTTCGCTCCTCCGCCGCCAGGGGAGTGAAACAGAAAAGGCAGACAGCGAGGAGAAGAAGGGGCGTTTTCATGGGGGTTCTGTCATTCTAGACGCGCCCCCGCCCCGCGATCCAGCTATTTCCGTATCCCGAAGATCTGGATCGCGTCCTCGTCGCGCATGCGGTAGCCGGTCCCGAAGGGGAGAGGTTTCGCGATGCCGGACTGGTAGATCTGGTGGAGAAAAGGCTGGTTGAACTCGGCGAAAGTGTCGATCGGGCCGATGTACTTGCCGTAGTAGGTGGCATTGTAGTAGGTCGCGAAGAACTCGGCGGGGATGCCCGACTCGTCCTGGAGGATATATTGGCAGTCACCCACGAGATAATTGCGGATGTTCGTGAAGGCGGCGGTGTGCATCAGGTAGGAGGCGGCCTTGAGATACCCCATGCCGCCGGGACGCTTGTCGAGGAAGGCCTTCATCGGGCTACTCGCCTTGAAGCCGGAATCAGAAAGATCGGATTTGAAATAATAGAGACTCTGCGTCTGCGGAAAGTCCGGGAGACGGTCGAGCGCGCGGACTTGCAGCCAGATGCCGTCGGCCTCGGTGGGACCGACGACGACTGCCTCGCCATCGGCGGCGAGCTTGATGAACTGTCCGTTGATGACCTCGTGCTGAGTGAGGGCCGCGAAATAAAGCAGCACCGGATAGACTCCGCCGACGCCGCCGGCCTTCCCAAAATCCTCACGCATCTCGGTGGTGATGAAAAAGCTGCGCTGCGAGATGCTGCGCAGGGTGTGATTGAGATGGGAAAGGTAGGCGTTGAGATCCGGATCGGCCATCGCGGTGAAGTTCGGCAGGGTCCCGAGCGGTTCGAGGCCAACTAGGATGTACTCATCCGCCCCCGGGAAGAGCGTCGCGGCATGGACGAAGTCCGGACCGGAGAAGGGATATTTCACGATCTTCGGCCGCGAGATGCGGGGATGGATCTCCTGTTTCGCCCAGTCGCGAAGAACGCTGAGGCGGCGGTCCTGCCAGGTCTTGGAGAGGGCGACCGAGTCAGTCATGTGACGACGCACCGCCGGTAGATTGTCGAGCTGGCGCAGCGGGCTGCCGGGGCTGAGTGGCTGCCCCGCGACAAAGCGGGCGATGTCATTGAAACTCGCGGCCGGGCCCCCGGCCTGGGCATGGGCAACGGAGACGGCGCTCGTGAGAATCGCGCAGGTAGTGGCGAAGAGGAGGATAAATCGGGACATTGCTGAAAGAGATAAGCTTACCCTAAATACGATCAATCGGCCACAGTCTTTCAAAAAAGCCTCACCTTTCAGGGACCCTTTCGGGCCATGATGACCTCCCTCCCCATGAGCGAAAGGACGAGCAGGACACATGAGGTGAGGAGTGATTTTTGAGCGATGGAACGAGAGGACATCGTAAAAGAGTTGCCATTTTCCTTGAAAATCTTATCTTCAAGGTAAGAAATGCAAGGATTAATCAGGCGAAAGCAACACCTTGATGAGATTCGCATCCGCCTCGATGAGTCGCCGGCGGTGGCGCTCCTGGGTGCGCGCCAGGCCGGAAAAACCACGCTGGCGGAAGAGGTCGCGGCCGGTTGGAACGGGCCTTCTGCGATTTTCGACCTGGAACGCATCGCCATCAAGGAAGCAATGATGCAGAGGCCTGAAGCGCTTCTCGCCGATCTCGAGGGCCTCGTCATTATTGATGAAGTGCAACGAATGCCCGAACTGTTCGCCATCCTTCGTCCGCTCTGCGACGCACGGAATCGGAAGTCCATATTCCTCCTCCTCGGGAGTGCGTCGTGGGACTTGATCAAAGGAGTATCCGAGACTCTGGCGGGGCGCATTCAGTTCGTTGACATTGGTGGCCTTTCCATCGCTGATACCGGTGGCGAGACTCAAGACGCCCTGTGGTTTCGCGGTGGTTTCCCGCGCGCTTTTCTGGCCGCATCGGATAGCGCCTGGGATCGCTGGATGGAGGGATTCACAAGGACTTTTCTCGAGCAGGACATACCCGGACTAGGGTCGATGGTGTCACCGGCATCATTGGGTCGATTCTGGCGTATGCTCGCCCACTACCACGGGCAGACCTGGAACGCGGCGGAACTTGGTCGCTCGATGGACCTGAGTGTCACCGCAGTGAATCACTACCGCGATCTCCTCGCGGGTACGTTCATGATCCGCGTCCTGCCGCCGTGGTTTGAAAATCTCGGCAAACGACTCGTAAAGTCCCCCAAAGTCTATCTGCGCGACAGCGGCGTGCTGCACCACCTTCTCGGTCTTGGTGGCAGCGATGCGCTCAAAGTCCATCCCCGCTACGGGGCCAGTTGGGAGGGCTTTGCTCTGGAACAGACCCTTCTTCTCCAAGGGGATCGAGAGGCCTATTTTTACGGAACTCAGGCCGGGGCGGAGCTTGACCTCCTTCTCTTACGCAAAGGAAAACGATGGGGCTTTGAATTCAAATGCTCGGACTCCCCCGCGACGACAAGATCCATGCATGTAGCCCGCACCGACCTGAGCCTCGAACACCTCTGGGTTGTCTATCCGGGCACCCTCCGCTACTCACTCGCGGACGGCATTACCGCCCTCCCGCTTCGCGAGATAGGTTCGATTGTCCTCGAGTGAAAGAGAGCCCTCGCTCCTACAACTTCGGTTTCTCAGGCTTCACCGGCGCGGCCCAGGGTCGGGCGCCTTTGAGTTTGGTGAGCCGTTTGAAGACTTTGCCGCCGCAGGTCGCGTAGAGGACGCTGCCGTCGAAGGCCACGTTCGAGGGGTGCCGCTCACCGATCGGACTCGGCACGATGAGATGGACCCGCCCCGGCTGGTCGCAGATCTGCACCCCCATCGCCGTCGCGACGAGCAGCCAGCCCGCCTCGTCGACCGCCATGCCATCGGCCTGACTGCGCACATCGACGGAGGCTGGGGGCAGGTGGAGATGATAGTAGGGCTGCACATAAGCGAGCGTGCCGTCGGCCTTGCGCTGGCCCGACCAGACAAAGCGGCCGCTGAAATCGGCGGCGTAGACGAGTGACTGATCCGCGCTCAGGACCACTCCATTGACACCCGAATACTGATCTGACGCGACTTTTACCTCACCCGCCGGCGTGATGAGATGAATCGTCTTCTTCCCCGGTTCGGAAAAGTAGACGGTGCCGTCAGAGGCGACGACGACGTCATTCGGCTTCACCCCTTCGGCATGCACTTTCCTCTCGCCCGAGTCGATATTCCACGAGACGATGCGGCCCGGGTCACCCTGGCAGCCATAGAGCGTTTTCCCATCGGGAGCAAAGGCGAGCCCGTTGGTGCGTCCTGTATTTTCCTGAAAGAGGGAGACCTCGCCCGCGTGATCGACCTTCCAGATTTTACTCTGCTCGAGGTCGGAAAAGAAAAGCTCCCCCGCCCCGTTCACCGCAGGGCCCTCGGTGAAGCCGTGGCCTTCGCTGACGAGCCGCCAGTCCTCGCCCTCGATAAGAAAGTCGTTCGCCTTGCTTCTGGATCGGTCAGGGTGGTTGCGCACGACCGCTCCCGCACCCTGCCAGTCCTGCCAAAGCCAGCGCATCACGTCGGGGAAGATCGCGTTGCCGTGCTTGCGGTTGTGGCCGCCCTCGCCCCACTCGTGATTGACCTCGTAGCCTGCCCACTCGAAGGACGCGAGCATGTCCTGATTCGCGACCCACCAGCTGCCGCAGTAGAGATTGTTGTCGTTTTTGCCATCCTGGAGGAAAATCCGGATCGGCTTCGGCTCGAGCTTGCGGACGAGGATGGGGAGTTCGTTCCCCCCGCGCAGGCCGACATAGGTGCCCACCGTGGTGAAGACGCGGCGGAACTGATCGGGCCTCTCCCAGGCAGTCTGGAACGCGGCGATCCCGCCCGAACTCGATCCGCAGAGCCCGCGGAAGTTCGGGTCCGTCGTGATGTTGAGACCCTTGAGCGCGTGGGGCATCATCTCAGTGAGGAGAAATTCCGCGTATCGCCCGTCCGCCGCATCGTATTCGAAGGATCGGTTGTAGCGAGCCAGCGCATTTTCCCCCGCCTCAGGCACGACGCCGGGATTGGTAAAGAGCGCCACCGTGACCGGCATCTCTCCGGTGGGAATGAGATTGTCAAAAGCGGTCGGGACAGAGCTGACGTAGCCCATCCCGTCCTGAAAGATCATCAGGGCGGCCGGTTTTACTGGATCATACTGCGCGGGCGTGTAGACCGCGTATTCGCGCGTCGTTCCGGGGAAGATGACACTTTTAGCAAAAACGCCCTTCGTCACCGTCCCCTGCGGCACGCCCTCCTTCTTCACCATGTCGGGGTGGACGGGGTATTCCTCCTCCTGTGCCAGAGCGGCACTGGAGACGAGCAGTAGCAGCAAACAAAAGCGATTCATGCTGCCCACTAGAGCGCACCAATCCCCTCTCTGAAAGGCACTGATTGCAGGCAAAAACGCCCGCCTCGGAGAATTTAGAATCACGAATGGAACGAATGGAATTCACCATTCCCAAGGCAATCTATCAACCGGGTGGACGAGGTAGGGCGAACCGTCCCGGTGAGCCGATGGGACGAACGGACGCGGGGAATCGAAGCGGCTCGGCGGGGACGCCTCGCCCTACCCGGTTTCAGTCGGTGGGAGCGGAGGAACCCGGGCGGGTCATTGCGCGCCCAACGACGGGGAAGCTCTGGCGAGTTCCGCTTCCGGTCCGGAAGATTCGCGGCCATTCGCGCCTTCCATCTGTGCCAATCTGTTCCAGCGAAGCGCATCTGTGGTCATCTGTGTTTTCTTTTTTCAACACGGATGATCGCAGATTTTCACAGAGGGACACAGATCCTAGATTGGAAGCTCCCGGTTCTTTGTATGACAGCTTCAGGGGGTGAAGCCCCCACTCCAACGGAGGAGACCCGACTCTACCCTGTCGGGTCGTGGAGGTAACCCCGTCAGCTCCTCAGAAAATCCATAGGATCGCTTTGACCACGGCGGCTACGATGCCGAGGACACCGCCGACGACGGCGAGGATACTGACGATCCCGCCGCGGCGGGAGGCGGAGAAGGACATCAGCACGCCGATGGCACCGAACAATATCGCCACCACCGCAAGAACGAGCCCCATAATGGCTCCAGTCATGAAACTGCCTATCGCCGCAGCGATGGAGAGGATAGAAGCGATACTGAAAACGGCCGGCTTACTGGATTCTTTCATGACGAAAAAGATGGAGCGGGATTCACCTGCTGCAAGGTGAAAACAGAGCTCAAGACTCGAAGAGCAGATTCACCGACCGCGGATCGAGGGTGCCAACCTGGGAAAGGAGCGCGGTGAAATCGACGACATGGCGCATCCAACGGAGCTTCCCGTCCTCAAATCGGCCCGCGAAGCTCAGGAAAATGTCCACCTCGCGCCCCGACTCACGGTGAAGGGCGGAAAAACGTGAATGACCGGCGACGGAGTGCTCTTCGGCGACGATATCAACGATCTCGATCCGGATCTGGTCGAACCCGCGGCGGAAGGCGCGGTGATAGCCGCGAAAGCCCTCGCGCCCTACGACCGTCGTGCCCAGACCGAGAATTTCGCCATCAGGATGCATCAGTTCGAGGATCGCCGTCTCGTCGAGCTGATTCCAGACACGCTCGAACCACTGGTGCGTGAGGTCTTTGGGTGATTCCATAACCGCAGTCTAAAAGGGGGGAAAGCCTCCGTCCGGAAAATTTGCTACGCTCATGTAAATATATTTATTGTATTTATTATAATTTTCAGATTGAATTACAGGATGCAGCGCTTTCTGATTTACTTCCTCTTTTGCCTCTCCGGCGCCGTGGCTCTCGTCTACGAATCGCTCTGGTCGCGTTACCTGAAGCTTTTCCTCGGTCATTCTTCCTATGGGCAGATTGTGACGCTGATCGTTTTTATGGGTGGTCTGGGCGTCGGCGCGTTCATCGCGGCGAAGTATCTGCCAAAGATCAAACACCCCTTCCTCGCCTACGCTCGGATCGAGTTGATCGCGGCGCTCTTCGGACTGGGATTTCATCCGGCCTGCGAACTGCCCTCGGGCTGGTTTTTCAACAGGGCTGCTGGCTTGCAGGAAATGAGCCCCATCGTGGCCTCGGTCGTGCAGATCAGTCTCTGCCTCCTCCTCACGTTGCCCTTTGCGACACTCCTGGGGATGACGTTCCCGCTCCTCGCGGCGGGAATGATCCGCAGCTTCCGCGACGGAGGGCGCGGCTCGCTGCCGATGCTTTATTTTGGAAACTCGCGCGGCGGGGCGATCGGGATCCTCCTTTGTTCCTACTGGCTGGTCTCGGCGTTCGGCACTCACGGCTCGCTGCAACTGGCGGCCCTGGAAAATGTGATCGTCGGGGGAGGCTTCTAAATCCTCCACAAACGTGGCCTCTCCGGAGCACCGCAGGAGGAAATGACGACACCGGTGACTCCGGGAAAGACAAATCTCCCGGTCTTCCCGCTCGCGGCTCCGGTCAATCCGCAGATCGCGCTCTGGCTGACGATCGCGGCGGGGAAACTGCCGGAAATCGTGGAGATCAACCACGGCCGCACCGCGACGATCTCGGTTGGAAAGTCGGGTGACATCCGCTACATCGCGACGAACGGAAAATCAGACGGTGCTCTCTACCGGGGCACCACGGAAAAGGCGATCGGCACGGTGGGCGATGCGGGAATCGAATCCGGCGATCAAAGCGGATCCCTTCTGGGTCCGCACCTTCCTCATCACGAGCCTGCGCCTCGGTCTCACTGCCGAGCGCGACCTCGCCATGAGCGAGGGCGTGAGTCGCTGCCCTCAACTGAAGGCGGACGAACGCACTCTCATCCACGGCATCGTCGAAGCTTCGAAACTCGCCCCGGCCGGACCCGCGCTCGTGCGGACGGCGAATCCTGATGAAGCGAAAGACGGCGAGTAAACCTCACTCGGCAGCGGCGGTGGCGAACATGTCGCCGTCGCCGCGTCGCTTCTGGAAAGGAGCGCTCTCGACGACTCCGTAGAGAATCTCGAGGAGACTGCCGCCATTTTTCTCCGCGTCGGCGACGATCTTGTCGATCGTGGGCGCGTCGAAGTACTCGATCCCGCGACCGACCGCGTAGGTGAGGAGCTTCTCGGAGATGGCGCGGTGGAAGTCCTCCTTCCGCGCCGAGGCGAGGATGTTACTCAGCTCGCGGGCGTTGGTAAATTTCTCCCCTGTCATGAGCTGGCCGCTCGCATCGATCGGCTGCCCTTTCTCGGTGTCGCGCCAGATGCCGATGGCGTTGTAGTTCTCGAGGGCGAGACCGATGGGGTCCATGCGCATGTGGCACGAGGCACAGAGTTTCTGTTCGGCGTGGATCTTGAGGACTTCGCGCAGGGTGAGATTTTTATTTGCTCCCTTGGCCGATTCCTCGAGCGGTGGCACGTCGGGCACGGCCGGGGGCGGCGGGGTGGCGAGGAAGTTCTCGAGGACAAAGAGGCCCCGCTTCACCGGCGAGGTCCGGGTCGGGTTCGACGTCACGAGCTGGAAGGTGGCCTGGGTAAGGATGCCACCCCGATGAGAACCTTCGGGCAGATCGACCTTGCGCATCTGGCTGCCTTTGACCCCGTCGATCTTGTACCAGTCGGCGAGAGTGTCGTTGAGGAAGGTGTAGTTCGCGGTGAGCAGTTCGGTCGCGGGGCGTTTCTCCTTCAGAACGTGGGCGAAGAAGGACTCGCTCTCCAGACGCATGGACTGGCGGAGACGGCCGTTGAATTTCTTCCGCGCGGTCTCGAAGTCCTTTTCCTCGAGGAGACGCCGCTCATCAAAGGCGAGCGTTTCGACGTCACGGGCCTGGAGCCACTGCCCGACAAAGTTCGTCACGAAGCGCTTCGATTTGTCGTCTTTGAGGAGGCGATCGATCTGGGGTCGCAGGTTCGCCCGAAGCTTGTTCTCCCCGGCGAGCTTCAAGAGCTCTGCGTCAGGTACGGAACTCCAGAGGAAGTAGGAAAGACGCGAGGCGAGAGCGTATTCATCGATGGGAACGACCTTGCCCGGATTGTCCGGCTCGGGCTGCACCTCGGCACGCATGAGGAAGCGCGGGCTCACGAGGATCGCGGTGATAGCCTCGGCGATACCGTCTTCGAAGGTGTTGTTCGGCTGCAAATCGACCTCGCTGGCGAGACTGACGAGACGGGCGATGGTGGCGTCGTCGACGGGACGGCGGAAAGCCTGCGCCGCGAACTTGCGGAGAATGGACTCCCGATAGGGATCGCGCTCGGCCTCGTTGGCCGACGGAGGGCCTTCGGAGAAAAGGTAGCGGGCATTCCAGGGATAGTCTTTTTTGCTGCCGTCGAGCGGCCCGCGGATGCGGACGCTCTGCACCTCGACCCCGAGCTTGTTCTCGCCTTCCTGCGGCGGATCACCGACCTCGGTGGCGAACCAGAAAGGCGCGTCCTTGCCCTCCTTGAGGGTGGCCTTTGCTTTGAGGGTGATGCGCTCGGAGTTGTCCCAGCCGAGCTTGCGCTGCGCCAGCTCCTCATCGCCGACCCCGAGCTTGAGGGTCACCGTATTCGACGTCGCTTCGTTCGAGCCCTTGATGCGGAAGTCCACCATGACCTCGTACTCGCCGTCGTAGCTCACCCATTCGTTCGACTGCATCTTGCGGGCATGGTCGAAGGGGAGCCAGTCAGCACCCCAGTCGGCATTGCGCTCGTCTTTGAATTTCTTCCCGTCGAACCACCACTCCACGATCCCCGGTCCCTCGGTGGGGACGGCATCCTCGACGATGAGCGTGGCCGCCTCGAGATACTTTTCCATCAGGAGCGGCGAGATGCTGAGCACGTCGCCGATGGTATCGAATCCGTAGCCGGTGTCGTCGGCGGGGAGGATGTCTTCCACTTTGAAATCCACCCGGAGGAGATCTTTGACCGAGTGGCGATACTCCTCGCGGTTGAGGCGGCGTATCGTGACGCGACCGGGATCGGGATTGCTGCGATCGATCTTGAAAACCTTGCTCTCGATGAAAGCGAGAACCTTATCCCTTTCCTCGGTCTTGAGCTGCGGCTTGTCGGCCGGCGGCATCAGGTTGCTGCGGACATTTTTCCAGATCTCGTACCAGACATCGAAGTCCTTGAGATGCCCGGAGACACTCTCGAAGTCGTCCATCGCGAAATCGCCCGAGTCCATCCCGTCGCCGTGGCAATCGTAGCAGTATGTCGCGAGGAGCGGCTCGATCGCAGTGTAGGCCTGCTCGTCGGCGCGACATTCCGCCGCTCCCGCGAGGCTGAGAGCCGCTGCGGAGACGAGGGGGATAAACCGGGCGCGTCGTGTCATGAATCTGAGTGTCATCTGGGAAGAGTTACGTTTCCTTATCCAATCCGACACCTGGCACAAGGACGTGTTGCAAATGAGATTCGGGAAAGCTTCTCTACGCTCGCACAGGCGCGGAATTTTTCAGGCGACAGGGACAGGCGGTATCACGTAGCGATCTGTAGCCAAATCGGGTGGTGGACCGCAAAAAAAGACGGAAGAGACGCGCTCTTCCGCCATCGTTTTCGGCGGAGTTGATGCCTTGGAAATCCGGAGCTTAGGCCACCTTAGCCGCCGCCCGGGCGATCATGGACTCGATCGCCGCTTTGGTCTGGACACCGCGGGCGCCGACAACGGGTTCGCCGTCTTTGAAGACGATCAGGGTCGGGACCGAGGTGATTTCGTAGCGCATCGCGATATCGCGGGCCGCGTCGATATCGACCTTGACGACGAGGGCCTCGCCTTCTTTGGCGACAGCGACCTGCTCCACGATGGGACCGAGCATCTTACAGGGACCGCACCACTCGGCGTGGAAATCGACGAGGACCGGCAGCGAGGTGCCGGCAAGAGTGGAATCGAAGGTGTCAGAGGTGAGTTCGAGTGCTTTCATAAGATTGGTGTTGATCAATTGTCTCGCTCTGAAAGACGACTCCGGACCCGATCCCTTACACCGGAGTTCGCCCGGTTATCTCGGATTCCGTATACGCTATAATTTTTGGAATTTATGTGAACGACACCTTCACCAATCCCTCTGATTTTCACGGTCCCTGTGAATTTTCGAATCTTGAAGAAGGCCGGATCCGGGGCCGTTTTCCACGGGGCATACGCAAACAAGTGTCATTCGTGTCGTGTTTTTAGTTTCACGTTATTGATTTACGGTGTAAATGGTTGCGTGTTCGGGGGCGTTCTCGTCTTTCACTACGTTTGATGCGGGCTCCCTCCGACCACGACGACCCCAAAGATGTTTTATTCTAACCAAACAATGACCACCATCATGAAATCAAAAGTGCTGACTTCCAGTATCGCTCTGGGAGCATTAATCGTGTCCCCCGTTCTTCAAGCAGGTGACTGGGGCAAGGCTCCGGTTACCGGCAAGGCCCCCATCGAAGAGTGCGTCGATCTGGGCGGCTCCATCACTACCGGATACATGTCCGACTTCATCTTTCAGGGCTCGCGCCACGCCGGCGACACGGTCTGGACCGATGTGAAGTACACGATTGATTCGTTCTTCGTTCCCGTGACCGTAGGAGCCACTTACTACAACTTCACGAATGGCAACTTCGAGAACGGCATTTTCGGCGACTTCCTTCACACCTACGCCAGCTTCAACCTGGGTAGCATCGCCGGTTTCGACACTGCCCTTGGTTACAACCACGTCTTCACTCCCGAGGGAACCACGCCGTTCGATATGTCTTCGCAGGGCGTCGTCACCCTGAACCTTCGTCGCGACCTCGGATTTGCAGCGCTGCTTCTGGGCACCGCTTATTCCACCAGCGGTGAAGGCGGGGGTCTCGCGAACTTCTCCGGTGGCTGGTATCACAGTGGTGGACTCGAGAAGTCATTCGGCATCACCGATGACATCTCCCTCGTCCTTGGTGTTGGCGTTGGCTACAGCGACAACTACTGGGTTCACTTCTTCAACCAGGGCTGGGCTCACTACTACGCCACTGCCTCGCTTCCGATCAAGCTCAACTGCCGCACCACTCTGACTCCCTACGTCGGATTCAACGGCGGCATGGATGACAATGCGTTCGGGTTTGCCTCGAGTGATTCTCTGGGCACGGCCGGCGGCGGCGATGTCCTCCATGGAGGCCTCAACATCAGCGTCTCCTTTTAATCCCTGAAGTCCATTCAGAGATTCTCAGCTGGAAAAATTCATATTGTAGCTCCCTTCGCCCCGTCCCCGTGCCAGTTTGCGCGCGGGACGGGGCGATTTTTTTGTCTACCGGGATCTCGAGTTCCCCTTGCTGAGGCAACCCGGAATTAAGCAGCGGGATGAAGGTGCCATTGTCCCTCCGAAGCTTCGGCCAGGCATGAACGGCGCGGGAACGGCACGGGTTGGGTACCTTCCGCCGCCTACTCGGTAAGCCCGCATTTCTCATGCCCGTTCGTCACGAGACGCTGTGAGAACATGCTCCGGCGAGGCGCGGACCGTATTTTCCGAAGGGCTGCATGGGAACATACTGCCCAAGGACAATTCGGTCCGGAACGAAGTAGGGGCTGGCCGCAGCAAGTCGCAGTAGAAAGGGCATGAGAAATGTGGGCTAGCGACGGGAGTGTTCCGGTAGGGACGCACCGCCGGGGCGTCCTTGTTCGGCGGACACTCGCGTAATACCCGGGACGGGGTTGATCACAGCGATGCAGAGCGGTCCTAAACAAGGAACCTCGAGGCAAGCCCCGCACGGAGCCTGCCTCATCTTCCGGAAGCACAGGATTCGAGGCAGGCGGTATCCCTTTGCATCTTCCCCACCGCTCATCGCGATGGGGAAATTTGAAAGCCTCAATCCCGAAACTCGAAGGTCCGCATCCTCGCGTATCCAAAAGGATACGGAGAATCGCGGACCTAAAGCGACGAGGCAAGAGCTGCTGAAGCTCTGCGAGTCCTCGTTCTTATTTCAGGAGAGTCACGCTACCGTCTTTGAGAGAGTAGATCGCGCCCACAATCTTGATGGCACCCTGTGTCTCGAGCTCGGCGAGGACTTCGCTCCGGCTGCGGATGTCGGCGACCGTCTGGCGGACGTTCTCCTCGATCACTTTCGCAACGAACGCATCGTTCTTCGAGTTGCGCTCTCCCTCGAAGCCCTTTGTCTGCTCAATCGCAGGCTTGATCTTGGAAAGCAGAGCGGTGAGATTTCCCATCTCAACACCATCACAGGCACCCATGACAGCGCCGCAGGCTTCGTGGCCCAGCACCAGCACCAACTTCGCTCCGGCGGCTTTGGTGGCGAACTCCATCGAGCCGAGTTGGTCTTCGTTCTCGATGTTACCGGCTACCCGGCCGACGAAGACATCCCCGATGCCTTGGTCGAAAACTAGCTCGACCGGCACTCGCGAGTCGAGGCAGGAGAGAATCACCGCCTTCGGAAACTGGCCTCCGGCGCTCGCTTTGACTTCTTTCGTAATGTCTCGCTCGGTCAGTTTCCCCTCTACATAGCGGGCATTTCCCGCGAGGAGATCTGCGAGGACAGCGTCGGGCGAGAGAGCCGCTTGCTCTTCGCTCGTCGTGGGCGGATTCTCCGAGATCAGCAGAAGGGGCATTGCCACAAAAACGGCAACAAGGGGGAGGAGGATCGGGAGACGTGACATGATAGGTCGGCTTGATTTCATATTTTCAGGATTTGTGGTTTTGTTTTTCTTATCTTTGGAGACGAAGTCTACGGCGCGACAAACTTGTGCCCGCGCAAAACCTCAACTGAGGTAATCCAGGCAATCACGGCGTAGTCCTCGAAATATCTGTCGGCAATCTCGGTGAGAATGGCGTCGGCGGTTTCTGTGGAGACGATCACCTCGAACTTGAGGTTTCGCCCTTCCCACTCACTCGCTCGCACTCCGCGAGACCCCTGTCCCTCGACTTTGGCGAGGGTGAAACCCGTCGCGCCCTTCCTGCGGATCAGCTCGATGATCTCTTCGCGGAGAAGCCTTTCGGTGATGATACTCAGTTTTTTCAGAGCTACTTTCATATCATATCGGGGTTGCTTTGAGGTATCTGGCGAGGGCGAGAAGGCAGGGAATTCCCACTGCGAGATTAAAAGGGAAGGTGATCCCCAGAGCGAGGGTCAGGTAGATGCCGGGGCTCGCCTTGGGCAGAGCCATCCGTACTGCCGCCGGCGCGGCGATATAGGAGGCGCTGCCTGTCATCGCGCCGAGCACTGCCGCCCCGCCTGCGCTCAGACCGACCGCGATGCCAGCCATCGTGCCAAGAGCACCGTGCATCAGGGGGAGGAAACATCCCACCACGACAAGCCTCCAGCCGGCCTCGCGAACATCCTTGATCCGTCTCGCCGCGACCATGCCCAGCTCAAGGAGGAAGAGGCACAGCACTCCTTTGAATGGAGTGATGAAAAAGGGAGCCACCGTCTCTATTTTGGCAGGCCCGCAGAGCGCTCCGATTACGAGACCACCAAGCATGAGGAAGATGCTCTTGCCCACGACCAACTCGTGAACGGCTGCCTTGATGCCCCCGCTCTTTTGTTGACGGGCGAAGAGCAGCGCCACGATAATCCCGGGGACTTCGAGAACGGCTACGAGGGCGGGCATAAAGCCTTCCGCCGGAAGCCCGCTGATCTTGGCCGCTTCGATCGCGGCAACGAAAGTCACAGCAGATACCGATCCATAGTGCGCTGCCGCCGCCGAAGCATTGATCCGGTCCAGCCTTGCAAAGTGTTTCAAGAGAAAAAAAGCGGTGATCGGAGTGATCACTCCCAGAAGAAGGGTGATCGAGATGGGGCCGACCAAGGTCGCGACAGGCGTCTCCGCCACGGCCACGCCACCTTTCAGGCCGATCGCAAACAACAAATAAATCGAGATGCCTTGATAGATCGGATCAGGGATCTCCAGATCGCTCTTCAGCAATTGCGCAATGGCGCCGAGAAGAAAAGCGAGGACGACCGGGGAGATCAGATTATTCAGGATCAGTTCCATAGAGGGGGCAAAAAAAGATCCCAAGCTTTACATCCATTGATTTCCGAGCCAATTGACCTTATGACTCATGATCCTTCCGAGTGTCTAAAACCGGACAAAAATATCGTGTTTTATTCGTCATGCAAATAGAAACTTCATCACTCCCCGAAAAGGAGTCTTCACCACCGTCCCTGGAGACATCCAATCAGTGGACCTTTTTGACGAACCACACCCACGTCCTCGTCGGACTCGCGCGCGATCCCGGTTTGACCGTGAGGGAGTTAGCTCTTCTCGTAGGGATCACCGAGCGATCCGTGCAGCGTATTCTCTCCGATCTGGAAGCCAGCGGGGTGATTCAGAAATCGAAGGAGGGACGCAGGAATCACTACAAGTTGAACCTCAAGTATCAGCTCCGCCACCCTCTCGAGTCATCCCATCGACTCAGCGAACTGCTTGAGACCCTGAAGTGAGGGACTCGACCGCCCACCGCCCCTATGAGCGAGGAAGGGCTGAAAAAGAAGAGGCGCAGAGTGTCGCGGAAAGAGGACAATTTAGCAAACCGGGAGGCACGCCCCCGGTCCGGTCCCGAACTCCGTCTTCAAAAATAGCTGCGGACGCCGAGCATCCAGCTGCCCGTCTCGAGATCATCCGATGTCCCGTAGGTCTCTCCGGTAGCGATTTCGTAGCCGCCCATCAGCTTCAGCTTCTCCCCGCAGAGGAAGTACTG
>Ga0209702_10004445_pt1 | contig 20318 bp, 12 predicted proteins | sample FRY01_FD_187210 | JGI IMG/M metagenome (GOLD analysis project Ga0209702, IMG submission 187210) | Freshwater microbial communities from Lake Fryxell liftoff mats and glacier meltwater in Antarctica - FRY-01 (SPAdes) (version 2) | ecosystem: Environmental > Aquatic > Freshwater > Ice > Glacier... | reverse complement strand
TACCGACATGCTCTGCTATGCAAAACTTTTGTTTGGGTTTTCATAAGTGACTATAATTAAATGTTTAATTTTTAGTCAACCTATTTCAGGAAAGTACACTAATTTTACTCTGAAGTTTTTAGTGACCTCGACTGGTAAAAGTTCAAACTTTTTAGAGGATATAAAAAGCTATTATTCGAAAATAATCAAAAAATAAAATTACAGGAAATTTGAAAGTAGAACCTTCAACTTGATAAAGAAATCTGGTAGAAACAGAATTTTTCTTGAACACAAAAGTTTGTGAATTATCAGTAGCTCTGCCTTGATGGTGATTTGATTTTAATTGTGTTTCCTAAGATGATTTTTGCTGTATTGAGAATTGTAGATATTACTTATAACTACTATTGTGGCTTGTTAATCTCTATATTTTTCTGATGTTGCCTTCTTCTTGTGATTATTGGGAATTAATTATCCTTTATTACACTTTTGAATTTACTGTAATGAGTTCGGTTCTCAAGTAAAAAAAGCATTTTTTTTGCATATCGTTGACCCATTTTCCTATATCCCTCTGAGTCAAAATGTGCGTTATCTTGAGCTGTGCATTTGTCAGATGAAATAATATATGCAGTAGGGATAGTATTAGGAAGCTTATTAATTATTGTATTCATACTTGAACAACAATTGCCTTTTGCAGACACTACTTCTCCAGCAAGCAGGGGCAATAAATCTGAGGACATTGAGAGGTCTGCCAACAAATCAAGGTAAAATTTTTTTACATATGACGGCCATTTTTCATCACCGTTATTTGTTTCTCCCTGATGCAAAAGAAGACCCTTTATTACACCGTCTTTTTGAGCAAGTTTTGCAAGTTTGATAATATATTTGTAAGGATTTCCTTCATAATCTTTAATTTTACTTTTGAACCAATCCTCTGCGAAGATAGAATTATAATCCTTATATTCATCCTTGTCAAACAATCTGATATCGCAACCGCCTATAGCGACATTAATAACCCCAATCTTTATGCTATCCGGAAGGTTTCTAACCATAGTTCTTCCAAAGTAATCAGTAGGTGATAGACCTGATTCACATTGGCATAAAGGAGGGATTGTTGTATACCATTTACCTTTTGTTCTTTTTAGATCAGAACAATTCAATGCTTGCATCACCTGAAAACGACTATCAACATTTTTATCTTGTTCTTCTATTTTGCCCTGCCCTTCCATATTTGACTGTCCGAAACAGAGATAAATATGAAAATTAGAATCTTGTGAGACTAAATTTAAGGTAAATACTAACAACACTGTAAATACTATAAATTTTATTTTTTTCATAATATATTAGTCAAAAGGTTATTGTTTAAGATTAGTTGGGTATTATGAATAATAAAGTTGGTTAATAAAACACAGATAGAAAGTCCTTTGGATATTTTTTTTTAACATGAAAAGTTTTGATAAAGATTTATGAGGTATTCGGAGAGTATCAAGTCTTAGACAACGTATAATATAGGAAAATAAACAAACAGAGTTTAATATACAATTGCGTTAAGGGAATATAACTAGTTGATTTGATGAAAATAGAGATATAAACTTGGTTATCGGGTTAAAATTACACAAGCTCTAGTTGTATGATAAGGAGCTTTCCACATACTTACTTTGTCTTCATTAATATATACTTTTTCATTCTTATCAATCCTAAAAAACCATTCTCCATTTTTGGTGTCGATTAAATATTCTTTAGTAAACTCCCAAATTTTTAATGAAGCATTGATGTATTTTTGATTATGCTCTATATCATTTGCATACTTTAATCCAACAAGCGCTTCTACTTGAGACCACCAATGCCTATCTGTATCTGTATGATTTGTCCTTCTGTTTTTCTCATTAATAACAGCTCCTTTTTTATCGATTGCTTCTGCTAAAAAAGTGTCTGCTACTTTTAAAGCTACTCGTTTTGTTTTTTGTAAAATTTCATCACCACCAATCATTTTAGCTGCTTCAATTAACAACCAAGCTGCTTCAATATCATGACCAAAAGAAATAAAATCACTCAACAAATTCCATTCATTATCAAAAAATAATTCATAGTGATTTTCAGTATTTAAAAATTTTTCTAAAAAAACCTCTACCAACATATTTAAAGATTCTTTTAATTGTTGGTTGTCATAAATTTTCAACAACGACGTGTATGCTTCCAAAACATGTAAATGTGTGTTCATCGTTTTGGATGCATTTATATCTTTATGGCTCAATCTCATATCTTTAATCGGACTCCAATCTTCTTTAAAAGCTTCAAAATAACCTTTATTTAAAGTGTCTTTAGCGTGCTTTTCTAATAAATTAAAAATTTCAATTGCCCATTTTTTTGCCTCTTCATTTTTAGTAAATATATAGTATTCTGATAGTGCATAAATAGTGAAAGATTGCGCATAAACTTGTTTTCTTTTATTAATTGGATTTCCTAAATAATCTAATTCCCAGAATACACCTTTGTTTATGGTATCTCTAAAAAAATCATTTAAATAGTGATATGCTCTATGACAAATCTCTTCGTATTTTTCCGTTTTTAAATGATTAGAAGCGGCAGAAAAAGACCAAAGAATTCTTGTATTTAAAATAACTCCTTTTGATGATTTTTTTACGATTTTATTAAAATGATCTCTTTTCCCTAGAAAACCACCAAAATCCTGATCTAAAGTATTATTTGCCCAATAATTTAAAATGTTTTCAAGTTCAATTTTAAGGTCGTTTTTAAGTTCTTTATATTCGTTAATCATTTAATATAATCCTTTATTTTCATCAACAAGATTTATAATGTTTTTTACAGAACTCGATGAAATAAAAGTATCTTCTAATGTGTTTTCACAATAATCAATCAGTTTATCAATTGTAGACACCGCAACATGCATTCTCGTATCTGCTGATGCATAATAAATAAAAACGCTCTCATCTTTATCTGCAATCCAACCGTTTGAAAATAACACATTAGAAACATCCCCAATTCTTTCATCCTCTATTGGAGCCATAAAATATCCTGCTGGTTGATGAATTACTTTTGAAATATCATTCAAATCAGTCATAAACATATATAAGGTGTAGCGTAAACCTGCAGCTGTATTACGAACTCCGTGTGCTAAATGTAGCCATCCTTTTTTAGTTTTTATTGGTGCTGGACCTAATCCATTTTTTAATTCATAAATAGTATGATATTGTTTATTGTTGATAATCTTTTCGTATTTCACAAATGGATTTTTCATATCGTCTACAAAACCTAACCCTATTCCACCGCCATTTCCAACGCTAATAAATCCATCTTGAGGACGTGTGTATAAAGCATACTTACCATCAATAAATTCTGGATGCAAAACAACATTTCTTTGTTGACCAGAATCTGAAACTAAATCTGGTAACCGTTCCCAAGTTACTAAATCTTTTGTTCTTACAATCCCTGCATTTGAAATAGCAGAACTTGTATCTTCTTCGGATACACTTGAATCTTTTCTTTCTGTACAGAATACACCATAAACCCAACCGTCTTCATGTTTGGTTAAACGCATGTCATACACATTGGTGTCTGGATTATTTTCAATTTGAGGAATTATACATGGTTTATTCCAAAATTTAAAATTGTCTAGTCCATTTGGGCTTTCAGCAATTGCAAAAAATGATTTCCTATCATTTCCTTCTACTCTAACGCATAAAACATAAGCACCTTTCCATTTGATTGCTCCAGCATTAAAGGCTGCATTAAATCCAATTCTTTCTATTTCGTTTGGATTTGTTTTTGGATTCAAATCATATCTCCAGTGAATGGGAATATGTTCCGCAGTGATAACAGGATTTTTATATCGGTTGTATATTCCGTTTGATTTAGTAAGTTTTTTATTTTTTTTACTAATCAATTTATGATAGCGTTTCTTTACTTCTTCTAAATTTGAGATTATTTTGTGCAATTGATTTATTTTTTTTGTTAGTCTAATTTTTCGTTTAAAGTATTCCACCAATATTTTTTCAATAAAAATGAACACACAGCCAAAACTGCTAGCGAGATAAAAATTGCTGTGTTTTGTTTAAATACAACATACATTGGTAAAACAACTAAAGCTGTTTGCGCTATAATACCTATTGCTATATTAAACATATCGCTTCCAAAATGTGAATTCTTTTTAAATTCTGGATTTTCTTTTTGTATTTTTTTTCTAATTGGTTTCCATAAACCCCAAGGTCTCACATTAGTATAAAATGATTTTAAAACAGCCTCATCTGTTGGAGGTGCTGAATAAGTTCCTAAAATTGATCCTAAAATTGAAGTTATTAATAATACTGGAAATAAATACAGTCCTAAAACGTCTGGAAATAACTCTGGAACTAATCCCGCTGCTAATAAACCAGCAGCCATTCCCCAGAAAAAACCTTCACCATTAAAACGCCACCAATGCCATTTTAAAATATTTGCACCAACATAGCTTCCATATAAAACAGAAACAATCCACTGTAAAACAGAATTTACATCTTTTGCAAACAATCCTAAAATTATACTCACAATTACTACAACAATTCCTGTTAGATAATTCATGTTTTTTATTTGCACAGCATTTGCAGTAGGGTTTTTATATTTTAAATAAATATCATTAACTAAATATGCTTGTGCTGCATTTAAAGTTCCAGCAAAAGTTGACATAAATGCTGCAATTAAACCAGCTAACAGTAATCCTAATAAACCTACAGGAACAAATTGTTTTATTGCTGATGGTAAAATTAATTCAAAATCTATATTTCCAGAAACTGTTAGTAGGTTTAGTTTTTCATAATAAATTAAAGCTAGCGCGGCAAAACCTGCAATCATTAAATATCTTATAGGCATTAAAACTACAGATACAAAACCACTCATCTTTGATGCTTCTGCAGCAGATTTTGTTGATAATATTTTTTGCATATCGTAATTAGGAGCTGGTCCAGCAACACTAACTAAAACACCTTTAAAAACCATCATCATAAAGAAAATACTAAATAAACCAAAACCATCATCTCTAATTTTTTGATTCACCTCTGGAATAATTTCTGTCCAATCCATATTTAATTCCCATCCAAAAAACGGACTTAACCATCCATCGGGTGCAATTAAGGGATTATTAGAAATTGCATTGTATCCTAAATAACCTATTACTAAAGCAGCTACCGTCATAATTCCAAACTGAACAACATCTGCCCAAACAATACCAGACATTCCGCCTAAAAGAGAGTAGAAAACAGCGAAACAAGTGAATATAATTCCGTAGAAATGGGGAACAAATTCTGCCGAAATTTTAAAAGGAACATAATTACTTACTACTTCCCAAGGAATAAATATTTCTATAAATTTTCCAAGTCCAATAAATCCGTAGGCTAAGTATCCTAAACACATTATTAATGCAAAAACTACGACAATTAGATGTGATAACTTCGCACCTTTTCCAAAACCAAAACGAGTTCCAATCCATTCGGCTCCTGTAGTTGCATTAGATCTCCTTAGCCATTTTGATAAATAAACCATTAAAAAAATCTGATTGAAAACGGGCCACAACCAAGGAATCCAAGCACTTTTCATACCATAAACAAACATTAACGTTACCAACCAAATTGTTCCAGAAATATCAAACATTCCAGATGCATTAGAAAGCCCTAGCATATACCAAGGAATCGATTTCCCTCCCAATAAATAATCATCTTTACTTCGTTGGGCTCTTTTTCTTAAAACCAATCCAATAACTACAATTGTAATTAAATAAATTGAGATAATGATTACATCTATTGGATGTAGTAATTTCATATAAAATTTAGTCTTGGGTATTGTTTGGTAAATCTTTTAAAAATAATATTTTTGAAAATGATTTGAATCGTTTAAAATCTTCTTCACTTGAGTGTCCTTTAAATGACATGTAATGATGCGTAGTTATGTGATTTCGCCAAAATAGAACCCAAGCAACTCCAGAGTCTTTAATGGCGGGATATAATACTTCTGAATACCAGTTTTCTGTGGGAATTGTTTCTAATCCTGTTTCTGTAAAAGCAAATAATTTATTTTTTGCAGTTGCAATTTGTTTTATCAATGCTAAACCATTTTTCATTGAGTTTGCAAAAGATTCAGAGTTTTTAAAATCATAAACATCAATTCCTAAAATATCTACATAATCATCTCCTGGATAGTATTTCATATAATTTTCAAAAGGATTTAGTTTGTTGGGTGAATATGCATAAATCAAACTGTGTAATTTATATTTATCTCTTAATAAATGAACTGTTTCTCTCCAGAGTTGTATATATTCTTCGGAAGTGCAGTTTCCCTCTCCCCACCAAAACCATTTTCCATTCATTTCATGAAAAGGTCTAAAAACAATAGGAACTAAATTTCCATTGTATTCCACTGTTTTAAAAAAATCGGCAACTCTTTTTACCCAAAACGCGTACTTTTTTTTATGAATTCCGTTTCCTATAATATCTTTAACTGCGGGCGTGTTATCCCATGAGTCTCCTCCGGTTGTTGGGTTATCAAGATGCCAGCTAACTGTTATAATGCCTCCTTTTTTATGTGCTTCAATCATTGCTTTTCTCATGAAAGCAAAAGAAACACTATCTAAATTCACTTCTTGACCTAACTCGATTCTGCCTATGTCAAAACCAAAAACTGCCGGCAAATCTCCAACAATGTCCTGAACATCACTTTTGATATCGTTTGGAAAATCTTCTTGTTTCCATCCAATTCCATAAGAAGTTGCATCTTGATGTCCTATTGCCATTCCTTTTTTTGCTGTGTTAAAAAGTCTTTTGTGTAATATTTTTGTGTTTTTTGATGTTTTTGTATCAACCAAATTTGGTTTTTGATAAGTCGAATCATAAAGCGAACTACAAGATGATAACAAAATAATAATTAAAAAAAAAAGTACTTTTTTCATAAACTATTTTTATTGAATATTTTTATTATTACACATAATTATGTAATTATTAATAAATTTAATGTTTATTTTTTATAGTTTTACCAAAAAAATGCACTAAAATTCATGTATTCAAAAATAAACATATATTGCATATTTAGGTAGTATTATTTTATCAATATTATAAACTATTATAACAAATCATGAGCATATTAAAAAAAGTACATAGAGAGATTACTCCATTATCACCAGAGGATAGTTTTCTAGTTTTTGATAGAGTAAAAAGCGAATTTAATTTTCCTATTCATTTTCATCCAGAATACGAATTGAATTTTATCAAAAGAGGAAAAGGAGTTAAAAGGATCGTTGGCGATAGTATTGAAGAAATAGAAGATTACGAGTTGGTTTTAATAGGGCCTAATTTACATCATGGATGGTTCACTCATAATTGTTTAAGTAACGACATTCATGAAATAACAATTCAGTTTCATAGAGATCTATTCAATGATGAATTTTTAACAAGAAAAATTATGAAACCAATAAAAGACATGTTTGAAAGGTCTATTCATGGGATCTTATTCTCAAATAAAACAGCAAGGGAGATATATCAAAGAATATCTCAAGTCTCAAAATTTGATAATATGGATTATTTTTTAGAGTTAATATCTATATTATATGACTTAGCAAACTCAAGAAATCAGAGGCTTTTATCAACATATACTGCAAATAGAGAAAATTTCGAAAACAGTGATAATATTAAAGCTGTATATGAATATGTACAAGAAAATTATGGTAAAAAGGTAACCCTTTCGGAAGTGGCAAATCTAGTAAGTATGAGCAATGTTTCATTTAACAGGTTTATGAAGAAAAGAACAGGAAAAACCTTTGTAGACTATGTAAATGATGTTAGAATTGGTTACGCTGCGATTAGACTGGTAGAGAAAGATATTAGTGTATCTGAAATTGCTTTTAATTGTGGTTTTAACAATATTGCAAATTTCAATAGAGTATTTAAAAAGCTTAAGAAATGTACGCCAAGCCAATATAAAAATGAGTTTTCTGGCATTAAACGAATCTTATAGTATTTTGTCTTTTAATTACTTTTTTTTGTTGATAATAGATGCTTTTTTAGGTAAAAAGAAACACTAGGTTTATTTCTTTATTCCTTCAATTTTCTATAATATCAGATTTAATTCATATAAGTAACACTATTTCGAAAAAATATTATTGGTAAATGACAAAATAATATTAATACGAGCTTTATAATTGTTTTAATATTGAAATCAATAATAAATACACTTTTTATTACGTATTTGTTAATTTAATTAAAAAAACAATTAATCATAAATACTAACTAAAAAGATGAGAAAAACTATTTCAAGTCACAATTATTGTAACGTTAAAAACTACTTTTTTATAATAGCTTTTGGTTTAATTAGTCAGGTTTTTGTAGGGCAACAAGTTAAAGGTATTGTTTTAGACTCTAACGGATCTCCTTTACCTGGTGTGAATATTCAAGAAAAAGGAACGACAAACGGGGTTGCTTCGGATTTTGACGGAAACTATGTTATTACTGTTAAAAAAAATGGAACTTTAGTTTTTACATATTTAGGTTACAAAACGAAAGAAATTGCTACAGGAGAGAAAAGTGTCTTAAACATTACGTTATTCGAAGATTCGCAAGTTTTAGATGAGATTATAGTCATAGGGTATGGATCTGTGAATAAGCGAGACCTAACAGGTTCTGTGGGTAATATCAAGGCATCCAAAGTTTTAGAAGGTAATCCGTCGCCTAGTATTAATCAGGCTTTGCAGGGAAGATTAGCTGGGGTTTCTGTAAGCCAAAATGACGGTGCTCCTGGAGCGGGTATTAGTATTCAGATTAGAGGTGCTAATTCTTTTTCAACGAATACTCAGCCGCTCTATATTGTAGATGGAATACCTTATGATATTGCCGCAATGGCCTTTGATGAAAATGCAAACTTTAATAATAATCAAACAACAAACGCCCTTGCAGGTATTAATCCAAATGATATTGAATCGATAGAAGTTTTAAAAGATGCATCAGCAACTGCTATATATGGCTCTAGAGGATCTAATGGTGTTATAATCATAACAACAAAACGAGGAGAAAAGGGTTCTGATAAAATTGAGTTTACATCAAATACTACTGTCTCTCAAATGGCAAATAAAGTCCAAGTGCTTAAGCCTTACGAATATGCACTATATAGGAATGAGCAATATTTTAATAGCGACAAGTATGATGGGCTTGATTATACATATCTACCATTCAGTGGTTTATGGTCATATGCTTTAGATGTTGGAGGCAATGTTGATAGAGCTACAGGAGAGTATAGGCCTTTGCCTGAAGATTATCTAAGTCCTGGTAATTATACTGATGCATACGGGAATTCTTCACTTGTAGAGGGGTCTGATTGGATTGATGGGATATTTAGAACTAGTTTTTCAAAAGAATATAATTTAAGAGTTTCTGGAGCAAGTGATACTAGCTGGTATAGTTTTTCGGGAAATCATTTAAATCAAGAAGGGACTATCAAAAACACTGGATATGAAAGATTATCGTTAAGAGTCAATATTGGAAGGAAAGTTAAGGATTGGTTAGAGTTAGGGGTAAATATTAATTACTCTAATTCTTTAACAGACTTTACAAAATCGAATTCTCAAGATTATGGTATAATCAAATCAGCGATGAGGTTTCCAGTTAATTATTCAGAAAACATTGGCTTGGAACAATCTGACGAATTAAGTTGGTTAGCTTCAAATCCGGTTACTTATGTTAATTCAGCTAAAGATAGGATAAGAGCTATTAATATTTTTTCGTCATCATACGCAGAAATTCAATTGCATAAGAATTTAAAATTCCGTCAAAATTTAGGCTTAAGTTATTCAAGTAATAGCAGAGGAACTTATTATGATAGACATACGCAAGAAGGAAGAACTCCTACAAATGGAAAAGCAGGATTAAGCGATACATGGTATGAAAAATCCACACTAGAGTCTATACTTACGTATGATAAGAAATTTAATAATAATCACCGTTTAAATGTTGTGGGCGGCTTTACTCATGAAATGGCAAACTATGCTGGAAAATCACTTTCAGCAACAGGGTTTCCTACTGATTTGACAGGATACTATGATATTTCTCAAGGTTTAGTTCAAAACCTATCATCCAGTAGTAGAGGAAAAACTTCTCTAATGTCTCTACTTGGTCGAGTAAATTACACTTTGTTAAATAGGTATAATTTTACAGTATCATTTAGAAGAGATGGCTCGAGTAAATTTGCAGAGAATAATAAATTTGCCAATTTTGCTTCAGGAGCATTTTCCTGGAGAGCTTCAGAAGAAGAATTTATAAAAAAACTAAACTTTTTTGATAACTTAAAATTGCGGTTAAGTTATGGACAAACTGGAAATCAAGGGATTAGCGCATATCAGACACAGATAAATTTATCTACTTCAAATTATCCTTTTGGTGGAAGTCTTTCGAGTGGTTTTTCAGAAAGTACTTGGAGAGGGGCTTTGAATCCAAATTTAAAATGGGAAACAACAGATCAATATAATATTGGTATGGATCTGTCTATTTTTGATAGTCGTTTAGATTTAACTGTTGAATATTATCATAAGAAGACAAGAGATCTACTACAAACAGTAGGTATTCCATCTAGTTCTGGTTTTGCAACTATGTGGACAAATTCGGGAAATATTGTTAATAGCGGGCTTGAAATCACAGCTAGTTATAATATGATTGATAAAGAGAACTTTAAATGGGGTGTTGATGCAAATATCTCTTTCAATAAAAATACAATTGGAGGATTGAAAGGAGATCAATTTGGGGCAGAGTTATGGTATGGTGTTGATCAATTCTTTATTCAAAGAAATGGGATGCCAATAGGCACAATGTATGGATATGTCGAAGATGGATTTTACGACAATAAAGCTGAAGTTTTAGCAGATCCTGTGAATGCAGCCATAGCTAATCCTGAAAGTCTAGTCGGAGAAGTTAAGTATAGAGATATTAATAAAGATGGTGCTATTACAGCAGCAGACCAAACTGTAATTGGTGATGCCAGCCCTGATTACACATTCGGTTTGACAAATAACTTTACTTTTAAAGGTTTTAGCCTAAGTTTTTTCTTTCAAGGAGTTATTGGTAACGATTTATTTAATGGTAATCTTACGAATATAGACATGGCAAATATTGCAAATATCCCTGAATTTGCTTATAACTCTAGATGGATAGATGGTGCAGACAATACAAACGCAAAATGGCCAAAAGCAATACGTACATTTACTAGAGATATGCTCATTTCCAATAGACACATCGAAGATGGAAGTTACATAAGACTTAAAAATATTAATTTAGGATATAGGTTTTCTCCTAAATTTAAAGGAATAGATAAAGTTTATCTATATGGAAGCGCGTCCAATCTCTTTACAATTACAAATTACAGCTGGTTTGATCCTGATATTAACGCATTTGCAGGAGATGCTTCAAGAAGAGGTGTTGATATATACTCTTATCCTTCAAGTAGAACTTATTCTATGGGATTTAATGTTGAATTTTAAAAAATGAAAGAAATGAAAAATTTACGAATACAAATAATTTTTATTATATCAGTTTTCATACTGATGTCTGGATTAACTTCTTGTGAAAGTTTAATAGAAGAGGAGAAATTTGACTTTATTCAAAATACAGATATTCCTAATTCAGATGCAGGAGCAGACTTATGGGTGACTGGTGTCTACGGAGGGCTCTCTTCTATGTTTAGGTATAATATGTTTCCAAATGTATATGATATGGACTGTGATTATATGACCGGCCCTGACTGGGCTTTCAGCTCATTTGGAGCAGGGAACTATCAGGGGTCTGAACACACCCAATCTATGTGGGAACAATTATATAACCTTATTCATAGAGCTAATTTTGCTCTAGAAAATATAGATAAAATGTCGAAGCTTTCTATTGCTCACAGAGCTAATGTTACAGGAGAACTAAACTTAATAAAAGGATATGCTTATTTTATGCTGGTTAGAGCTTATGGTGAAATACCCCTTTGGAAAAATTCTGTAAATTCTGGTATTGAAAACGTTAATCAACCAAGACAATCTATTTCTATTGTATATGAACACATTATTCAATTGTTAACTTATGCTGAAGAAAATACCTATAAAAATACTAATGGTTCATTTGAAGAGGGAAGGGTCTCTGCTGGTGTAGCAGCTGCATTCCTCTCCAAAGTATATATGACTATTGGATCGGCTTCAATGGCTTCTGGGATAGTTAACGTAAAAGGAGGAGTTCCTCTAGAAACTAATAGTGCTGGAACTAAATTTTACACTGCACATACTAAGCTAATGTTAGAAAAAAGCCTTGTTAAAGGGTATGAAGAGTTTGACTCAAAAGTTTATTATAAACTTGCAATGGATAAAGCGAAGCAAGTTATAGAAGGAGAGTACGGAAGTTATGATTTGTTACCCTACTCAAGTTTATGGACTCAAGAATCAAAAAACAAAATTGAGCATATGTGGAGCCTTCAAACAATTTCTGGAGATGCAATATATGGTCCTCAATATCCCAAATCATATTTTGGAACCTATAATTCCGCAGGCTATGTAATCTCAGGAAAATGGTATGGGATGAGAGATCATTGGTATAAATTATTTGAAGAAAATGATTTGAGAATTTATGAAGGAGTTTTACATAAATGGGTAACTGCAAACCAAGATACATTTAATGGAGGTTCTGCATATCCTAGTTTTGGGGTTTGGAACGAGAGAGTAATCAACAAAGAAGCTCCCTATGATGACAACAGAACGTATTATAGCACAATAGGTAGCAGTAGTTACCTTGCTTACTTAGCTAAATATTCTTTTGTTTCTGATAATGGTGTAGATAGACAAGATGCTAACTGGTCCTTTATGAGGTTTGCAGAAGTTATTTTAATTTATGCAGAAGCAGCAAATGAATTTAATGATGGACCAACTCAAGATGCTCTTATAGCGATTAATAGAGTTAGAGAAAGAAGTGAAGCTACTCCATTCACTTTATCAGGTAATAATAGTACTGGAGATCTTATTAGTTTTCGTTCTGCTATTATAGATGAAAGAGCGCGAGAGCTTGCTGCTGAAGGAGATAGAAGATGGGATTTATTAAGATGGGGCATATACCTTGAAGTTATGAATTCTATTGGAGGATTTGATGAAGTAGGTGTTAATAAAATTAGAGCTCAAAGGCATTTATTATATCCAATTCCAAATACCGAAATTAACTCTAATGATGCTATTAATACTAATAACCCTGGTTGGTAATGACTAAAATAAATAAGAATATTATGAGAAATTACATAAAAAAATGTCTGTTTATATTTGCAATTTCATTAACTGTAATTTCATGTTCAGATGTTGTTACATATAATGATAATTGGGACGATGAATTAACCTCTTTTGAATCACCAAGTATTACAGATATTATGAGTCCAACCCAAAACACAAGTATCTCTGAAGTTGTATTTGATGATTCAATAAATGTGGTTGGAGATAATTTAACAGGCGTAAAGTCTATCGTAATTAACGATATTGAGGTAGATTTGTTAACCATTTATGCAACTAGGCATAAAATAACTTTAAGTATCCCAAGAGAAATTCCGCTAGAAATCTCTAATACAATTACTGTTGTTACTAATCTTGGTCAAGCTTCATACCCTCTCTTTGTTTCGATACCAGAAATTAAAGTAGACGGATTATATAATGAGTTTGCATTACCAGGGGATACCGTTCAGATAATTGGTTCTAATTTTGACTTATATAACTTAATTGAAGAAAATACAGTTATTTCATATAATGGTGAGACTGTAAATGCTACTAACTTCACATCAAATTCAATTGATATTGTTATTCCGTTAAATGCGGTAAATAACACAAAGTTTGTTTTAAGTAGTCCTAAAGTAACTAATCCAATCGATATTTCATATAGAAATGAAGGATACTTATTGTTTGATTTTGACAATTATTCTGATAGATACGTTACTGACGGGAGTAAAGCAGGAGATCCTATCGCGCTAAAGGGCTCATTTATTAGAATGGCTGGCTCGTTTGCCGCTTGGTCTTATACTAATTTGTTTGCTAAAAATTATACTATTTCAGATCAAGATATATTAGATAATCCACAAAATTATTATTTTGTTTTTGAAGTATATACCTCAAGTTCAGAATCTGTAAGCACTAATGATCAAATTAAATTTAATAATAATATTTGGGACCCAAATGGTAATTCCACACCACTTAATACTTATGATACATGGAGAACTATGAGAATGGAAGTAGCCGATGCTTTTCCGAACTCGGGCACCTATGCTCTAGGTAAGAGGTTTTTTCTTCTTTGTCAGCCAAAATCAGAAAGAGATTTTGATTTTTCGATGGCTAATTTTAGATTAGTGAAGAAGTAAAATATTATATCTGTTAATTTCTAACTTTTTATCTCTTAAAAAAGAAAAAAGATTAAACTTAAAAGATGATAAAAAAATATAGTAAGATTAAATCTAATTTTACTAGATTCAAATTTATAGACTATTTTATAGTCAAACTTATTAGAAATGGACAATTTTAAGATATATTAAATAGTATATTTAACTTATTTTTAATTGAATAAAGCCAATAATTAACAAATATTTACATGAAGATTTTTTTCTCTATTTTTTTCACATGCTATACCCTGTTAGTATTTTCACAAACGAAGACAACTTATATATATGCTATAAAAGAAATCGATACACTAAAGTTGGATGTTTATTCTTCTGATAGTATTCAGCAAATAGGTAAAAAACTTCCAGTATTGCTTTGGATGCACGGTGGAGGGTTTTCTAGTGGAACTAGAGATTCTAAATATGAAACGGAGCTATGTCAATTTGCAGCTCAAAACGGTTTTATCGGAATTTCTATTTCTTATCGATTATTGAGAAAAGGAACAAAAACTGGTTTTGGATGTGACTGTCCTAAGGAAATAAAACAAGAAATTCTTAAGCAAGCTACTATTGATTATTTAGATGCAGCAGCTTTTATTGTTGATAATGCTGAAAAGCTTAATATTGATCCCAATTATTTAATAGCAGGAGGCAGTAGTGCTGGTGCTGAAGGTGTTGCTAATGCTGTTTTTATGAGAAATTACTTTATTTCTGATATACAGCACTATGAAAATGTGAAATTTGCTGGATTGTTTTCTTGTGCTGGTGCTATTATTAATGCTGAATATATTAATAAAGATAACGCCATTCCGAGTGTTTTTTTTCATGGTACAGATGATAAATTAGTGCCATTTGGTAAAGCTTCTCATCATTATTGTAGTTCAGAAAAACCTGGTTATCTTATATTGGAAGGATCTAACGAAATAGTAAAAAAACTAGAATTGTACGAAACTCCTTATTATTTCAATATTGTAAAAGGAGGAGGACATGAACTTGCTGGAATTCCTTTTGGGGATTTAAAAGAAGTTTTCAAATTTTTTAATCAAACTATTGTCGAAGAGAAAATCATTCAAACTGTAATTATTCAAACTAAAACTGCTGAAGCTAAAACTGTTGAAGCTAAATAAAAAGCATAACCTAAAGTTTAGCTCATAGCCCATTAATTATAACAAGTAAAATTAATATTTCTTTTAAATTTGAAATAATACCTTTGAGATATGAAATATAAGAAATGGAGCTTAGCAGAAAAGTTAGAAATTTTAGCATCATGTGATGAAATAGGCACTGTAGAATCCTGCCGTAAATACAGTGTTAGTACTGGTACTTTGTACAGTTGGAAGAAAAAGCACGAGAGTCAAGGAGAAGCAGGCTTAAAAGTCACTTATGATGTCCGTAGTAAAGAATTAAAGCAGTCGGAAGAGGAAAATAGCCCAAATATGCCAACACTTCAAAGCCACACACATTGCCAAGCCGCTCAAGCCAGACGCACCAGCCAAAGCTTGTCAAAGAGTGTGTCTTTCCCAACGCACGGTCGGAAGAAAAGAAATCACGATTGCACAACAATGGCTATACGTAATGCGGGTTTTGGTGCTAAATTGAAAGTAAATGAACATTAACAAACATAACGGTAACCTGAAAGAGTTGTGGTATTTAATCCCGCACTCCGCATAGCCGAGCCGTTGTGTTTCATACCGAAAAAAGCCAGCCGCACAAACAGCACATTTGATTTTTTGCCGACACGAAAGCCAACGCTGAAAAACCAAAAGAGCTCTTTTTTAGCAAACGCTCGAATGAAATTGAGAATAAAGAATTAAATTGACCTACTGAAAAATAGAATAGATTAAATGGAATTAAAAATCTTGAAACCACGAAAGGCAATAAACAAAGCCTTTTTAAAAATAAAACCGAACAGAAAGGAAATTGAAAGTTTCAAGACGAATTTGATTGAATTACTCGACCGAACAAATGATACTGAATCTGAAGAATTTCACAAAAACCTAGTTTCTGACTTTCTCAAAGATACTTATTACAAGAACAACCATTTTATAAACACAAAAGGAAGAAATGACCTTGTAATCCATAACGGAAATAAAGCAAAAAGTACAGTTGGAGTAATCATTGAGGCAAAAAAGCCTACCAATAAAGCTGAAATGCTGACAAAGGAAAAAATAAATGTCAAAGCATTTCAAGAATTGGTTCTCTACTATTTAAGAGAACGAGTTACTCATAAAAACCTAGAAATAAAATATTTAGTTGCTACAAATATTAATGAATGGTTCATTTTTGATTCAAACGTATTTGAAAAGCAGTTTGCTCAAAACAAAGGATTAGTAAAACAATTCAACGATTTTGAAAATGGAAGATTAGCAGGAAAAACAACTGGTTTTTTCTATAAAGAAATTGCAGAACCTTTTATAAATAGTTTAAAGAACGATATTGAATTTACGTTTTTCGATATTCGAGAATATGAAAAACCACTTCGTAATGACAATCCAAAAGACGATAACAAACTTATTTCGCTTTTTAAGTTGCTTTCACCAGAGCATTTATTAAAACTACCTTTTGCAAATGATAGCAATAGCCTTGACAAGCGATTTTATGGCGAATTACTGCACATTATTGGACTTATAGAAACCAAAGACAAAAGCAAAAAATTAATTGAACGAAACAAAAAAGGAGAAAGAAACACAGGCTCGTTTCTTGAAAATGCCATAATCCAACTTGACAGTTTAGATCAAATAAATAGACTTGACAATCCTAGTCATTTTGGAACAACTCAAGAAGAGCGTTTATTTAACGTTGGACTTGAATTAAGCATTACTTGGATTAATAGAATTCTCTTTCTTAAACTTTTAGAAGCTCAACTAAAAACCTATCATAAAGGAGACAAATCCTATGAATTTTTGAGTATTGATAAAATTCAAAATTATGATGATTTAAACAGTCTTTTCTTTCAGGTTTTAGCAAAGCAACTATCTGAAAGAAACGAAGATGTAACTGAACTTTTCGCAAAAGTACCTTACTTAAATAGTTCGCTTTTTGAACCAACAGGTATTGAACACGGAACGTTATTCATTAGCAATTTGCGTGATGATAAAACAATCCCGATTTATTCCTCAACTGTTTTAAAAAGTGAAAGCGGAAAAAAGCGAACAGGAAATTTAAATGCTCTTGAATATCTATTTGAATTTCTAAATGCTTACGACTTTAGTAGTGAAGGAAAAGAAGAAATTCAAGAGGATAACAAAACCTTAATTAATGCTTCTGTTCTCGGTTTAATTTTCGAGAAAATTAATGGTTATAAAGATGGCTCATTTTTTACGCCAGGTTTTATCACAATGTATATGTGTCGTGAAACCATTAGAAAAGCGGTTGTTCAAAAGTTTAACGAAACCAAAGATTGGAATTGCAAAGACATAGATTCTATCTATGATAAAATTGAAGATAGACAAGAAGCAAATAACATTATAAACAGCATTAAAGTTTGCGACCCAGCAGTTGGTTCAGGACACTTTTTAGTTTCTGCGCTTAATGAAATGATTGCCATTAAAAACGACTTGAAAGTTTTACAAGATAGAGATGGTAAACGACTGAAAGAATACCAATTTGAAGTTGTTAATGATGAATTGATTGTAACTGACCAAGATGGAGAATTGTTTGAATACAATCCAACAAATAAAGAAAGTCAACGAATACAAGAAACATTATTTCACGAAAAGCAAACCATAATTGAAAACTGTTTATTTGGTGTAGATATTAACCCAAATTCAGTAAAAATTTGTCGATTACGTCTTTGGATTGAGTTACTTAAAAACGCATACTACAAAAATGAAAGTGAACTAGAAACACTTCCTAACATTGACATAAATATCAAATGCGGTAATTCTCTTATTAGTCGCTTTGAATTAGATGCTGACCTTAAAAAAGCTTTAAAAAGTAGTAAATGGACTATTGATAGTTACAGAATTGCAGTTGACACCTATCGTAATGCTCAAAACAAAGAGCAAAAACGAGCAATGGAAAAACTGATTGACGATATTAAAAACGACTTTAGAAGTGAAATATCGCTTAACGACCCAAAGGTTAAGAAACTAAAGAAATTACAAGGTGATATTTTTGGAATGACAAATCAAACGCAAATGTTTGAGTTGACCAAAAGAGAAAAAACGGTTTGGAATAAAAAACTAAAAAAACTGACAGAGGATTCTAAAAAATTAGAAATCATAATAGAAGAAATAAAAAACAATAAAATCTATGAAGAAGCTTTTGAATGGCGTTTTGAGTTTCCAGAAGTTTTAGATGATAATGGCGATTTTGTAGGTTTTGATACTATAATTGGAAACCCACCTTATATTAGAGTGCAAGAACTTCCATATGAAGCAATAGATTATTATAAAATAAATTTTAAAGTTGCGTATAAACGTATTGATATCTCTGTATTGTTCTCTGAACTAGGTTATAACCTTTTAAATAAGAATGGTTATTTAAATTATATTACTTCTAATCAATTTTTAAAAGCTGAATATGGTCGTGAGGCTCGTAAATTTTTAAATGGTAAGTTATTTTCAAATATTGATTATTCAAAAGTGTCAGTTTTTGAAGGTTTAGCAACCTATGTTTCAATAATAGGAATAACTAAGAATAGCTTTAAATCTGTCAAATACAAAATCATTGATTATCCAACCCAAATACCTGAAAATTTAATTGAATTTGATAACTCTTCACTTAATGAAGAGCCTTGGGATTTTAATGTAAATCAAGAATTAAAGGTTAAAGTATATTCTGACCATAAAAGATTAGACGACATTGCTGATTTTACTTATGGTGTGATAACAGGCTTCGATGGTGCTTTTTTAATCCCAGTTGGTAATGTAAAAAATCTAGGTCTAGAAACCGAAATAACCAAAAATTTTATTCGCCCACAGAACTATAAAAAATATTCATACTTGAATCAAACCTATTCTTTGATATACCCTTATGCAGAGAATAATGAAATTATCGATGAGTTAACCTTACAAAGTAAATATCCGAATTGTTATGCATTCTTATTAAGTCACAAGGAAAAACTTGAAAACAGAAAGGACAGCAGAGTAACTATTAAAGAAAAAGGTATTCCGTGGTATTCAATAATGAGACGAGTAAATTTAAAGGACATAAATTGTCCAAAGATTGTTTTTTATGATGTTGGTATGGAACCGAACTTTATGTTAGACGAGAATGAAAATATTTTTGGTGGTGGCACGAGCCATTCATTGCGTCTAGTTAATGACGATTTCAGTTTAAAATACGTACTAGGTCTTTTGAACTCATCGCTTATGAAATGGATTATCTATGATATTTGTCCTGTAAAAATGGGTGACGCAAGAAAGTATGGTTTAAATTATATTAAAAAACTTCCAATTCCATTAGGTTCTGCTGTATTAAAAGAAAAAATAAGCGGAATAGTTGACAAAATTATTGAGCATAAGAAAAGAAATTTAGATTCTAAAAGTCTTGAAAACGAAATTGACAAAATAGTCTTTGAATTATATGGAATAACAGAAGATGAAATAAAAATAATAGAAGAAGCCAACGCTTAAAGCCATACACATTTGCAATTCGCTTCAGCCACCACACAAGCCCAAAATTACAAAAAAGTATGTCTTTGCCAACGCTACAAACAGAACGAAAAATAAAGTACGAAAACACAACAATGTATATAAAAAATAGGCGAAATAGTACTGAAATCAAAACTTTTAGCTCGTATCAAACTTTGTGCTTAACCGAAAGTTTCGTACTTCGAAATCGCCTACTTCTCATATACTAAACGTTAGGTGCAAGCTGAAAAAAATGTACTTTCCTGAAATAGGTTGACTAAAAATTAAACACTTAATTATAGTCACTTATGAAAACACAAAAAGAACCCTGTCGAAAAAAAAGCTACGAAAAAGTAACTTTAGAACTCAAAT
>Ga0209702_10004441_pt1 | contig 20326 bp, 8 predicted proteins | sample FRY01_FD_187210 | JGI IMG/M metagenome (GOLD analysis project Ga0209702, IMG submission 187210) | Freshwater microbial communities from Lake Fryxell liftoff mats and glacier meltwater in Antarctica - FRY-01 (SPAdes) (version 2) | ecosystem: Environmental > Aquatic > Freshwater > Ice > Glacier... | reverse complement strand
ATCAAATCGTTGTTTAGACCAATGTCGTTTTCCTCCCCCATACTTCTTGTCTAATAATTGGAATACTACCTGATAAACCGTATAATGAATGTTGTTTTCTGATTCAATTTTAGTGTGTATTTCTGCAGGAGTTAAAGGAATAGTCTTAAAAATTAACTCTCGTAATTTTGCTTTTTGAGTTATGGCTGTAAATGATTCCTTTACATTGTCTAACACATCTGATTCACCTTGAAATTCTATTAATATATCAGAGAGCTTTAATACCTTTCTATCTTCAATTGTACCAAACGAAACACGGTCACTTATCGTATAATTTGATAGTGGATTCCCGTCAATAGTGGTTTTACTTCTAAGTATTTCAATTGTATTATGAAGCTCTGTAGGTATTTCGTTAATACTCTCAACGCTTTTTAATAAACGACTAATAATGAAATGTTCGGGAGTATCTACACCATATTCGGAAGCCGTTAAGAGCTTGAAATCCTTTAAATTGGTTATAAAACTATGCAACAATTCTGTTGATACATTTGAAGGAAGGTGTAATGCTAGATTTTGGTCATACTCACTGGATTCAATTAAAGCTTTTATTAATCTATCTCCTTGAAGTAAACCAATTAGTGAGCGATTTTCACTGCATAAATTTTTATCCAGTTCATTAAATATTGAAGAAAGTTCAGTATTTGATTGAATATAGTTTTTTAATGCTTTGTCAGTTCCGTCAAAAATCTTTACATCCTCAATTTCCTCAATTTTATAATTCCCGCTAGTATTAGCTACTAGCGTATAGGTTTTAAAGAAGTCGCCAAACCCACCATCGTCTGCCATCCAATCTAATAGTGTATTAGCTACTAGCATTTCTAGTTCTTCAACTTTTGACCAATCTAGTTCGGAACTGTCATCTGTTTTTATTGGGAACGCGTTTATTAATGAACCACATTCTTGAACAGGAAGCGTTTTAATATCTTCATTATGCAATACAGACTTAATCGTTTGATATTTATCATCTGACAATTCCTTAAAAGCTTTTGACCAATACACCTTATCGGAAGTTTCAAACCTTGTCTCGGCATCTATATATAACCAAGGAATGGAAGCCCAATCAGCACTTGATATTTCATCTGGATTACCAATCCAGCTGTATATAGTCTTTAAATCACTTACATAAATGTTAATATTATTATTATCAAACTGTTGCGACCATTCTTTAAACAAATCTTCATCCAAAATAAAGGATGTGAATATTTCATCTTTTGCTATTAGTTCTTTTTTTAAAGCTTCTGGGATACTATTATACTCATTCTCCTTTATTCTATACTTATATATACTATATACCTCTAAATCCTCTTTACGACTGAGTAATTGACTTAGTGAACGAGGATTATCTTCTTCATCTATAAACAACTTTAATTCTCCAAAATATTTACCGTTGCCAATACCAACCATAAAAGAACTGTTTTGAAAGAAGTCAATCAGCTTTAGTTTTGATGCAATAGGCAACTTATTAATATTTGAATTTGAAGCTATTCGCTCGTAGGCTATAGTTTTATCATTTATATATTCACTAAAGCTATGCAGGTATTCTTTAATATTTGAATATTTGTCTAGATTTAGCTGAATTGTGTGATACCCTAATTCCTCTATAAGAGTGCTATATTGTGAAGTATGCTCATTTAATAACCAAGCATCTTCCTCGTCAATTAAACGTTCTAAAGAAAACAAAGTACTGTTGTGTACAATGAAAGGAATTTTGCCGAAATACTCTGGTATGTGCTTTACGAGCTTATTTAACAATTTTAAAAGTTCTGGCTTTTCATATAAAATACTTTGAGCAATTATATAACCTAAGCTTTCACAAAGTTCTGGTGTGATTTGGTCTGCCAATTCTTCTAAACCAATTGCCTCAACATTTAAGTATTCGTAGTCTTTCAAATATTTAGTATCAAGATTTGGATGTGGTAGCCTTTTTTTTGTATCTATAATTTTATAGAAGATTTCGTTACCAAATAATTCTGTTAAGCCTGAATCATCGATTATGGTGTCAGACAACAACTGTATCTGATTGTTGTCATTGATAACAATTTCTGTATTTTCAAGTTGCTCTAAGTATGAAGTGTTGTAACTATCAATGATTTGTTGAGCAGTATCATCTTCTGGTAATGGGGTCTTTAAGAGTAATGATAGATACGAGCTATTTACAACATTATCTTTAAGAAATTCTTGAGCAAAATAGGTCAAAGTTGTTACGTGTTTTTCTGCAACCTTTATCATAATGTACTTATTCCAGAGGTTATCACCCTGAATCCGTTGACGGTCTGATGACGGCACAAAGTCGGCACTAACCAAAAAAGGAAGTTGAAACCTGTTATCTTCCATTGGCAAATATGTAAATAAACTAGAATACTTTGGAAGTCCGGTAGTGTATTCTATTTCAGGAGAAATTTTACTATCAACCAATGAGATACCAAAAGAAATTTCAGTTTCAGTAGCTGATGCTAATTTGGGTGGTATTGTCTCAATCTTATTACCGTCTACATCTACAAAATAGTAAGTATCTTCATTTAAATCATTCTTCTCAACTATTTTTTTTAAGCCGATATTTAAAATATTGAATGCGTCATTATTAACCTGAATATCAGAATAAATTTGTTTTGTATACTCAAGAACATCTTGTTTTTGGATGCTTTTTTTACCTATATACTCAACTATATTTTTTTCAATTCTAATAAAGTTATTATAATCTGTTCTTGTAACGGTTACCTTGTTCTTTGGAGAACGGAATTTTGAAGTATTTCTTAGGAATAATAAAAATTGCGGTCTTTTAACTATATTTTTAATAGCAGTTAAATAACCATCATCTGTGTAAATATTACTAGCACCTACTTTTAATGCAAATTGAACAGGATTATTAAAATTGCTAAAATTACTATCTGTAAATTCAGGTGGCAAATCGTCTTGCCATATTGGTATTACTTGCCAAGGAATATCTTGTGAACTATCATAAGATTTTATGTCTTTTTGATATTTTTTTCTATGGTCTGCAATTAAACCTGGATACTTTTGATAGTCCGAAGTAGTAAAATAAAATGATTCAAAGTCTTTAAACAATAAACTTTCACGCATAAACGCAAACTGATACCCCCCAGATTTTAACCAAACTTCTGTGCTATCAGTAAATACAGACTTGAACCCAATTCCTTTATATCCAGTTTTTTCCTTGTCTTTACGCTTAGTACTTTCTGCTGCACTTGTAATTGCCTCAACATCTTCTCTGCTAAAGGGAACACCATCGTGCATTATAAATAAGTAATCACCATTCGCGTCAATATGAAATTCTACTTTTTCCTTTCCTGGAGCATCATCTGCATTTTGGAGCAATTCAAAAATCATCCGCTGTTTTGATGAATACATCCCTTTACCAATTTCTCGCATTAGGTTGGCGATTATTTTATTTGCTTCTGGATTATTTAATCTTTCGAAACGTAGGCGTATGTGTTCTTTGGAAGCTTCTTTTTCTAATAAACTCTTTACATGAAAAACATTTTTTAATAATTCTTCATTACACGAACCTTCTAAATGATTTTGTACATCACTTTGATTTAACTCTGAAATGCTTTTTATCTCTAATGAATACGGATTGTCTTTTCCTTTAGGATCATCTGTATGTTGTAAATCAACTTTATAGTAATAACCATCTATGAATTTTGATGCGTTTGGAATATAGAAAGATACTTTCTTTTGATTTATTTTAATATTATCAAATTCCGGATAGTTTGTTTTTATTAAACTTTCGGGATTTATGAAGTCATTAAAGAAACCTTCATTCTCTTTGAACTTTGTAAAAACAGCTATAAATGATAATGATTCTGTTTTCCAGTATTTTTTAAGTTGTTCTGTATAGTTTTTCATAGTGGCTTAATTTTACTCACCCAACACTGATTTTTGTAATAACATTTGACTGTTACCATAAAATGGAACGTCTGTTTTACCAAGAATTGATGGTGGGATGGTTCCTATTTCTGTTAAGTTGTCCATTGGTACAATGATAGTTTTAGCTCCATTTTCTGAGAGTAATGTTACTTTGTCGGCGAAATTTAACGATCTTTCTATAGCACCTCCAATAGATACATTGCCTAAAACAGCTAACCCTGGTTTTAAGTTCTTTTTATAAATAGCCGAAATAATTCCGACATAAACTGCACTACCAATTCCACCGTTTATAACTGCTCCCATGATATTACTCACTTGAATATTTAAGTCGTAATTAGAAAGCGAATGTTGTTCGTTAAGGATGCTTTTTTCGTTGGCTCTAATGTAGTTAAAAGTATTTTTGATGTTCTCCTTAACTTCTGTTGAGTTCGTTCCTGTAATGTTTAATTTGCCGAAACCTTTTAGCGCTACTACTTCAATTTTAATTAAAGAATTATTATCACCATCGCTTGTAGCTGTATAGCAAACTCCCGGTGCTAATGGATTTGCTTCTATAAGTGAAGATCCTTTTTCTTCTGGTAGTCCAACAAAATTTTCTTCTTGTGTTTCTTTATCTATGTATGAGAAATTTGTATCCCAAAATTCCATACCTCCAATACGTTTGAGTTGTTCTTTTACCCTTCTGCGCATTTCCATTGCTATAACAAGGTACTCTCTAATATCTTCTTTTGTATATTGACCGTCTGGATGTAAAAGTTTTATAAAACCTGAAATTATTCTTCTTACTGATTTACTATCACGCTGTTTTAGATGTGAACCTAACGTAAAGTATTTATCGATAGCGTCGTAATAAGTTGTTTTTCTTTGAGATTTTAATACTTCTGAAAAGAAATCAGTACTGAACCCAAAATGATTCGTAAAATTTTGAGGGCTAAATTTCGTAATTTCCCAACCTGGTAAAAATAAATTGATACGGTCTAAAAATGCGGTATCGTGATTTACTTCGTCTGATAACGGACTGAATAGATGCGATGTTTGTAAAACGGTTTCTACTGGTTGATTTATGTTTCCGTTCAAAATGATTGAAGCAGAACCTGATATTTCTCCTCCTTTTGCTCTAGAAAATGAACCACTTTCCATATAATCTTTCATCAATGGAATAGCATCTCTATCCTTGAATAATTTGTCGGTACTTTCATCAAAACAAATGGCGTCCCATAGACCAACGGCACCTACACGACCCGAAGCATTGTTTACAAATAATTGTGCCACGGAACCTTGACCTCCTGAAATTAAAATAGCATAAGGAGTGATTTCCTTATAAATATATGATTTACCAGATGATCGTGGTCCGAGTTCCACCATATTGAAATTGGCTTCCACTAGAGGAATTAAACGACATAATAACAGATTTAATTTTCTATCATCTAATCCTTCACTATATGGTTCGTAACCAGCACTTCGAAGCAATAATTTTTTCCATTCCTCTTTAGAGAATTCTTTTCTTTTCTCTGAAATTTTACTATTATCGAAAGACGATAATTGAATTGGTCTAATTTCTTTAACGACAAAAGGAAATACATTAGAACCAACCTTTATCGTTGGATCGTATTCCATATCAATAATTGCCCAAATACCTCCTAATAGTAATTTTTCGTGACTGTTAACTAAAGCATCGCTAATGTTTGCTTTTTTAATATTACTGTTGCTGATATTTGCCCACTGTTTATCTTTATTAGAGTCAACTTCTACAGAAATTTTATCAATAATTTTATAACTTCCTTTTTCGCGAAGTTTAGACTGGATTAAAGAACTTTCTTCTGGATTGATGTAGTGATTTCGAAGAATGGTTTTAACATTCTCCATACCTTCTTTTAATTTTTCTTCATCTTCAGTACTGCATGTGTTTGCTAAAAGATATTCTAATACAAAAGCTGGCACGTTAGCACCACCTTTTATTATTCCTACTAAATCTTTTTTCACTACAAAACCCCTAAAGTGTTCTAGTGCTTTTTTATCTAAATCGTCTAAAACTATCATAACTTATATTTTTTAAAGTAAACCTCCTAAATCCCTAGCTTTGTTTTGTTTGACTATTACTTTATCTAATTGTTCTTTTGTAACTGCATCTACTATTTTCACTTCAATTACGGCATTTGAACCAAATCGAAATTCCTTTTTTAATTCCGCATTTTTATCAATAGTAATAATATCACTTTCATTTACATTTTTATTATTTGCAAAGAATAGTATCATAACTTTTCGTTCTGATGAAAATAAACTTGAATCCGATGAATAGCCTTTTAATACCAATGAAAATAAATCTCCCGTTACATCATTTAATTCGTTTTTATTGACAATCTCCACTTGAAGTTGCTCTTGAGTATTATTCTCATTAGACCATTTTAAAAAAGGAATAATTGTTTCTTGAGGCGACAAGCCACCATGACTGTATCCATAAACACCTGGAGTTTTAAATGGACCTAAACGCTTAGCAAAATAGCAATAATTGAAGTTGGCATATTTGACCTCTTTTTCAATAAGTAATTGCGAATCGATTTTTTGCTTTTCTTCTGTTCTGATGAAACGTTCACTCTTGTTTACATTTCCTTTGAAATCCACTTCTATTTTATCTGAATTTTCCAAAATACCCGTAAGCACAAATCCGTGGTCTGTTACTAAATAAACATTTTGGTATCCATTTTTTAATAATTGTTCTATTTTGGAAACATACAAATTGGCAACTTGATCAAAATATTTTAATGCCTTCTGTTGATAGGTTTCCCCTAATTTATCAGGGTCTTTGTAACTACAAATTAAATAGTGTTCTTCATCAGTAGTTTCATTAACCATTTCTAAATCTATGAAACCTACAGATTTGTCTTTGTTTTGATTCAGAAAGTAGGCTTCACGGTCTTGTTTTTTTGCAACCACTTTACCAGTTTCAATATACAACTGGCTCATATTGTGCTCCGTTTCAGATGGTAGTCCGGCAAAAAAATATTGATGCTTTTTGCTTAATGTATATTCTTTTGAAACTTTATCTATAATGTCTTGAGCAAATTCATAGGAAACTCCGTCACCAACAACTATAGCTGTTTTGGAAGGGTTACTATCGATAATTTCCTGTAATTTACCTGTTTGATCGGATTTATATTCTTCAATGTATTTGAACCATTTATCTAAAAAAATTACTGCATAATTTTTATAATATGCCTGAATAGGTTCTAATATATTTTTACGTTCTAAAAATTCAGTGTATAACTCCCTAATTGCTTTATCTAACTTATAAAAATGGTTCGTGTAAAAAGTAACACATTCATTATAAGAAGCAATCTGATTGATGTTCTTTTCGTCAAATTCTAAAAGTGTTTTTATATTTCTCCAGAAAGTAATTCCCAAATGGTGTGCTGCTTTACTTGTAATGCGCTGGTTTATTTTAGGAAGGAAATTAATAGTGTAACTTTTGTTATTTATATTTTTTCCCAATTCGTCCAACCAAAGTTCGTCCAACACTCTAAAAGGATGTGATGGATGGCAATTGAACATTTCTGTTTTTGGTTCTAATTTGTATTTCTTTAGATAGCCATCAAACGATTTTTGATAGGTTTTACTATCTAACCAATTGTTATATACGTCAAGCAATAGCTTGTTTGGATTATTATTTGCCAAACCATCAAACAAATGAAAAACTACTTCAGAAGCAAGCGTTACAGGTGATTTACTTATATATACTTGACCAATTAATTCATTTATTTTTTTAAAGAAAAGTTCTTGCACCCCTTTATCATATTTATCAAGATATGATTTTGGATTATCTAAAAACGGCAACAATTCTTTTTCTAAATTGAATATTTCTGACGCTCCGTTATGACTTAAGTTCATCCAATAAGTCTGGTCTTTTCCTATACTTACTTTTGCAGCTGCAATTAGTTCCTCTTTATCTAAATGAAGATTAATGTTTAAATGGGAAACTACTTTTTCTTTGATATATCGGTCTATATATTTAATTTCAACACTGCCATTGGTTTCACAATATTCTCTAATGAATTTTAATTGTTCCTTTGGCGTATTAGTATAAATGAGGTATTTAGTTCCTTTCTTGAATTTTTTTTCAATTTCGTACTTTACTTTTAGTTCCTCAATTTCATTAGCTGTATTGAATAATTGGTAGTTGCTTTTTACTCCCGCCAATAAAAAAGCAGCTTCTTTAGACTCATCAATAAAGACTACTATTGAATGAGTATCAAATATTTTTTCTAAATCTTTTTTAAACCAAGTATCGATCATAATATAGTTGTTAATTCGGTTTATACATAAATTCAAGCCCTAAAATTTTATATTTAACTTCTTCATCAAGAGCTAAATAATCTTCACCTATGTAAGAACATAAATACTTAAGAATTTCAAGGCCTCTATTTAATACTTTTTCAGGTGTCCAATCTTCTTCATTAGACACAGTCATTGCACTCATGGAGTCGTATTTATAACCTCGTTTTGGATAATTTTCTCCTTTGTTACTTTGATCTACTTTAAATAAAAATTTATCATTTTGTAAAGAGGAATTATCGCTTGTGGATATGGCCAATAAGTTTCCTAAGCTATTTGCTAGTTTTTTTCTTTGTGAAGGTGAATATTTAGTAAAACTGCTCCAGTTATTTTGAATTTTATTATAGCTTTCTTCTACTTCTGCTATTTCTTTTCCTTTATGGCTCGCATAGTTTGCTAAACTAACGGTTGCGCTTTGAGGATATATATGTTCAATGCTGTCATTTTTAATAAAATCGCTCCAAATAATACTACTACTTTGAGTCGATGTTTTATTTTTTGTTCTTAAATATTTATCATATTGATACAGTAAATAAAATCTACCTGACCACTTATAAAAGCCCGTTTTGTTTCCTAGTTCAAAAAGCTCATAACTCTGATTTACAAATAAATTAAAACGGTAGTACCAAGATGTATATAATTCTAATTCTGTTTTCGTTGCATTGTTATCTTTTTTGTCTCTGTAAATCTCATAAGCAAGACTGTAAATTTTACTGTCTCCCGTATTGCCTCGTTTGTCTGAAAGGTCAAATAGCTTAAAACTATACTTTTCGAGTGTTTTTATTGAATCTACGAATGTATCTCTATCACTTCTGCTTAATATAGCTAAAAGTAATGGCTTGAACGAGGCTTTTAAACCAACTTGATGAATGCCTTGAATAGCATTTCTCCCAATCTTTTCTTCCTCACTAAAATATTTAATATTGTGAAGTTTATTCCACCATAAAGAACAAAGTTGAAGCGACTTTATATACTTTTCTATTTCTTCTCTAGTTAAAGTATGGTCATAAACACGCTCTAATGTAAAATATTCATCAAACAAAAAATTAGCATACACATTAGCTTCATCGCGACTGTATTTGTTGAAATATACAATCCAGTGATTTTTAATAAAATCTTCATCATTTAGAGGATGTTTTTTATTTTGACCTAGTGATTTGTAAATGGTTATCCATGCTTTATTTACAGCTATTTCTAATTGCTCTTTTTTAGCTTGAATAAGTAACAACTCTTCTACCGATGCCTCTTCTGAATAATAAAATTTATCATTTAAATACAATATTCTATTCTTTAGTTTTTCTAGTTGAGATAAAGGTTTTCCTCTGTTATTCATGGTTTCAAATACAACATATTCATCCAACTCCTCTGGTAAAATATATTCATTTAGTTTTAACTGACTGGTTACTTTAATAAAAAGCTGTAGAATGTTATTATTAGGATCTTGTAGAAACAAGTTTACCATCGCTTTGAAAAAGTTTTTTGCTTTTAAAAGATTTTCAGTGTATGTACTCTCTTGGCTATCGTCTTCCACTTCATCTAGACTTAAGATGTGTTTTCTGAAAAACTTATCGCTTGGATTGTCCTTTTCATACCCAAAAATATAAGCATTAACCCCTTTATTTATATACAAGTATTGCATTTCCACATCGCCTTGTCTAATCCCTAATACAATATTTTGCTCTTTTGCCTTTTCAATAAGAACACTTAACAATATTAAAATTGAAGTTATTCGCTGCTGACCATCTACAATTGCATATTGTTTAAAGTTAGGTAGCCAATTGTACTCGCAAGGTTTCGTTTCTACCATGGTTAATAGACCTGTGTAGTGCCATTTTCCTTGTGGTATATTAATTAAATCGTCCCATAAATCTTTTAACTGCCCTTTTACATTCTTTAAAGGTTCGTTGGCATTTACATCGACTGGCTTGTTGTTTGTCCAAGCATAACCACGTTGATAAGCAGGAATTCTAAGAATTCTATTCGTAAAAATTTCATGTATTGATTTTAAATCCATTACCAATCTGCGTTTAAATATTTCTTTAATTGTCCAGCGTTAAGCACCTCATAGGCTAACATTCCTTTCTTTTGTAGTGGTGCAATATTTTTACCCACACCATCATCAAGAATAGGGTTGTAGCCTTCCTCTAATAAAGCATCAATTTTGGCTTTGAAGCTTTCAATTTCTTTGAGTTGTTTGTATATTTTTTCTTTTTCATTTTGTGCGGATGCTGATGTTTCATTGAGCAAATCGGATTGACGGTTGATTAAGGCACGTTCTCGGTTCTCGATATACACAGAGCGGATGCGTAACAATTTATCACGGTTCCATTTGTAAATAATGACGTAGCAATCGAAACCTTGTTCTGGACCAGAAGTTAAATGCCAAATGAATGGTGTTTTTGGTAAATACATAAACAAATTCAAATGATCAGATAATGCTTTAAAGAAATGACCATTGATGTATTCTTTTATATTTCTGCCCAATATGCCATCAAATGAGGAGTATTGTGCCATTGAAAAACCTTTGACTATAAACTTTTGTTCGATGCGGTCTAGCAAAATACTTTCGCCCGCATTTGGAACTAACGGAATAATACCATCATCGTCTTCCATTAAAATTTCACGTATCATATTGGCTAGAAACTCCATGGCTAACGTGTTCATTCTTTGTTTTGGAATGACATTACTTTCTTTGAACCAGTACCAAACATTAATTGGATTTATTTGATGGCGAATACAAAATTCTTCTAAATCGTTATTGCTTTGGTAAAGATTTGGAAACTCACTTTCTATAACTTCTCTTTCGGTTACCGTAAAAACTTTCTCTGGTAGACTTTCAATAAAATTTTTAATATTATCTAAAGGAAACGCCGCAACTTCATTTTCTAAATAGGCTTGTTTCACTTCTCCTGAAACAGGCAAACCACCAATGCTTTCTCCTTCTTTTGCTAAAACCATTGCTTTGTCTGAAACTGTTAATTCATAAACTTCAAATATTTTTTCGTTGATTAGAGCTTCGTTGAGTAGAACTTGTGTGATTAAATAATTTTCATTCTGCAAATAATCTTTAATATTAATAATATTTGCTCCTATTAATTTGTTTGCTCCATATTCAAATAATGAGAATTCATTCAAATATTTTTTAATTTCAATATTAACATTACTAAGGATATCGATAATTTGCTCTTTATCTTTTTTTGGCACAATAAAAGGTAATCGTCTCAGATCACCAACTTGGGTGTTCACTGTAGGGTTTAAGCAATTTATAACATAACTACTTATTTTTGAGTTAAGTAACGCGAGTAAGTATTTATTGTTTTTATATTTTTTTGTTAAAAAAATACTTGCGCCACCAACATCGAAAATACAACCGCTTGGCAAATATCTAAAAGATGCACCTTTTGAACCTGATGCAGAATATGTAACCCCTTCTTTGAAATAAAACTTTTTATTTCTAACTGGAGCACCATTATAATCTAAAGGAATATCATTGTATGCATGAATATCTGTACCATCATCTGCCCAATTTACTGTGCACCATAAATTACCAAACCACTTATTAAAAGGACCTCCTTTAGAGTAATAAAACCATTTTTGATTATTTGAAATGCTATTATCAAAACCGTTGTCTATTTCCCACCAAAATCTTAAAAACATATTATTATTACAGGTTGCAAGACCAGAACAAACAGCAACATAATCATCTAATATTCCCTCTTTAAACTTCTCCCTAAACTCATCACTTATCCAATAAATAAAAGGATACGATTTGATTATTTTTAGCTTTGATTGCGGAATTGAGTAGTTATTTGAATGATTTATTTTATCAACTAAATTATCATAAGCTTCAACAAAGGCATCATATCTTTTTCCTTCGTATATGTTATTTAACTTGATAAAAGATGTTTCTTTTTCTTTATTTTTATCAATTTCTTTTTCTAATACATACATAGCAGCATCAACTCGAGCTGATGGATGAAACATTCCTAAATATCCCCATTCTACAAACAAATCTATATGCGATTTTTCTAACATATATTTTCTAACATCTTCAAATGTTTTGATATACATAAATGTTGGAGGATGCACCATTGCTACTTTGCCCATTTCATTGGTTAATTCAAAACAACGTTTTATAAATGTCGCATAAAGATTAGTATGAAAAGCAAATGGTTTTTTATAGTTGGACTCAATGTATCTTCTTAAATCAGGACCGAAATCTGCACTATCGGTATAAGGAGGGTTTGCTGTTGCTACATCGTATTTTTGGGTAATAATTTTTAAGAATGTAATGGCATCTTTAGTTTTATCAGTCAAAAAAGAGTTTCCTGCTTGTGTGGCATATTGTGCTACTGCGGTTTCTAGGTTTTTAAAAAAGGCAGCTGTAAAACGGTCGTATTCTTTGACGGTATCTGCATCAAAAAGACGTACTTGGTTCTGATTTTGTTTTTCTAAAGCACCGTGTAGTTTTATGTTTAGTTTTTCTTCAATTTTAACCAAACTTCCAAATTTGTGTGCTTGCTGGAGGTCAGACCATATTTCTTCTACAATCTTACGTTGGTTGTTGTCGGTAATACCTTTTTCGAAAATAGGAAGTACTTCGTCAAAATTGGGCAAAAAGAAATCAGAAGAAACCACATTAAAATTAAGTGTTGTAATGTTGCGGTTTTTTTGTTTTGCTTTAATCCATAAGCCCATTTGTGCCAATTGTGCTGCACGGTCATCTAAATCAACACCATAGAGGTTGTTTTCTATAATTAGTTTTGGGATATCGTTTTCGTCATAATCGGCACCATAATTGTCTATTTGGTCTTTATACAAGGCGTAGAAAAACGCAAAAGCATATAATAGGAAGTTTCCAGATCCTGATGCTGGGTCAATTAGTTTTAGCTCGTGCAGTGGTTTAGGTTCGCGTGTTCTTGTTTTTGGTGCATTGGCAATTTTGTACAAGTCTTTAATCTCGGAATCGGGATACATTTCTAAATACAATTTCCCCAAGGAGTTTTGTACTAAAAACTCTACTACCCAACGTGGTGTATAGACTTGCGATTGCAAACTCACTTTGTCGTATTCGGTTTTGTCGCCAGAATCTTTGTGCGCTTGTTTTTTTACGTTGTTGTAACTTTCATACAACCAGCCCAAAATGTCATCACTTTGCCAAATGGCATCGTCTATTTGAGCATCTTGTTCTACAGCATTGAAGGCATCTACAATTTCGTTCAGTTCTATAACGAAAGGCAGCAAGGCATAAGGATAATTTTTATGAAATAACGGAATAGCATCTCCCAGTTTATTGAATTCGTATTTAAAATAGTTGCGCAATCCTTCCAAATCGTCATTGCGTTTTTCGGGATTGTTTTCTAGCCAAATTTTATGACCAAAAGAACGGCCACCATGTGCAGCTTGCTTCGTAACTATTGGAGCAAACAGCTGATGCGCTTCCATTACTTTTATAGCCGCTAAACGATTGAACAGCGTAAATGTTAGTTCGTCTAAAGCCTTTTCACGCGCTTCTTCATAGGTTCCAGTTTCGTCTTCGTGGCTATCAATCAAGACTTCAATTTTCTTTCTTTTTGCATGAGATTCGGCAGGAATTTTTTCAATTTCCATTAATTTATTTGAACCAATGCCTAAACGAGAAAATTGGTTGTTGAATGCCTTGTATATGCGTTCACGGATTATATCTACGTGGTCTGATAATTTCATATTTAAGCGATGTTAATTTTTTGTAACCGTTACTTCAATCAATTGATCATTGTCAACTCCTGCTATAGCCTGAATTTGAGATGCTAATAACCCTCTATATTCTTTTGCCGTCATTATACTTTTATCGATGTTTAAGTTTACTTTTTTAGGTTGCCCTTTTTCTTCTTTTTTAGGTTCGACCTTTAAGAAATTACCAATAGTCATCTGTAATTCGGTTTCACGAGTTGGAACCAAATCAATATAATTGAGCATATCAGAAAGTGAGAAGCCTGTATTTTTGCATTGTACTTTATAAACAATTTCTATATTATTAGAAGTTTTGTTATTGCAATTATCTAACAGTGTTTTTAGTTTGTTTTTATTAATAGTGTTTAATTCTGGAGGATAATTTTTTTCTAAATCCGCTAGTGCTATTTCAATTGCTGCCTTCAGGTTACTATATGCTGTAGCCATTTTTGTAGCACTTACTTTCATTAACTGATAGTACTCGTCTTTGATTGCTTGAACCGAATTTTGAATATCACCGAATTTTTCAATTACATCTTTACTAACTGCTTCTTTAAATAATTGAGATTGTTGTTCAATTACTTGATTTTTTATATTTGCTTTTTGTAATTCATTTTCAACAGCTGCTGTAAAATTTGAGAATCCTTTAATTTTATCGAGGTTCTTTTTTACAAAGTTTTCTGTTTTGATAATCGTTTTAATTGCTGTACTGTAACTTGCTGTGTCTTTAAGAAAGTCTTCTGCTTTTTCTATATAGTTAGCTTCCGTGGTTTTTGAAACAAAGCTTTGCAGCAATTGCTTTTGATCGAAACAGTTTTTAAACAATTTATTGAAATCAGGAACAGTATTTTCCATTGTTTTAACAGTTGTTACGAATTGTTCTGCCAATTTTGATACACTATCTGCTACATCAAAATCGCTTGAAGTATCGGATATTTTTCTATCTGTATGTTTTTCGTACTCCATTCCAATTAACTGATTGATAATATCACTTTTTTGTTGGGTTGAAAGCGTTTTAGAAATGGATTTGAAACTAGCAGATTTGAATTTACTACCGGAAGTAAAAACTTCTTGCGCAGGTTTGTCAGTATATGAAAAATAGTCGGTGTCGTTTGTTCTAATGACTAATTTACCCGCTCTAAATAAAACTGCCAAGGTTGTAGACAATGTACCATAAGAATATCCCCAAGGGTCTAAAGCAAAAGCTTCTTCTAAACTTTTACCATCAATATATCTTTCGCTAATTTTTGTTTTTAATTGTTCAACAATTTTAAGGTGGTCGCCTACAAAATTACCATTGATATCGAAAAAAATAAATTCGTCACCCGAAAAATAACGGTGTAGTTTATCTGCACTAGCTTCTTTTACAACTTTTTCACCAATAGATTCTTGTAATTGTGCTGAAAGTCTTTGTGTATATATGTTTTTGATGAGTTTTTTTTGAACTTCATTAATAGTGTTTTTGAAATTATCTTTATTCAAAAGATTTTCATCAAACATATAAATTAACGCACCATTTTCATAGGCATCAGAAATTAGATTCATTAAATCTTTTTCTTTTTCATCTTTAATTATAGAGAATTCACGAATTATTGGTTTTACTTTTTCATCATCTGTACCGCTGTATTTTTCTTGCATGAAACCATATCGCTTTACTTCTTCAAGCAACTTATCAATTAAGTTAAATTTTGAATTGTTAGGCACTAATATTATGGCATCTTTTGTGTATTGTGTATCTAACTTTAAAGCTTCAATAAAATCTTCTCTTTCCCCATTTATGTTGAAAAGACTGTAAGCTGTTAGTTTTAATTTTTTATTATTTGAACCAACAATTTCATCTTCTAAATCTGTTAAAACATTGAAGTTATATGCTACAGCACTTTCGTTAATTGTTGCAACTGGACGGAAAAGGTTGCTTTTTTTAAGGTAGTTTACCAGCTCTCTTTTTTTAATAAAAAGCTCTACCTCAAAGTCCTTCATTTCTTCTAATAACTTACCCTCTAAATTTGAAGTAATTTTGTATTTATTATTAGATACTAGTAGTATTTTAGCTTCCACCAATAGTTTTAGAGCTTCTTCAATTAAGGGTTTTACTTTATAGTATTTTTCAATATCAGGATTGTATGATTTTGTTATATTTTCAATAGTTGGTGATGCAATTAATTCTGCCTCATTAATAAAATGTATCGTTTTTAATAGTTTTTCACCATTAATAGCAATTTCACTTTTATCAAGAATACGAGTCGCATTTTTATATTTGTTATCTAATTCAGCAGGAGGAGCTGTTTGTGCTTGGGTACATAAATCGTGAGCCGTAGTAAATTTATACAATTCAAGGTCTGCTAAGGATTTTTTCAGCACATCAAAAGTGGTTATAATCATACCACGAGCACCAACCTGAGTAGTTACCAAAGCATTAGAACTAAACAAGAATTTTTGAAGTAAATCAAATTGATATTTGTGAAATGGGTAATAGGTTGCAAATTGGTCTGACGATGTTGTTTTGGTTGGAAATGTTGATTTTAAATTTGTAGCATCACTAATCAAACCTTCATTTTTATTGTAATAATCAATCAACTTGTTATAAGCATCTTCTTTTTTTAGAAGCAATCTATTCTTCATGATGACATCTACTTCCGTAGATTCCAAGTGCATTTTTGTTTTGAAACGGTCAGTAACTTTTGTTAATTGACTTCTATTCACACCTGCATTATTTATAACTAAATCTAATTGTTGCTGAGCAATTGCAATAGTCCACACTCTTTTACTGATACTTGAAAGACTTTCGCTTAATGCCTGTAAATCAATAATTTTAAATTTACCCTGACTAATAGCTTCACTGGTTTCGTCCATTATGAAAACTATATTTTCATCGGTATTTTTCTTTATATATTTTTCTAATTCATTTTTTAACTTATCTGAATCGAAATTTTTTATTGTTTCTTCATATAATTTTAATGTATCGTTAAACTCAGCTTCAGTATAATCCATTGTCAAATACATGCGTCGCATTGTCTTTGCAATTGTATTATTACTTGTCTTTAAATCATTCCAATCTTTTCCGAAAAGTTCCCGAGCTTTTAGTTGCAATTGATTTAGTTTGTCCTCCATCAATAAATCAAATTCCATGTAACCAAACTTATCATCTCGAAGTCCTAATTTTTTCAAGAAATTTGAGAATATTGTAAAAGCTAAACCATTATCTGTATTTTGTTTTGACACGTCCAAAAAGACAACCGTACTCTTAATAGAGTCAAGTTTTAGAATATCATTTTTTATGAAACTTTCGTTCTTTACGCCAGCCAATCTTGGCATAAATCGGTCTCTTGCAGGTGTTCCATTAATGTTTGGATTAGCAATTAAATAACCTAATATTTTACCAAAATAGGATTTACCTGAACCATAAAAACCAGAAAGCCAAACACCAGTTTCTTTGATGTTACTTGTATATTGGTTGATAAAATTAGAAAGATGTTCCCCTAAACCATCGGTGATGATGTAGGATTCTATTTCCGATTGTATTTCGTTTTCTGATTGATCCTCAAGGTCAATAACATTTTTTATATCTTCATTAAGGTCTAATTTCAGAATATCTTTAATTGTAATCATAATTTGCTTCTTATATAATTGTACATCTATAATTAGATGATTGTTTTGCGTTTAAAAAATGGTGATGGTCTCCTTTAATCTCACCAGGATAAAATATTAACAAAGGAGTATTTAGACCATCAATCAAAGTGTTTTGAGTTATGTTTATATTCTCAATACCAGTTCCGAAAAATATACCAGTTCTAATTAGTACAGGAATTAACCCTTTTTTTGAAGTTTCGATAATTTGATTTACTACAGTATCAAATAAGTCTTTATCTGAGCCCGTATTATCCATAAAAACTTTATAAGAATTAGGTTTTAAATCATTATATACTTCAACAAAATCATTAAGCCCATAATTATCAATAAATTCAACAAACAGTTTACTGACATCAATTATCTCGAAAGTTTTATTTTCTAATACTTCTATCGCTTTCTTCAAGTATAAACTCTCTTCTTTGGGTGCATAAGTAAAAAGTATTGAATAGCCACCATTAGCTACCAAACTTAACTGTGTTCGATTATTTATGTTTAATACAGCTTTCAAATTATCAAATTTTGCTTTATGTTCGTCTAAATATGCCATCTATAATATTATTATTATTGAAAACTGGTTCCACTTGTAATGTAACACCGTTGAAATTTAATTTTATCCAATCCTTTTTTCCTATTCGTTTTAATCTATCCAAGATATTGTCTTTTGAAATGAAGGTAAAACTTAATAAATCCTCTTCTAGAAAATTAGCTTTTGTATTCTCTAATAAATTGATAAGATGAATAAATACGACTAATTGTTCATCCGAAATCCTATTTAAAATAAATTTTTTCTTCTGATTTCCTTCTACTAAATTTAACTTTTTCAAAATGGTTAAATATTTTGAGGCAATGGTATTAATAGTGATCTCTGACCACTTTCCTTTCAAATCATCACATCTACTTATTAAATCTTTTATATAAGCTATGACAGCATCTTTTGGTAATTCAGCCCTTCCTTGAAAATAGTATTTAAGAAAAACATCTCTATTCAGTTCAAAAAACAATTTGTTATTAATGCTGAATAACCAAAATAATATTGTTGCTTGAGTAGTCTCGTCATTTTTTAAATTAGCCATCAAAACGGCTGTTAATTCATTAATTCTCTTGTTTTTATTTACAAAAGCGGAATTAAGAGCTGATAAAAATCTTTTACGAGATTTTTCAGTTCTAAAATCAAACTCATTATTAGTTACTAATATGTTTTCTAGTTCCTTAGGATTATTCAATAACAAGGGCAATGCAGTATATATCAAATGATAATTAGGCATGCTTCCAATGATATTAATGTCAGTATTGTAATGAGTCAATTTTTGTGTTTATTTTTTTTAAATCAGATTATTGGTAAATATATAAAAAGCAACGGAAAGAAAAATGCGGAAAACCGCAAACTGATAAAAAAAGAAGAAAAATAGTGCAAAAAAAATTAGGGTAAGCAGGGCAACCACTTTTAGTATAAAAGATTTTTTATTTTTAGATATTGAAATTAAACGGATTTATTGGGAATATAGGGTGCAAACGGAGTTTATCAGTTTATTAGATTGCGTTAGTATGGTCTTACATTACCCGATTTATTTTTTAAAAAAAATTAAAATATGTTTGTGTTGAAAAGTGGTTAAACCACCTTACACCCTTAATTTGATGTAGAAAGGTGCAAAAACCTCACCCCAGCCCTCTCCGAAGGAGAGGGAGTTTAAACACCTTGAAATTAGAATTAATTAAAAAAGTGGAACTTTTGAGTTCCACTTTTTCGTTATTTTTTATTCTTCAATTATTTTGTTTTTCGCATCAACTTCTTCATAAGTGAATTCCCTGACTGCGTAAACTGGTTTTCCTTGCCGCATTAATCTGGTAAAATTGTGTTTTTTTAGTGCTTTTCCTAATTTGTTTATTGTGCCATCATTCAAGTTTAATTTTGTTCTGTCGGCAAGTTTGGCAGCTATTTGAGAAGCATTTAAAAATAAGTTTGCTTCTTCTCTTGGACAAGGTTCAAACCAAGTTAAAAGCAATTCCTCTTCGGGACTATGTAATTGGTATTGTTCATTATTTTCGGTTATGGATTTAATTTCTTCCTGGTCGAACCAGTATCTAAAACCACTTTTGAAAAGAAACAATGCTTGTGAAAAAGCCATATTAATATCTACTTCGTGTTGGTACTGGATGCCTTCCAACTCAAAACAAAGAAATCTTCTACTACCTGTACTGTCGTTTAAGAACTGAGCTGTGTTAACACTTCCAGCAAATGATGCCCTTCTTGGCATAGTCTCGTTGTTGTGTCCGTAGGCTTTTCTCATTCTGATTTGAGTTTTTGTAATGATCTCTTTTAAGCTGCCGATTTCGGAACGGTTTAGGTTTTCTAATTCGTCCAAATTAATCAACATACATTCTGCCAGTTGAACCAGAGTATCTTTGTTGTTCGGGTTTATTGTTCCAGAAAATAAATACTCTTTCAATTGCTTTGGAACTAGCTTTTCAACCCAAGTTGTTTTTCCTAATCCTTGTTTGCCACTAAATACAATTACTGTGTGATTAATTACTTTATCATCCAACACACAACCCACCATTGCCACTAACCATTTTTTGAAATATTGCTGCCAAAGGTCTTGCTTTGTTGTTATGGTGTTGGCTAATTTTTTCCCAAACCCTGTAAAGCACAGCAATATATAGGAACTTTAAATATTATATAGATAGATAGATAGATTTTTTATGTAATTTTTACAGGAATAACAAAAAA